>ERZ808040.841-NODE-841-length-23706-cov-6.291422_pt1 | contig 23706 bp, 22 predicted proteins | sample MGYA00380191_ERZ808040 | MGnify/ENA primary metagenome ERZ808040 (study PRJEB31490, sample SAMN06133395) | mouse gut metagenome | isolation source: J6 | host: mice | place: China: Chengdu | collected 2015-05 ...
CATCTTCCCGGTACAAAAATCGTAGGAGATATATCCCGTACCCGTATGATTCCGGAAGGGTCTGATGCCATTTCCCCGGCACCCCACCATGATATTTATTCCATCGAAGATTTGCGTCAGCTAGTCTTTTCTCTAAAAGAGGCTACGGAATATAAAAAACCAGTGATTGTAAAAGTTGCTGCCGTACATAATATTGCGGCAATCGCGAGCGGTATTGCCAGAAGCGGAGCTGATATCATTGCCATTGACGGGTTCCGCGGCGGTACCGGGGCTGCGCCTACCAGAATCAGAGATCATGTAGGTATCCCCATTGAGCTGGCGCTGGCAGCCGTTGATCAGAGACTTCGAAATGAAGGTATCCGCAACCATGTGTCTCTTGTAGTCGGCGGCAGTATCCGAAGCGCAGCAGATGTAGTAAAAGCCATTGCTCTCGGTGCAGATGCCTGCTATGTAGCTACTGCCGCTCTGCTTGCTCTTGGCTGTCATCTCTGCCGTACTTGCCAAAGCGGTAAATGTAACTGGGGTATCGCAACCCAGCGCCCGGAACTTGTAAAACGGCTTAATCCGGCAATGGGCAGTGAACGCCTGATTAATTTGATGACTGCATGGAAACACGAAATAAAAGAATTTATGGGCGGTATGGGAATTAATTCCATTGAGGCTTTACGCGGAAACAGGCTGATGCTTCGTGGCATTGACTTAACAGAAAAAGAATTGGAGATACTCCATATCTCTCACGCCGGAGAATGACAGGAAAAAGAAAACATAAAAATCTTTTGGGAGGTATGGTAATATGCAAACCATTGATGTTGCAGATTTAGATTATAAAGCTATAAATGAAACATTGCGTGAAGCAGGAAGCGATTTTATTATCGAAGGCTGCTGCGGTCAGAAGTTTATTGCTGCCGGTATGTCCGACAAGAATGTTACAATTAACGGGATACCGGGTAACGCACTGGGCGCATACTTAAACAATGCCAATATAACGGTAAATGCGAATGCGCAGGACGCCGTAGGCGATACCATGAATGAGGGAAAGATTCTGATTCATGGCAATATCGGCGATGCTGCAGGTTATGCCATGCGCGGCGGCAAAATCTACGTACAGGGTAACGCCGGGTATCGCGCCGGAATTCATATGAAGGCTTACGAAGAAAAAATTCCCGTTATGATTATCGGAGGATGTGTAGGAAGTTTCCTTGGAGAATATCAGGCAGGAGGCGTAATCATCGTCCTTGGACTTCATAAAGATAACAAACGCATTGTAGGCAATTTCCCTTGTACCGGAATGCATGGAGGTAAAATATTCCTGCGCGGCAACTGCGAGAATATCCATTTTCCCAAACAGGTTACTGCAAAATGCGCATCCGAAGGGGAGTTAGATGAAATCCGGGAGTATTTGTCTGAATATTGCTCAGACTTTTGTTATTCTGTGGACGAACTTTTATCCGAACCTTTTACAGTCATTACACCAGACAGTAAAAACCCATACAAACAGATGTATGTAGCAAATTAATAGAAAGTAGGTAGGCTTATGAAATATTCAAAGGAAGAGGTCATCCAATATGTGCATGAAGAGGATGTGAAATTCATCCGTCTCGCCTTTTGCGATGTATTCGGCAAACAGAAAAACATATCCATTATGCCACAGGAACTTTCCCGTGCTTTTGAATATGGTATTGCTATTGACGCATCCGCGATTGCTGGTTTTGGCGATGAAAACCATTCTGATCTGTTTTTGCATCCTGAAGCGGACACTCTGACGCCTCTGCCTTGGAGGCCGGAACATGGGCGTGTAGTAAGGATGTTCTGTGACATTACTTATCCGAATGGAAACATATTTGAATGTGATACACGTTCCATTTTAAAAAATGCGATTCAGAAAGCGGAAATTTCCGGATATCAATTTTTCTTTGGCGCGGAACAGGAATTTTACTTGTTCAAGCTGGATGACAATGGAAATTCAACCAAAGAACCTTATGATAACGCTACTTATATGGATATCTCCCCGGAAGACAAAGGCGAAAATATCCGCCGCGAAGTGTGCCTGACTCTGGAGCAGATGGGAATACAGCCGGAAAGCTCACATCACGAAGAAGGACCAGGACAAAACGAAATTGATCTTCGCTATTCGGATCCTCTGACTGCCGCAGACAACGCCATGACGTTCCAGACAGTTGTAAAAACAATCGCCCAGAGGAATGGCCTATGCGCTGATTTCAGTCCGAAACCATTGGAAAACAAACCAGGAAACGGCTTCCATATCAATCTGTCAGTCAAATCATCTTATGATACAGACGATACGAAATATTTGATTGCAGGGATTTTGGATAAAGTTGCAGATATGACAATTTTTTTAAATCCAACCGAAAGCTCCTACCATCGTTTTGGAAGCAACAAAGCGCCGAAATATATTTCCTGGTCCAGCGAGAACCGTTCACAGCTTGTCAGGATCCCTGCCGCTGTCGGTGAATACCGTCGTGTTGAACTTCGTTCTCCTGATCCGTCCGCAAATGCTTATCTGATATTCGCCCTGATAATTTATTCCATGCTTGATGGAATTGAGAATAAACTAAAACCGCCAGCCCCTGCAGATATCAATCTGTTTAAAGCAGACGCAGATACCCTTGCCAATTTTAAACAGTTGCCCGGCAATCTTGAATCTGCCCGCGCAGTAGCTGCAAACAGCAATTTTATTAAAAAATATATACCGGATGCTATATTAGACATCTATTGTAATAAATAATTCAGGCTAAAGAAAAGAAGGAGGTGCAAATTGAGTTTAAGAGAACGGACTTACAGTATACTCATTGTGTCTGCGACAGATAATTTCACCTCTGCCTTTGCCGACCTGCTCCCCGATACAAGATACTCCCCAATTCATACTGCTGCCTGTGTCAACGCCGCCGAACGGATACTCGCCGAAAAAACGTTTGACTTTGTCATTATTAATGCGCCTTTACCTGACGATATCGGTACTCGTTTTGCAATTGACACCTGTGTCAGCAAACAATCTGTTGTGCTGCTTTTGGTAAAAAGCGATATATATGCCGTAATTCACGACAAAGTCGTTGAATACGGTGTGTTCACGTTGTCAAAGCCAACATCAAAGCCAACCATGATACATGCCCTTAGCTGGATGGAAAGTGCCAGAGAGCGACTGAGACAATTTGAAAAAAAATCCCTGTCTATCAAAGAAAAAATGGCAGAGATCCGTCTTGTCAACAAAGCAAAATGGATTTTAATCAGCGAATTAAAAATGAGCGAACCCGATGCTCACCGTTATATTGAGAAACAGGCAATGGATCGGTGCATTACAAAACAAACAATTGCTGAAGAAATCATTAAGACTTATACCTAATCTCCCCTAATAATCACTGTCTACGATTTCTGGCTCCAGGAATACCTGCCTTTTTGCATTGGTTGCCGCAAAATACCATACCCCTTCCTGTAGATCTTATTAGGTTCCTGTGACGACTTTGTGCAATGGGACAAAAGGAAAAGCATTGAAAATCCTGTGTTTTCAATGCTTTCCAGCGTCCCCGAGACGACTTGAACGTCCGACCTATCGCTTAGGAGGCGATCGCTCTATCCAACTGAGCTACGAGGACTTATATGAAAAACCTGCTAATTGGCAGGTCATTCAGCTATAAAATTGTTGAGATATGAATAACTTGTAAAACCTGTTATTCAACTAGAAGTATTTACTTACAATTCGGAACCCTCCGGAAAATTAATCTGACCCTGGAGCCAAATGACTCCTTTAAATCTTCTTCCAATCTGAGGTTCCCCGAATAAGTCTATTATATTCACACAGACATCAAATGTCAATTCATTACAGCAAATTGTTAAAATAAATATTTCTTCTCCCGTGATCTGGTTCCTGGTAAGGCGCATTGCCGTAATCTCTCCCAGCACGGAATATTGGTCACATTCTACGCCGTATGGCATAAAATAAGTATCTACAAGGCTGAAAATATCTTCCTTCGGGATCCTTTTGGAAATGGCGGTGTACATATCCATATCTTCCAAAGTCAAGGTCTCTATAGCGTCCTCATCGCCTTTTCTGGCAGCAGCCATTAATGTATTTCGGTTAATTGACGCTTGTTTTACCCGTTGAACCTGTTCTTCATCCTTTTGGATCGGCATCAGAATAGATGCGCTGGTACAAAGAGCTGAAAGCGTTAATGAAGTTCCCCTTATAGGAAGCTTCCCTGTAGCCTGGGCCTTAATGTATGGAATCCTGTTTTTCAAGAAGAAGATCAAGGAAATGCCTACTTTAATATCATCACATACACCGGCATAAGAATCCTTATCTGCGTGGCGCTCTACCGAAACATCCTCGTATGAAGTAATACCGGTTCCTTTGAGATACGGAAAATAATATTCATATACGAATTTGTCTTCATCATCAAATTCACCACACACTGATACCCCGAGGCCTGCGGCAAAATCTTTGCAAAATTCTCCTACAAGCGTATATTCCTGGTTCATAGTCATGCTTCTTTTATCGGAGTTCATAATCACATCCGTCAAAAGCTCCTGGAGTTTTTTCTTATTTTCTATCTTGCTAAAGCCGATAGCACGCATATATTTATGCAAAGATCTCACCTTCTTTCCTGAATATAATGTTTTATACACATTTTTCAAGTATGACCTACATCACTTTTTGTTGAACACCCTGTATTTTATTTTACAACAGGAATAATCTTGTCTTTTCCTCCCATATAAGGGCGAAGCACTTCAGGTATGTGAATGGTTCCGTCAGCATTTACATTATTTTCCAAAAATGCAATCAATCCTCTGGGGCTTGCAATCACTGTATTATTTAAGGTATGCACAAAGTAAGTACCATTTTCCCCTTTGGTGCGGATTCCAAGGCGCCTTGCCTGTGCATCCCCCAAGGTAGAACAGGATCCTACTTCAAAATATTTCTGCTGCCTAGGGCTCCATGCTTCCACATCACAGGATTTCACCTTTAAATCTGCCAGGTCACCGCTGCAGCATTCCAATGTACGTACAGGTATGTCAAGGCTGCGGAAAAATTCCACGGTATATGTCCACATTTTATTATACCAGTCCATAGACTCCTCAGGTTTACAGAGAACAACCATTTCCTGTTTTTCGAACTGGTGTACGCGATATACCCCTCTCTCCTCTATACCGTGGGAACCGACTTCTTTTCTGAAACAGGGGGAATAAGAAGTCATGGTAACAGGCAAGCTTGCTTCATTGACAATCTGCCCTTTAAATTTACCGATCATGGAATGCTCGGATGTCCCTATAAGATAGAGATCTTCCCCTTCTACCTTGTACATCATAGCTTCCATCTCTGCAAAGCTCATAACACCGTTCACAACGTTGCTGCGGATCATGAAAGGCGGAACACAGTAAGTAAAACCCTTATCTATCATAAAATCCCTGGCATAGCTGATCATAGCGGAGTGGATCCTTGCGGCATCCCCCATTAGATAATAAAATCCGTTTCCGCTGGTACGTCCTGCAGCTTCTTTGTCCAGGCCGCTGATACTGTCTAAAATATCGGCATGATAAGGAACTTCAAATTCCGGGATTACAGGTTCTCCATATTTCTGGATTTCCACATTTTCACTGTCATCCTTTCCAACAGGTACAGAAGGATCAATGATATTGGGAATTACCATCATAATCTTTGTAATTTTTTCCTGTAATTCCGCTTCCAATACTTCTAACTCAGCAAGCCTTTTCGCACCTGCTGCGACTTCTGCCTTTTTTGCCTCGGCTTCTTCCCTCTTCCCCTGTCCCATAAGGGCACCGATTTCTTTTGATATCCGATTGCGGGCTGCCCGGAGGTCATCACCTTCCTGTTTTGCTTTCCTGCTTTCAAGGTCCAGGGCAATCACTTCGTCCACCATGGGAAGCTTTGCATCCTGGAATTTTTTCCTGATGTTTTCCTTCACAATATCAGGATTTTCTCTTAAAAATTTAATGTCTATCATAACTATCCTCCATGAAATTGTTTTAATCTATTGTTCTTTCTATAAAAATATTATGAATCTTTACCAAATCTTTAATGACTTCACCTTTTACATCATTGCCGTTCTTATCCTTTAAAATACGGATCACAGGCCTGTCCCTGAAATTTTTATTCTGTGACAGCACAACTGCCAATTCTCCTTCATTGGTAATTACCTGTGTGCCGGAAGGATACACAGCTGTAAAGCTCAAAAATGCATCTACTATTTTATCATCAACCAGAACATTTTTAAAGCTTTTTAAATTTTCAACCGCTTCATGTACTTTTACTCTTTTACAAGCGATTCCACAAATCATTTCATCAAAGTTATCACAAATATTTACTATCTGGCATTCAGTGGAAATATCCTTCACCTTAAGCGGAAAACCGGAGCCGTTTAATCTCTCATGATGTTGAAGTATTATTGTTTTACTGAGCTCGGAGATCCATGATTCCTTCTTCAGGGAAGTATATCCGTAAACAGGATGCTTTTTATACTCTATCAACTCCCACTGGTTAAGAGATTCTATATCTCTGTTAAAGAAATCAGCAGTAGTATACCGAAGGCCAATATCATGTAACAGGCAGCCTACACCGATATCATGTATCTTATTAATATCTATTTTCAGCTTCAATGAAGTTAAGATAGCCATTGAACAGACACTGATGGAATGCTCATAAATATCCGTACTTCTTTCCTTGATATCAAATACTTTTTCTACTACCCTGTCTTCTTTTAAAATAATTGCGATAATACTATCGGCAGTCTTATTCAACTCAATGAGCTCATCATTGTGATGATAAGTGTGCCGTTCCAAAATATCCCTTACCTTTTCTTTAATAGAAATCTCAATGTCAGATTTCAATATGGCAGCTTCCTTTGTATCTGTATCTTTCTCAGTAATATATATTTCTGTAATTCCAAGTTCCATTAGCCTTTCTATATATTCTTTACGAATGATAGCGCCCTCCGGCAGAACTACCTGAAAATCTGATGTCTTGATTTCTCTGGCAAGGACTTCTCCACCTTCTAATTCCTGCAGTCTTTTTAGTTTCATATCTATACTCCTGCGGACATCAATTCTACATCTGAAAACATGTTACATCCAATTTAAAAATCAAGCGAGTACCAAACACTGTACTTCTTTATGAGTTTTATTCTTTTACTCTCCTGCTTCCCCTATCGCAATTGCAAGAGCCTCTGCTTCTTCTTGTCCAAGTGAGATTTTACACTCTCCGTTTTTGATCTCTTTGGTATATGAATAGCATCCTTCCGTACTGTGTACAGAATTGATTATAAACCCACAATTATTTTCATCAAGCAATGCCAGGCTGAAACTCAATTGCCCACCCATTTGGTTAAATGCATCATATTTTACAAGGCCCATTTTTTGAAACGAGGACTCCACTTTTTTGTATAAAATCCGAATATCTTTCTTATTCTTTTCCGATGAGTTTTTCAGATTTTTATTATCCTCAAATAAGTTGATAATATCCTGTTCCAGGCTTGCTCCGTCTTTTCCGATCAGAAACATGTCAAGCCTCTTTTTTAACTTGCCGGATTTTACAATTTGTATAATCAGCAGAACCAGAACAATCAGAAGTATGACTGAAAGCACTGCTAAGGCAATGACTGCATATCCCAAGTCAAATCCTGTCAGGCCAATCTGGCTTAATATTTTACTCCCATTATTATTTGTACTCATATGACTCCTTTGTATTTTCTACCACTTAGTTGTTACCTATCATGTCCAATATTCTGTCAAGGTCATCGTTATTGTAAAATTCTATCTCAATTTTACCGGATCCTTCCCCTTTTGACGTGACAATCACTTTGGTACTAAGCCTTTGTTTCAGTTTATCTTCAATATCCTGATAAATTGCTTCCATGGTTTTATTATCAGATTTTTTCGGAGCCTTTTCAGGCTTATGAAGGTTTTTAACAAGCTTTTCTACATCCCTGACACTGAGCTTTTCATCAAAGATCCTCTGCGCCAGATTGTATTGTTCATCCTTATTTTCCACTGCCAAAAGTGTACGGGCATGTCCGGTACTGATCATGTCATCAATGACCATCTGTTGTACTTCATCACTAAGCTTCAGCAGCCGGATGGAATTTGTCACTGCAGCACGGCTCTTGGAGACTCTCTCGGCAACTTCATCCTGTTTCAGATTAAACTCTGTCAACAACCTTTTATATGCCTGAGCTTCTTCAATTGGATTCAAATCCTCCCGTTGAATATTTTCAATCAAGGATATTTCCATGATTTCCTGATCTGTATAATCGCGTATAATAACGGGAATCTCTTTCAATCCGGCAAGCTTTGCCGCCCGCCATCTTCTCTCTCCCGCAATGATTTCATAGTGATCTTTCCTGTCCTGGACCAGTATGGGTTGTAAAAGTCCATACTGTTTTATAGAATCGGACAACTCCTGAAGTGCATCCTCGTCAAAATTCTTTCTTGGCTGCTTTCTGTTAGGTTCAACCATTGTAATTTTAACTAAAGTTTCCGGTTCCTTTTTTTCTTCTACAGCAGGTTCTTTAACCGCTTCTTTTTTGGTCTTTGCTTCTCCTACTGCATTAGGAATCAAAGAATCAAGTCCTTTACCCAAGCCTCTTACTGCCATATATGACCTTTCTCCTTTCTCAATCAGAAAATTCACCATCAGCCATTTTTATTTATTATCAATGACCTCATCTGCAAGCTGCATATATGCTTCCGCACCTGCCGATTTTCCATCATACAGATTAATTGGCTGTCCATAGCTGGGCGCTTCCGCTAATCTTATATTCCTGGGTATTAAAGTCTTATAAACCTTCTGGCTCAAATTCTGCTTTACATTTTCCACTACTTGCATGGAAAGGTTTGTCCTGGAATCATACATGGTAAATACTACGCCTTCCATTGTCAGATCAGGGTTCAGCCTTTCTTTTACCAAGTTGATGGTATGGATTAACTGGCTCAGACCTTCCAACGCATAATACTCACATTGTATAGGTACGAGTACACTGTCCGCTGTGGTCATGGAATTAATAGTCAACATATTCAGTGAAGGAGGGCAATCAATAATAATAAAATCATAATCATCCTTCACATAATCCACTTCATTTTTTAATATGTATTCCTTTTTTTCTACTCCAATCAATTCAATTTCTGCTGCGGCAAGATTTACATTTGAAGGGAGAACAGAAACATCTTTTACTATATCCTTTATAATGCAATCCCGGATCGTACATTCTCCCAAAATCAGTTCATAAATAGTATTATCTAAATTATTTTTATCAATACCAAAACCACTGGTAGTATTCCCTTGTGGATCTGTATCAATAACCAGAACTTTTTTACCTTTTTCTGCAAGACATGCAGAAAGGTTGATAGAGGTGGTCGTCTTTCCTACTCCACCTTTCTGATTAGCTATAGCAATTATTCTTCCCATTTTCTTTCGCCTTTCGTTGATTTGCTTTTCAATTATAACACTTATTTAACTTTATATCTATACTATTTTAAAAAAGCTTGGAAAAGCCTTTTTTTAGTTACAATAAAATTGTTATGATTTAGTTGTTTTATTGGAGCACCCATATATATTATACACTTATTCTTTTATTTTCCAAATACTGTAACTTTATTATATATATAAACATTGTACGTTCATCAAATTTTTCACAGTTTTAAATTACTTTTTTTAACTTGCAGGTAACCTTGTTGGACTCCTTAATATCGGACGCATTATTGTCTGGCTGATGCTTGCAATCATTTTGATTCTTCTCCTGAAAAGGATACAAGAATTCTGTCAGGCACAGAGTGTACTTTGTTTTTATACATATATTTTGTTGTTTATATAGCATGAAAATCTCCAGATCTTTACTTTAAAATATAAACTGGACAAAATTAAAACAATGAAGTATAGATAAACCACAATATCTAGATTAAATATATTTCATATATAATATGTTTTCTATGTTTCACATTAGCCAACATATTATGTTTCACATTATTTTTTCTATATCTTGGGTTTATATGTTTCACGTGAAACATTATCTTGTACTATCTATATCTATAAAAAAGGAATGTTTCACGTGAAACATTCCTCTCTGTAAACACAATATCTAGAACATGTTTTAAAATTTACTTCAGTTATCTGCACCCTACTTTAAGTGTATAGAACGAAATTTAGATTATCTAACTCTCTATGCACTCTTCTTTTTCCTATAATCCAATGAAAATCACATAGGAATCATCCTGTCATCTGCACGCCCCAACTTGCGATATATCTAAGTCAAATTCAAATTACATAACCTGCTATGCGTCCCTGATCTATCAAATCATCTATAAGATGATTTTACCTACCACAAATTATGACGCACATATGTCAAAAAGCAATTTTTAAACACGCTCTAGAATATTTTAATCAAATCATTCTTAATAGCAAATACTGCTGCTTGAGTTCTATCAGAAACATCTATCTTTTTAAAAATATTAGAGATATGATTTTTAACTGTACGCTCACTAATATTTAATGTATTTGCAATTTCTTTATTAAACATTCCATTGGCTACCTGAATCAATACTTCTTTCTCTCTTCCAGTTAATGAATCAACCTTATCTTTATCTATATCTCTGGCAACCAATCTATTGTTTAATATAGGAATCAATTTAGGCTGAATGTAACTTTCGCCCTTCATTAATATATCAATAGCTCTTTTTAATTCAGATGATTCAGAATCTTTTAAGATATATCCGTCAACGCCTATATCCACTGCTTTAATTAAATATTCTACTTCATTATGAACAGTCAGCATTAATACCTTTACATCTATTTTGTTATCTCTTATTTGCTGTAAAACTTCAATTCCGTTTTTCTTGGGCATATTAATATCAAGCAAGAGAACTTGTGGATTAGACTTCAATAGTCTTTCAATACATTCCTCTCCATCACTTGCCTCATCAACAACTTCTATTTTTCCGTCATACTCGAGGAGTTGACGTATACCTTCTCTCATCAATAAATGGTCATCCGCTAACATTATTTTTATACACATTGATATATTCTCCAATTTCATAATAATTTTATTTTTATAAATTTTGTAAAATAAATATCAATCGACAATACTATGAGTTAATGGAATATTAATTGAAATTCTTGTACCCTTTTCAGGAGAAGAATCAATATGAATCTTACCTCCCAATAATTTAATTCTTTCTTTCATACAATATATACCAAAATGTTTATCACCTTTATTAACCTCTTTAACAAAACCCTTTCCATTATCACTAATACTAATCTGGCAAATATCTTCTTCACACCTACATCTAATAGATATTTTTGTTGCATCTGCATGTTTTACTATATTATTTAAACATTCCTGTACAATTCTATAAATAGTAACCAGAATAATATTTGTTTCACATGAAACATTTTCTATATCCGTTTCTATATCGTATTGCTTATTTTCATTAAAAGAGTCGATCAATCTTTCCATAGCAGCTTTCAAACCCAGATCATCAAAAGTCATAGGACGAAGATCAAAAATAGTATTACGGATCTCATCAATGGTCTCTTTGAGCCTTTTGTTTACTACAGACAATTCCAATTTGGCTCTTATGGGATCATCATCAATATATAATCCACTCAACTCTATCTGATGAATTAAATGTGTAAGATTTTGAAGAGATGTATCATGCAAATCTCTGGCAATTCTTTTTCTGTCCTCTTCCTGCATACTTAAAACTGTAAAACTATCGTTTTCATTTTCCAATATGCCCTCTATTCGTTCTATCCTGGAAGACAAAATATCTTTCTTCTTAATTAACAAATTATTTTTGTCTTCATAATGAGATTTCTTTTTTTCTATATTCTCAATCTCTTTTTTGTATGATATATTTACATTGCGCGGGGAGAACACCTTTGCATCTTCTTCAGGTTCTGAACCAAAGAAAGTCTTTGCATAGACATCTGCCTCTTTTATAGAACAATTATTGTCCCGTAATTCTTCCTCAACACATTTTTTATCATTTTTTAGTTCTTCCAATATATCCTTTAAAAGACTGTATACTTCAGAATCCATATATACCTCATATAGAACATATGTTCATTAATAAATTCATGTCAATTATATAATATACTAAAAACAGCAATAAGTACAATACAAAATTAATTATCTAAAAATTGCACCTATAAAGGTTCCTTGGCAGGAAGTCCGGCTTTCCTTGGATATTTCTTAGGAGTGTCCGCAACTTTTTCTACTACAAATAAATTTCTGTAAATATCAGAATCCGGTAATGTAAATCCCACCTGATTCTTCACATGACCTCCAAGAATAGATATTGCATTTTTAGCTGATTCCATTTCTTCCGTTATTTTTTCCGATTTATATGAGATAAACAATCCACCTTTTTTCACAAAAGGAATACAGTATTCCGACAAAGTAGAAAGATTTGCCACAGCCCTTGAAACACATAAATCAAAATTGTCACGCAGCTTTCCAGGTTTTGCAAAATCCTCCGCCCTCCCGTGAATAGTATAAATCTCGGACAAAGACAATTTTTCTATTACGGCATCCAAAAACTGTACCCTCTTATTCAAGGAATCCAACAAAGTAACCTGTAATTCAGGAAAAGCTATCTTTAAAGCAAGTCCAGGAAAACCTGCCCCCGTCCCCACATCTATACAAGATATCTTTTTTGACAAATTCATTGCTTTGCACAAAGAAATACTGTCAATAAAATGTTTCTTCATGACATCTTCATATTCTGTAATAGCAGTTAAATTTATAAACTGATTCCATTCTATTAACATTTCATAATAAATAAGAAATTGGTCTACCTGGGACTCTGTCAAACTAACATCCAGTTCTTTGAGATCTTTTTCAAACTGCAGTGTATTATAGCCTTTTTTATTATCCATCTGTCCATCCCACTTCACATTGTTTTAAAAACACTCATCTTCCTTTAAATGCATTTTAGCATTTTCCAAATATACTAAAAGCACAGATACATCTGCCGGGGAAACCCCTGAAATACGGGATGCCTGTCCCACGGAAACAGGTCTGAATTCTTTTAATTTCTGCCTTGCCTCCAGCCGGAGAGAAGGCACTTTGTCATAATCCATATTTTCAGGTATCTTCTTTTTTTCCATTTTTTTATACTGCTCTACCTGACGCTGCTGGCGGATAATGTAACCTTCATACTTAATCTCTATCTCAACCTGCTCTATCACAGCGTCAAAAAGATTCTTACTTACGGTACCGTAAATATTTTCCGCTTCCCGGATAAACCGGGATACATATTTCTCCCTATCGCTGTCAATGAACCCCAGCACATCATAAGAAAGTTCCGGACGGCAGATCAGTTCGGCAAGGCTTGCAGCCGTTTTTAAAGAAGAACTTCCCATCGACTCCAGAAAATTCTGAACTTCTTTATTTGCTCCTACCGTGGTATTTTTTAATCGGTTAACCTCTTTTTCAATAAGATATTTTTTTGCCTGAAGTTCTTTATATTGTTCCTCTGAAATCAAACCAACCTCATAACCCTTTTTCCTAAGCCTTAAATCCGCATTATCCTGACGTAACAACAAACGGTACTCTGCCCTGGAAGTCATCATGCGGTAAGGCTCCCTGTTATCCTTTGTGACCAAATCATCTATCAGCACACCGATATAACTTTCACTTCTGTCAAGAACAAGGGGTTCCCTTCCCAATATTTCCATAGAAGCATTTATGCCTGCTATTAATCCCTGGCATGCGGCCTCTTCATAACCGCTGCTGCCGTTAAACTGCCCACCGCTGAAGAGGCCCTTTACCCTTTTAAATTCCAAAGAAGGATAAAGCTGCCTGGCATTGATACAGTCATATTCAATAGCATATGCATTTCTTACTATTTTACAATTTTCCAACCCAGGGACCGTTCTATACATTGCAATCTGCACATCCTCAGGGAGGGAAGAAGACATACCACCCACATACATTTCATTTGTATAAATTCCCTCCGGTTCTATAAAAACCTGATGGCGTTCTTTATCTGCAAACTTTACGACCTTATCTTCAATTGAAGGACAGTACCTGGGCCCTGTCCCTTCTATGATACCCGCATAGATTGGGGATCTGTCCAAATTGCCCCTGATAATCTCATGTGTCTGCTCATTGGTATAAGTAAGCCAGCATGAGACTTGATCCTTCTGGACAGAATCGGGGTCGGTGGAAAATGAAAAAGGAATAATCTTCTCATCCCCAAACTGTTCTTCCATTTTTGTAAAGTCTATGCTTCTCTTATCCATCCTGGCAGGGGTACCTGTCTTAAAGCGCCGCATTTCGATACCCATCTTCTCCAAAGATTGCGTCAGGTAATTTGCAGCCTGTAATCCGTTAGGCCCCGTATGGGTAATAGATTCCCCACAAAGGCATCGTGCCTTTAAATAAGTGCCGGTACAAAGGATCACAGCCTTACATTCATAAATAATGCCGGTATCAGTTTTGACACCAGTCATTTTTTTATATAGAGTTTTACCCGGATCAGAACAATCTTCCCATAATAATTCACAGACTTCCGCCTGCTTTATCGTAAGATGTTCCTGGTTCTCAAGAACCTTCCTCATGGCACGGGAATATTCCGCTTTATCCGCCTGTGCCCGGAGAGAATGGACTGCGGGGCCCTTGGACACATTTAGCATTTTGGACTGGATAAAAGTTTTATCTATATTCTTACCCATCTCCCCGCCAAGGGCATCCAATTCCCGTACCAGATGGCCTTTTGAAGATCCGCCTATATTAGGGTTACAGGGCATCAAAGCAATGCTGTCAATACTGACAGTAAAAATGACGGTTTCCAGGCCAAGCCTGGCACAAGCCAATGCGGCCTCACAGCCGGCATGCCCCGCACCAACCACACACACATCCATTTTCTCCCGAATCTCACTCATTTATATGCCCATCCTTTGTTGTTATCTATATCTAATCCTGTTATTTACCCATACAAAACTTTGAAAAAATTTCATCCACAAGATCATCATCCACTTCTTCCCCTATGATCCTTCCAAGGGATGCATAAGCGTTCATTAAATCAATAGAATAAAAATCTTCCGGCATTGCGGATTCTATACTATTCAGCACAAGCTTTAACGATTGATAAGTTTCCTGCAAAGCTTCTTTATGCCGTATGTTCGTAATGACCAATTCATTACTGCTTCTAAGCTGTCCCTGGAAAAACATATTTTTTATGGCTTCTTCCAACTCATCGATCCCTTTGTTATCAACAGTGGATGTCCTTATGATCCCGGCATTATCCGGAATAATACTTTTTAAAGATTTTTCATCCACTACCATGGACAGATCGGATTTATTTAATAACACAATCACTTTTTTATCACTTAACATTGAGATAACAGCTTTGTCATTTTCATCCAATTCCACAGAAATGTCTATTACAAATAATACCAGATCGGCGCTTTTTATATGTTCCAAAGCCTTCTCAACACCCAACTTTTCCACAATATCATCCGTATTCCTGATACCGGCAGTATCTGTTATATTCAGACTGATTCCGTGAAGCCTGATTGTCTCCTGCAGGATATCCCTGGTAGTGCCGGCTATATCCGTAACAATCGCCCTCTCCTCTCCCACAAGAGTATTTAAAAGAGAAGATTTTCCCGCATTTGGCTTTCCGACAATGACAGTATTAATCCCTTCCTTAATCAATTTACCGTTTTCAAAAGAACCTGTCATTTTTTCTATAATGGAACATATCGCCGTTAATTTTTCATATAATCTTTCACTGTATCCTTCCAGGCTGATATGCTCCGGATCATCCAGGGAAGATTCTATGAAAGCTACTTCATATATAATCTGTTCCCTTAGATCCCTTACTTTCTCAGACAAATTTCCTTTCAACTGGCTTACAGAAGACTGCAGGGCATATTCATTTTGGGAATGGATCAAATCCATAACAGCTTCTGCCCTGGACAGATCCATCCTTCCGTTTAGAAATGCTCTTTTACTGAATTCTCCCGGCTCGGCAAGCCTTACCCCGGCATCCAATACAGCAGACAATATTTTCTGCATAACCAATACACCGCCGTGGCACTGGATTTCCACAGTATCTTCCCCTGTGTAGCTCCTGGGAGCTTTCATCACTACGATCATTACCTCATCAATAATATAATCTTTCCACACACAGGACTCCTGGGGTAATTTATCCACAATAAAACCGTAATGTAAGGTATGGCTGTCCACATTTTTTAAAATATGATTCCCGGAAGGCGTGCAAAACAAACTGTTTCCAACGTCCACAGAATTTTTTCCACTGATCCGTATTATACCGATCCCCGAATCTGTCATTCCTGTGGCAATTGATGCAATGGTATCTACCTGATACATATATGATCCTTTTCGTTATACATAAAATAAATCCGTTAATATGGTCCCTACATACAATAAAACCGGATATAAGTAAATATATCCGGTTTCAATATACCATTATTTTTTCACTGTTACAACTACTCTTCTGAAAGGTTCTTCACCTTCGCTGTAAGTTGTCACATATTTGTCATTTTGCAAAGTAGAATGGATGATTCTTCTCTCATAAGGGTTCATAGGCTCCAAAGATACGGATCTCTTGGTCCTCTTTACTTTATAAGCAATATTCTTAGCCAGATTTTCAAGAGTCTCCTTTCTTCTCTGTCTATAATTCTCCGTATCCACTTTTACTCTGATATAATCATCTAAACCTTTATTGACTACCAGAGATACCAGATATTGGAGGGAGTCAAGCGTCTGCCCTCTTTTACCGATCAATACACCCATCTCGTCGCCGCTGAGATCAATATCCATGGTCTTTTCCGCTTCATCATACTTTACGTCAACTGCAACTGTCATATTCATTGCCGCAAACACATCATGAAGAAAACACTTTGCTGCGTCTTCAACAGAAACTTCTTCAATCTTAACGGCTGCCTTGATCACTGCCGGCTTGGAACCAATACCTAAAAATCCGCTGGAACCTTCTTCCAACACGGTATACTCCAATTTATCGCTTGTAACCCCAAGCTTCTGGCATGCTTCCGTAATCGCTTCATTTACTGTTTTGGCAGATACCTCAATATATTCCAGTTCCATATAAGTTACCCTCCCTATTTATTACTGTTGTTTCTCTCATTATAGTCTTTTACCATGTTTGCCTTTGCCATCATACTCCCCGGCTTGGCATTTGAAGAACCTGAAACGTTTTGAGGAACATTATTATTCCGATTATTATCATATGAATTTATATTCCCTGTAGACGTCGAAGTCTTAGATTGGATACTTCTGGTATTCATACTGGAATATTCTTTCATCAAGCTTTGCTGCTTTTGCAGCTTCTCAATCTTTTTAGCGCTCTTCACGGAATTTTTCTTAATAATTTCCTCGAAATCCAATTTATCAATATGTTTATTGATAATCACCTGCTGGATACTTCTCACCACGCTACCGGCAACCCAATACAAACCCATACCTGCCGGAAGTGACAAACATAACCATGCGGAAAAGATCGGCATAATCATATTCATCGTTTTCATGGACTGCGCCATGGAGGACGCCTGGTCATTCTCTTTGTTAGTAGGTGCCTGAGGCATCAATTTCACATTGATCCACTGAGTAACCGCAGAAAGAATAGGGATCAAAGCAGCCCCAATCACGATTCCCCACATACCGGACATCCATCCGCTCCGAATCAATGCCATGGGAGAATCACCGATATTTAATCCAAGAAAATTATTGTAAGTATCAATCAAACCCCTGGTAGTATCACTGTTCAATATCAGCTGCCCTTCGTAAGTCAGCTGGTTCAAATCATAATGTTCTGCAATCGATGCCAAATCGGTGGAAGACAGCTTATTTAAAATATCAATAATACCGTTTGAAACATTTGTTCCTTCCGTAAGAGATTTACCATATAAAGCAACGGTATTTGCAATGCTTTCCACTTCGGAATTCTGAAGGAAAGCGCCGTTGTCAACGGAAATAATCTTATCCGCAAGGACACGGAAAGTATTTCCTATCTTGGTCACATAAGCGGGCATCGCATAAATAACACGATACAATGCAAACAGGATCGGCATCTGAATCAGCAGCTGAACGCAGCTTCCGGTAGGCGAAACTCCATATTTCGCATAGACAGCCTGAATCTCTGCATTCTGTGCCATGGTAGCATCATTGTCACTTCTACCCTTATACTTCGCCTGAATCGCCTGGAGTTCAGGATTCATCTTTGCAGAAAGCTTCGAAAATTTCTGTTGTTTGATCGTCAGAGGCATCAATAAAATATACACAACGATCGTAAAAAGAATAATTGCCAAACCTACATTAGGAATGCCTATCTTGTCTATCACATAGAAAATACCGTTCATGATCCATCCAAGCAATTTGGCAACTTGTCCTATAATAGGAGTGGTATTCTGAGTCAATAAAATAAAATCCATTTATCCTCCTGCTTTGCCGTCAGGGTACAGGGTCATACCCGCCTTTCGAAAAAGGGTTGCATCTCAATATCCTCCAAACAGCCAGAAGGCCGCCCTTCCATGCCCCGTATTTCTGCACAGCTTCCAAACCATACTGGGAACAGGAAGGCACATAAGGGCATTTCGTCCCTTTCATGGGAGAAATATACTTTTGATAAAATTTTATAACGGCAATCAATACTTTTTTCATGTTCTAATTAAAATAAACAAAAACTTTAATGATTTGATGAAGCTTTCCAAGGTGAAGCAGCGCTTTCTCTATTTCTTCATAACCCACCGATGCTGCACTCTGCCTTGCCACGACCACGATATCCAAACCACTATTGAATACTGCTTCATGTAATCGGTAACTTTCACGCACCAGCCTTGTGACCCGGTGTCTCACAACACTGTTGCCCACTTTCTTGCTCACACTGATTCCAAGCCTGTTTTTCTCCGTGCCATTTTCCTTAACATACATAACCAAATACTTATTGGCATATGATTTTCCGTATTTATATACAAACTGGAATTGGTGATTCTTTTTTAAACTTTCTGAAAACCTCATTTTGCTCCTTGGTCAAAAAATATTCTGCGGAGTTTCTTAAATCTTAAAATAGAATGCAGGCAGCGCATCGGCATAAAAGAGAAAAAGGCCACATTTCTGTGACCTGTCACATTTCTGCCAATGTACTGTTTAGATGATACAATACACTATAATTACACAGCTAATCTTTTTCTTCCTTTAGCACGTCTGGCAGCTATAACTTTTCTTCCGCCGGGAGTACTCATTCTTGCTCTGAAACCGTGAACTCTGGCACGTGAACGCTTTTTAGGCTGAAATGTCATTTTCATGGGAAAAGCACCTCCTTTTCTTAACCTTATTTCGACAACCTGTTAATTACATGGTTTATACTGTTACAGTAATTCTTCGGAAAATAGCATATTGATTGTATAAAAAAAATTCTACAATGTCAAGGAAAATCCTTAAAAATGCGGCATTTTAATAAATAAAATTTTTCTCAATAAGTTATACACATAGATATCCACATGTATATTTCCTGATTTAATTATCCACAAATTGTTGATTACTTGTGGATAAATTTATTTTTTACTTATAATTACGCACTTTTTCAAAAAAAAATATCCACATAACATTGTTTATATAAAACTTATAAACATAGTTATCTACATCATGTGTATAACTTTATCCTTTTTATGTTGATAACTTACATTTGAAATTCGGGACAATCTATATTAAAATAAATCCGTATAATATATGTAAGGGAATGATAGATGAAATGGACGAATTAAAAGAAAACTGGACTACCATAAAAGAAACCATCAGAAGAGAGTACAATATTTCAGACATATCTTATAAGACATGGGTAAACCCTCTCGAATACCATAATGTTGAAAACGATGTGGTGAGTATCATCATACCGTCCGACCAGGCGCATGCTCTTAATTATATTTCTACAAAATATAAGAGCTTTTTTCAGGTTACCATCACAGAGATGTTCGACCATAATTACGACGTCAAATTTATTCTTGAAAAAGACGTGATTCCGCCGGACATTCAAGACAATGACATGTCCAGGCCTGTCTATAATATTAATTACGAAAATGCAAACCTTAACCCCAAGTACAATTTTAATACTTTTGTGGTGGGAAGCAATAATAAATTTGCACATTCCGCTTCCCTGGCGGTAGCGGAGACCCCGGGACAGGTATATAACCCTCTTTATTTATACGGTGGGCCCGGACTGGGTAAAACCCATTTAATGCATTCCATTGGCCATTTCATTTTGGAACAGAACCCGGACAAAAAAGTTCTCTATGTCACAAGTGAAGAATTTACCAACGAAGTGATTGAGTCCATCCGAAGCGGTAACGCCGCCTCCATGACAAAACTCCGTGAGAAATACCGCACGGTGGATGTACTGATGGTCGATGATATACAATTTATTATAGGAAAAGAAAGTACACAGGAAGAATTTTTCCACACATTTAACGTACTACATGCCGCCAGGAAGCAGATCATCATTTCCTCCGATAAACCTCCAAAGGAAATGGAGACATTGGATGAACGTTTCCGCTCCAGGTTTGAATGGGGGTTGATTGCTGATATCCAACCGCCGGATTACGAAACACGGATGGCCATCCTGCGGAAAAACGCCGAAATATATGACCATAAGATTGACGAAGAAGCCATTAAATACATTGCCACTAATATTAATTCAAATATCCGTGAACTGGAAGGAGCCTTCAACAAACTGATAGCTTTTGCAAAGCTTAACAAGGTAGAACTTTCCCTGGCGTCGGCGGAGGAAGCTTTAAAAGATATCATATACCCTAACAAGGCAAAAGAGATCACCCCAACCCTTATTATAAATGTAGTGGCAGAGCACTTTGGCGTAAAACCAGAGGACATAACATCCAAGAGAAGGAATTCCGAATTTGTACAGCCAAGGCAGGTAGTTATGTATTTGTGTAGTAAGTACACAGATAATTCCCTGGCAAATATAGGGAAAATACTGAGTAAAAAGGATCACACCACCGTGATCCACGGCATAAAAAAGATAACTGCGGAGCTGGAAACAAACGAAGAATTGAAAAATAAAGTGGAAATCATCACAAAAAAGATAAATCCATTGTGAAAACCATGAGGACAAATATGTGGTTAATATGTAGATATTTCTAAAGCCAGGAATTTATGGAATCGGGCGCTGTGAATAAGTTGAGACTTATCCTGAACTTATTCTTTTACAATTCACTACTTTTCCATTCCATTTTTTCGCGAAAAATAGTATAATAGAATCAGTTATGCACTTATCAACGCCTATTATTATTGATATTATTAATTTCTTTTAAATATTTCTATCATATACTGCGTGATAGATACGCTCAATATACGAAGGGAGTTATTCACATGAAATTAGTTTGTTCCAAATCGAATTTGTTGAATGGGGTACAGATCGTATCCAAGGCTGTATCTAATAAAACAACAATGTCTATCTTAGAGTGTGTCATGATAGATGCAACTAAGGGATTCATTACACTTACGGCTAATGATATGGATCTTGGAATAGAAACCATTATAGAAGGCGATATTATTGAAAAAGGGGCAATTGCCCTGGATGCAAAAATCTTTCTCGAGATTGTAAGAAAACTTCCCGACAGTAATATTACAATTGAAACGGATTCTTCCTTCAAAACAATTATAACATGTGAAAAGGCTAAGTTTAATATAATAGGCAAGTCAGGGGAAGATTTCTCATACCTTCCCGTTGTAGAAAAGAATGACAGTATCATTATCAGCCAGTTTACTTTGAAGGAAGTGGTTAGGCAGACTATTTTTTCTATCTCTGACAATGATAATAATAAATTGATGACCGGTGAATTATTTGAAATAAACGATGACGAATTGAAAGTGGTTTCTTTGGACGGCCACCGTATCTCCATCCGAAAGATTCAATTAAAAAACAGATATTCCCCTAAGAAAGTGATTGTTCCCGGGAAGACTTTGAATGAAGTGAGCAAGATTTTACCGGGAGGGGCCGATAATGACGTCATCATTTCCTTTACGGATAAGCATATTGTGTTTGAATTCGGAAATACAACCGTGGTATCCAGGTTAATTGAAGGGGAATATTTCAGGATTGACCAGATGCTCTCCAACGATTATGAAACAAAAGTCAAGATCAATAAGAAAGAGTTCTTAAACTGTATTGACCGTGCCACTCTTCTCGTGAAAGAGGGAGATAAAAAGCCTATTATTATCAATATTCTGGACGGGACCATGGAGCTGAAGATCAATTCCATTCTGGGAAGCATGAATGAAGACATTGATATTGAAAAACAGGGCAAGGATTTGATGATAGGGTTTAACCCCAAGTTCCTGATCGATGCCCTGCGGGTGATTGATGATGAGGATGTGGATCTCTATATGGTAAACCCGAAGGCGCCTTGTTTTATCAAAAATCAGGAAGAAAGTTATATTTATCTGATTCTTCCCGTGAATTTTACAACGGTAAGTTGATAAATAATACTGCTCATTGTATGTTACGGGGATGTTTCTGTGCAAAGAGCAGCGTAAAATGTGGATAAGTATGCCGTGTATGCGGCGGAATGAGAGGAAAAATGGAAACACTACATTTAAGGGATGATTACATTAAACTGGGCCAGGTCTTAAAAGCTGCCGGTTTGGTGGATTCCGGCGTGGAAGCGAAAATTGTGATCCAGGATGGCCAGGTAAGGGTAAACGGCCTTGTGGAATTGCGGCGGGGCAAGAAGATTGTTGCCGGTGATACCGTAGAATATGCCGGGCAAACTGTTAAAGTAGAATAAATTTAGCCTATTCCCGCATGGAAAAGGCTCATGCGGGAAAGGTATGGGTATAAGAATGATCATCAAATCGATAGAACTGGCAGATTACAGAAATTATGATTCTTTAAAGCTTCCTTTTGACAAGGGTACAAATATTTTATATGGCGATAATGCCCAGGGTAAAACAAATATCCTGGAAGCTATTTTTGTGGCGGCAACGACGAAATCCCACAAAGGTAGCAAAGACAGGGAAATGATTCGTTTTGAGAAAGAGGAAGCACATATCAGGACTTACCTGGAAAAAGAAGGTGTGGAAACAAGAGTGGATATGCACCTTCGGGGCAGCAAATCAAAGGGCATTGCAGTGGATGGGCAAAAGTTGAAAAAAGCGGCGGATCTGCTTGGACTTTGCAATGTGGTATTTTTTTCTCCAGAAGATCTTGGAATCATAAAAAACGGCCCTTCCGAGAGAAGAAGGTTTGTGGATATGGAGCTTTGCCAGCTGGATAATTTTTATCTTTATAACCTGAACCATTACAATAAGATTGTAAACCAGAGGAATAAGCTTTTAAAAGATATGTATATGAACCCTGACTTGAAAGAGACTCTTGGCATATGGGATATGCAGCTTGTTTCGTTTGGGAGTAAAATCATTGAGCGGCGCAAACTTTTCGTGGAACAATTAAATGAAATTATTTACGAGATACATAAAAAGCTGTCCGGGGACAAGGAAGAATTAAGAATACTATACGAGCCTGATGTGGAGATTGAAGAGTTTGAGAAAAAGCTGAGATACAACCAGGACAGGGATATGAAATCCAAGATGACATCGGTAGGGCCCCACAGGGATGATTTTTCTTTTATGGTGGGAAAAATAGACATCAGAAAATTCGGTTACCAGGGCCGGCAGAGGA
>ERZ808040.842-NODE-842-length-23692-cov-5.749185_pt1 | contig 23692 bp, 25 predicted proteins | sample MGYA00380191_ERZ808040 | MGnify/ENA primary metagenome ERZ808040 (study PRJEB31490, sample SAMN06133395) | mouse gut metagenome | isolation source: J6 | host: mice | place: China: Chengdu | collected 2015-05 ...
CCCGCCGCACTAACAAGGGCTTGCGTCAATAACTCAAAAAAACACTTGACAAAACGCTTCATGCCCTGCCACGCGGTAATCCTCTTATTTTTTGCACGGAAATTTTAATTCACATCTTCATATGAAACCATTGCCGCGGCACGGAAATACCCGGTCGCGGCAATGGTTTAAAAAATGAACGTCAATTATTCTCTTTTATATCGCCGCCGCGGTACGCACAGAGCAGTTCATGCAGATCCCCGATGCGTTCGAGAAGTTCCGCCCCCTTATCTGTATCCGAAATATTCGCGCGGCTCTTTAATTTCTCTACCACATGGATGGCCGGGGTCTGTCCGCTCATCCCGGAAACAAAAGGCTTGTGCTCCGCAAGACTTAGGCTGTGCGAATCATAGATCAGCGTATAGCCTGCGATCCCCGTCGTTTTCTGGTATGCCTTCGATATCCCCCCGTCAATGACAAACAGTTTTCCGTCCGCCTTGACCGGGCTCTCCCCGTCCTTGATCTTGACCGGGACATGCCCGTTGATGATGTGCCCCTTTTCCTCGTCGATCCCAAAATGACGGAGAATCTTTTTGCACATGCGGGCATCCTCCGAAAACTTGTAGTAATCGTTATATTGCTCCCTGCCGCATTCCTCATCCCCGATAAAATACTGCTCGAAAAAAGCCAGTTTATCCTTGCCGTAAAGAGGGGAACCTGCGCCGCACCAGAGATACCACATAAAGTCACGCTCGTAGTCCGCGCTGTCCTCCCTCGCGAAATAAGCCCGGTTCACCATCCGGTTAATCTCATCCAAAAGTTCCCTTCCGCAAAAACTTTGCCCGCCGATCACAACACCCGTAAATTCTCCCGAAGCATCCATCGGGATACAGCCGTGGAAGAGCAGATTCCCGTTGCAAACCTTGTAGGTGGAGCCCTTGGAGAGCAGGAACCGGATGTGCTTTTTCAGCTTCCCGCTGTGCTCAAAGGAATTGATCAGGATCTTCATCAGCTCCTTTTCCTCGCCGGAAAGCTCCGCGGGGTTCTCCGGATCCACTGTCGGGAAATAAGCATCCCGAAGCGTGTAGATCCTGCCGTTTTCCGTCACTGTGCCGGAAGCAAAATTCACCCTTCCAAACAAATCCCGCGCCTGCATGTTCCATTCCGGATGGCGGCCGATCAGCTGCGATTCCAGCTTTAGCTGGATCACCGCAATCGCCTTGTGGATTTTTGCCGCCAGCTTCGCGTCGATCGGGTCATAAATATTATCGTCGTAGGTCTGCGGGTCATACAGGCGGCAGTCGTCCTCCTTGTAGACCTCGTTCGCAAAGACCGCCAGCGCCCTAAGGTTTAGGCCGTACCCGTCCTCCAACAGATCAAAATTATTGTATTTCACGGAAATGCGGATCACGTTCGCCACCAAGGCAGCATTCCCCGATGCCGCCCCGATCCACGAGATATCGTGGTTTCCCCACTGGATATCCACATCATGCATGGAAAGTAATTCATCCATGATGATATCCGGACGCGGCCCCCGGTCAAAAATGTCACCGATGATATGCAGCTTGTCGATCGCGAGGGAATGGATCAAATGGCAGAGGGAAATCACGAAACTGTCCACGATATCCGTCTCGATGATCGTGTGGATGATCTTTTCAAAGTAATAGTCTTTGTTCACATCGTCCGTGACATTCAACAGCTCATCTACAATATAGACCAGCCCCTTCGGTATCTTCTTGCGCACCCGTGAGCGCGTGTACTTTGCGGAAATCACCTCACAGACAAGGATCAGCCGGTAAATCGTCAGCCGCTTCCATTCGTCGGTGATCTCCCCGTTCTGCCGCAGGCGCTTGAGTTCCTTCTCCGGGTAGTAGATCAGGTTTGCAAGCGCCTCACGCTCCGCGCTCGCGACCGTCTTGCCAAGCGTCAGGTCGATCTTCCTGCGGATGATGCCCGAAGCACTTTTAATCATATAGAGGAATGCCTCGTACTCCCCGTGAAGGTCACTGAAAAAATATTCCGTCCCCTTCGGCAGGCTGCGGATTGCCGAGAGATTGACCATCTCGCCCGCCGCGCTTTCGATGTTCGGATATTCCTTTGCCAGAAGCCCTAAATATTTCTTGTCCATAAAATCTGCCCTTTGCCATTTTAAAAATCAAATTTCCCCCGCATATCTGGGAGCAGTTGCCTTCGGCGTTGTCTTTACCGCCGGAAACTCAATCTTGATGGATTCCCCCGGTACCGCCACCCCCCGGCTCCTCGTAACAGGCAGCTTCTGCCACGCCTGAAAACCGATGATCTCGCCATGCTTTAATACAATATTATGATAGATGATATGGTTCGTGATCGCAAACATAAAGTCGTCGAGCTCCTGCTCACCTGCGGTGCTGTTGAGCACCTCAATCTCATCGTAGCCGAACTGGCTCAACCCAAAAGTATAACTGCAGAGCCCCTTCTTTCCGTTATAGCGCCCCAGCCATATCAGATTCCGGACAGGGAATGCCCCGGCTCTTGCCATCCCGGCAAAATGCCTGTACTGTTCCGTCTGGTATACCGTCCCGTTCGCGTAAATCCCAAGCACGCCTCTCTGGCTGCAGCATGCCGCCACAGTCTTGACAAGCAGCATCCCGGCTTCCTGCGCCGAAAGCTTCCCGTGCATCACCGTCACCGACAAATAAGCGCGGTGGCGTTTGGCAATGTGGGCAGCATTCCGCCAAGTATGGTTTTTCCTCGCACTGTAATCCACTTCGTCCCCGGCAACCGGTCTCGGCACCAGTTCCACGGTGACCACTGCCCCCTGCCAATGCAGGATAAAGGAATTTTTATCCCCGGCCTCTGCCCGGCTGCTTTGCCCGGCTGGCGAATCCTTCCCGGCATCTTGCCCGCCCGGCTGGTCCACAAGCTTCCATTTTTCCTTTAATTCTTTTTTCAGCGCAACCGGATCCCAGTCTGCCTGTTCAAGAAGGACAAGATTCGTAAAATTGCCGGGCTTCTTTTTGTTTTCCTCCTCGACATGCGCCTGCTCCGCCCAATATTTTTGTACGCGTTTTACAAGCTGTGCGGCACGCTTTGACACATCCGCCTCCGCGTACTCTTCCTCCTCGCTGAATATATGTCCACAGTGCTCGAGCTTCTCACCCTCATATCCGCCGCAGACACCCAAAGTCCATTTTCCGGAAATCTGCTTCTTATACCGGAAAATGTAATAGCGCAGCCCCTGCAAATCAAATGTACATACATATTCGATTTGTGCCGGAGCCCTGCCAAGCTCCTGCGAGCCTGAAAGCCATTTGGCCATTTCCTGCTGTGCAGCATTTTTTTGTTCTGTACCCATGCCTCCACCTCCATGTTGCAGCTTTTTTTCCGATGTTGTCTTACCCAATAGTATAGCTCAAAATCTGCCCGTCTGCAATGGTTTTATTAGAGCATGGCCAAGCTGTTTTGTCACCCGTGATCGTATATGATATTTTACCGGCAAAAAAGAAGCACACAAATTTTTATCAAATCGGTGTGCTTCTTCCAAAATAATATCAGTCCTTCCAAATCTCTCCTTTTTTCAACCGCAACACCACATCTGCCTGCTTTGCAAGCTCCCCGGAATGCGTGACGACAACGACACATTTATTCATCTTATGTGCGCACTCTTTCAGGATCATCGTAATTTCCCCTGCCGTTTCCTCGTCAAGGCTCCCTGTCGGTTCATCGGCGAGAATCACCCTCGCGTCCGACGCTAACGCGCGGGCGATCGCGACGCGCTGCTGCTGCCCTCCGGAAAGCTTCTGCACGCACCTGCCGCACTCCTCCCCAGTCAGGCCGACACGCTCTAAAACCGGAAGTGGCGGCAGCTTCGAAGTCAGGGAAACATTTTCCTTTGGTGTAAGGTAGTCGATCAGGTTAAAATTCTGGAAAACAAATGCCACATGCTCCCTGCGGTGTTCGGCAAGGCCATCGCAGTTTAGTTCCTTCCCGCCATATAAAATCCGCCCTTCCACAGGAAAGTCAAGTCCCCCGAGCAATGAGAGCAGGGTTGTTTTCCCACACCCGGAAGGTCCCACGACCGCATACATCTTCCCTTCCTCAAACTCCGCGTCCGCGTTTTTCAGTATATTCCTCTTCCCGTCGTAAGAATACCGCACATCTCTTAATTCCATTACTGCCATGTATGTCCATCTCCTTATTTTATGTTCTGCATATCCCCTTCCGGCACCTGCGGCCTTGAATGGAGTTTTGATCGGGGCATATGCTGTATTAAATCCTGCAAACACCCTCAATTCATCCGCGCAAATATTTCCCTCGGCTTCATCCGCAGTACCGGAAGCCCTGCCGCCAGCACGGACAGGAAAATGATCCCAATCCCCGCCCCGTAGAGCACCCAGATCCCGGACACCGGTATATCCACCTCAATCTCCGTCAACGTCTCTTTCCGTTCAAAAACCGGTGCAAAATCACCGGAATCCACAATCGTAGAACCGTCCACCGAAGTCCCAAGTCCTTCCGCACCCCCTTCCTGCGCTTCTTTTGCCGCCGTATAGTCAAGGAGCCTCGCTCCCGCCGTCCGCGCCACGATCCCGCTTGTAAAGACAGAAAATGCAAATGCGAACACTGCGATAAAAACGGCTTCCGCCAAATACTGGCAGACAATATTTTTCCGGCTCATGCCGATGGAGAGCAGGATGCCGCTCTCGTTCGCACGCTCCCTTACGCGTCCCGCCAGCACCAGATACAAAACCGCCGCTCCGACCACAATAACAAGAAGCACAAGGATGGAGACCAGACGGTCAACATTCGCAAGCGGCTTCATGACCGCGTCCGCATCACCTGTATCCGCGTCCACGACAAAATCCGTCGGGTCGATATCCGGCAGGGAATTCACCTTATTCACGATTTCAGGCAGTTTTGCCGGGTCATTTACATAAAAGTTGATCTTTTCATAGCCTTCCTGCAGAACTTCCGGGCGCACCCGCCCCACGACATCCATCGTCGTATAAAGCGCGTTGTCCATCGACCAGTTGGAAAGCATCGTGGAGCTTTTGGCCGTCGCATGGAACAGACCGACAATCTCGACTTCCACCCGTGTTTTCCCCACATCCTTCCCGGTCATGGAAGCCTTAAATTCCGACATGCGCAGTATCAGCTTATCCCCAAGCTTTAAGCCGTTGAGCTCTGCCAGTTCCTTGGAGAGCATCACTTTGTCCGTGTCCTGATAGGTAATATGCCTTCCTTCCACAAGTTCCAGATATCCACCCGTAAAATAACTGTCAAATTCTGTGTTCGTATCGGCAAAAGCCGTAACGGTGGAGGCAAAATCACCGTAACTGCCAAGCAGCCCGCCAAGCCCCCCGTCATCCGTTTCCGATTCCAGAAGCGCCAGCACCTTCCCTTCTGCATTTGTTGCAACGACATAGGATGTCGCCCCGGCATTGTAGCCACGTATGCCATCCACCTTGTCCATAATCATTTCCGCCAGTTTCACGGAGAGCTGTTCACCCGTGTAAAACGACTGATAGCCGAAATCCCCGACTTTCTGTGACTTCCACTTGCTGGAATCGCTTGTGTTCTGCCGCATGGTAAAGATCCCGCCGAGCGCCTGCCGGACATTTAACTGTGCGGTCCGCACCGCGCTTTTTATGGCGATACCGGAAAGTACAAGCGTCGCGATAACGGTGAGCAGCAGGAACAGGACCGCGGTTTTTGCCCGCTTGCGCGTGACGTACAAAAAGGCTCTCTGAAATAGTGACATGCTAAAAAACCTCCATAATGTGAAATTGCATATGCCCGTCCGCCGCCTCATGCAGGATTTCCGTTCCCATCCTTCCCCGCCGCGCCCCGGGCATTTGCTGTCTACCAATATAATCACCTTCCGTTTCATTTCGGTTTCCGTTTGATTTAATTTTGGTTTCGGCCGAAACCAAATTTCCCTCATTACAAAAAACAGAATCTTATCTTGCTTTTTTTCCAAATCCATGCTAAGGTTGAAATAACAACCCACACATAAAACATTATACCATTGACGATATCCACAACTGATTTCGTTTTCCGATTCCGTAAACGCGGTGATTTATGAGGATTCTTATATTCACTTTTCCGGTATTGCAAAATTATTAAATACCGTATGAAAGGCAACCATCTCTTGCTGTACCAGATAAACCCCGGCAAAAAAATGAAAAACATCTTTCAAAGGAACCACACGGCCGGAGAATAAAGGAGGATAATATGACGGATAGAGAAATTATGCAATATATAGACGATGGGGCGAATTATTACATCAGTTTATTCGGAGATGCCATACACATGGAAAAAGTTGAGAAAGAATTTTATACTTATATAAAACCAAAAGCAGGGGAAAAAGGAATCTCTTTCATTTATAATGTTATATCTTATACCATGATAACATCCCGGTTTCAGTCGCTGCCATCATGAACCACAACGGCGTTGCATCGCTCGAATTTGTCGGCACGATCCCCGAAATGCGCAAAAGGGGATTGGCAAAAGCAGTATGCGAAAAAGCCGTATATGACGCTTTTTCCGATGGCGCATCCATCCTTACAATCCGCGCAGTCAATACAGCGGTAGCAAGATTGTATCAATCCATTGGATTTAAGGCGTACAATTAGTTATGCAATTTGGGTTCTCAAAAAAATTTTAATGCAACGAATCTCTATACGCATCCCTGTGCAGAAAAAGAGGAAGATAGATGCCATGCCCCATCTACCTTCCTCTTTTTTGTTCTTTATTCGAGCTCCTTGAGCATCCTCTCCAACTCCTCCACCGACTTCTCCTTGAGCGCCTCATTCTGCTTGTTCGCAAGGATCTCCATAATTTTCTGCTTCTGCTCCTTGCGCTCCTTCGTCAGCTCCGCCGCTTTTTTCTCCTCCAATTTCACGGAAACAATGTATTTTATGATCCCGATTCTTACTGCCAGTTTTTCATCTTCCTCCGACTTCGTCTCCAAAAGGCTGTCCTCATGCGCCCGCTTCGCCTCTGCATTTAACAGCTTATAAATCTTGTCGAGTTCTGTAACCGGCAAATCCCACAAATCCTCAACCGTCGCTGAACCCTTGTACGGGAATCTCATCTTCCCACGGCTTGCCTTGATAAACATTTCCTCATTCTCCATTTTGCAACCTCCATCAAATTTTTTCTCTGATCAAAATTTCACCCGCATCACCCGCTCGCTCGCCCCCTTCACCTTCACGAGCACATCATTGTGCCGCGTCGCCGAAAATCCGAGCCCGGAGAGCTGATCCGGTGCATCCTCCACATGCATCCGGGAGCCAAGTGCCTCAAAAACCCGCTTATGCTCCATCAATTCCTCGGTCAAATACTCGTTGAACATCCCGTTCGGCATCTCATCATTCACACAATCCTTCAGCATAAAGAAATAATGCCGGTTCCCGATCCCCTTTTGTTCATCCCAGTAATTCGGGGAATACATCACAACCGTCACCGGCACGAACTGGTTCGTTTTTACCCCCCATAATTCCCGCACGGAAGCATTCGACGGCAGCAGCTCTTTCATCGTGAAATTCTCCCCGTCAAACGTCACCTCCGCGACCATCACGTTCTCGTTCTGCCGCAATTCCTTCGCATAGTCAAACTGATAGATCTTCCCGTCAAATTCCACCTCCGCGCGGAACCCGTTCTTCCCCCCGCGGTTGGCATACTGGTGGACGAAAAACAAGTATTTTCCTTTTTCCATCCGTCCCTTGCCAGCCCAAGTGATATTTTCCACCGCCGGGTGGTTTTGCGCCGGGTTGATGATATCCACGTCAAGCTCGCCCCCCGTGTTAAGGCTTACCTTGTGGTTAAACATGATCTCCTCGCCGCCCGGCTCCTTGCAGTGCGCGTCAAGGTCGTTACGGTCCCAGTCCCCCATATCGTTCCACTGGATGGAAAAACGCAGGACACCGTCCACCGCGCCGCCCGCGGATTTTACATTCTGTTTGATATCGCTGTCTGCGATATTCCCAGAATACGCCCATGAGAAACCATTTTTCCATTTAAACATCGACGGCGCATCCGTATTTACCGGGGCGATCAGCGACACCAGATTGGCATGGTGCCTGTTCTCAACAAAAAGCTCCATTTCCCGCACCGTCGGCAGCACATTTTTCACAAAATTCTCCGCACCGATCTCTTCCACTCTGGAAAATTTCTTTACATCGACCGCAAGCTCCTTCTCCATCGCAGCAAACACATCGAGCGCGCCCGGAATCCGCGCTCTCGCGTCCCGGTTGGAAAAAAGGATATTGTTGATGGAAATATCGTCAAGCGTGGCAAAACGGCGCGCCAGCGACGGCATGTAGCCCAGTTCCTCAACTTTTTTCTTTGCATCCGAAAGCATCTTTTGGGTGAAGACCGCCTTCGGGCGCTTGTAATTGGCAGGTGCAACAATCTGCTCATATTTTTTCACTGCCTCATCCAAATCCATGCCCCCGCTCAGATTGATGAGCAGGGTGCCCATGCTGTGGTTGCGGATCCTCCCGACCGCCGCCCCTGCCGCAGCGGATTTCTCCCACAGGAAATTCTCCCTCTCCTTTTCGTCCGTGATCGCTTCATAGGCTCTCTGGTATCTTACAAATTGCATCAGGACAGCCTTCCATTCCTCCCCGCGGTAAAGGGAGTTCTGTGCGATCAGCTCCAGAACCGTCATAACGCTTTCCTGTGTAATGTCGGACAGTGACCGCGCAAATACATTTTTCGTATCCCGGAACTCCCCTTTGATATCCGCCGGCGTGCGCCTTTTGTCCGAGACGAACCGGTCCGGCAGCTGCAGATAAAAATGCTCGTAGGTCTCCACCCGCCCGTCCGCGCGCTGCGCGAAGTTCTTTTCGGTGCCTGCCGTTTTTTCCCGGCTCACAAAAACGTCCCCCACGGCATGCTTTTTCAGATAAGCGGACAACGCATCCGTTACCGGCTGGAATGTCGTATCGCCGACCGAAAGATCCCATATGGTATGTATTTTGTTGTCCTTTATCGCGACGCAATTCCCGATTTTTTTGATAAAATGCCTGCAGCAGCTGCAATCGTGCTTCCTGCATTTCCGGTAGATCTCGTTCGTCCCCTCCGGGAAGCTGTCAAGATAAAGGTTCCACAATTCATCCTTATCCACCGCCACTTCAAACAGATGCGGTGTGTCCTTTATCATTTTCGCAAAATGCTTCTGTAATGCCTGCCTAAACTCTGAAAATCCCATCTCGAATCCCCCTTTTTCCATAATCCACCGGCGCTGCAACTGCCAGAACCCGAAATTTCCCGGTTCCAAACTGCAGAACGCCCGGGTTCCCATGCTTCCACTCCGGCTGCGAATCACTTGCTTTACATGTCCTTGCAGGTATAGAATACCAAATGCCCAGGGATTTATCACGGAAAAAAAAGTGCGAACACTGCCGCCCGCCCTTTATTCTTTCCGAAAGCCCAACTATTTCCACACCCTACGATTGAGATCCAACAGGGAAATCACCAAACGAGTTGCATTCCTTAGAATAAATCAAGAACCTGAAAAAAGATTATGCAGATTTGCGGAAACCGCTCACCAAACTGCCGGAAAGACTTCCGGAGATAGTGACGCTGTAAACGCATACGGCTCAGGAGTATCGGCGGGTTTGAGGGCATCCCAGCAAGCATTTTCGCAAAGCGAAAATCGCAAGTGTGATACGCTTGCCTTGCTTTCCGTTTATGCGTTTCCCAAATATTCCCAGGAAACTTTGCAAAACACTATTGACAAACAAGTTATTATCGCATATACTACGATATATTAAAAAAAATTGATGTGAGGGAATGGCATGGGTACTTACCAAGAGAATGCTAAAGTCTTTAAGGCTCTATGTGACCCCAAGCGCCTTGCCATTCTGGAACAGCTGCGGAGTGGTGAAAAATGTGCCTGTGTTCTGCAGGAACCAATGGACTTGACGCAATCCGGCCTGTCCTATCACATGAAAATCTTATGTGATTCCGGGCTTGTTGTGAGCCGTCAGGAGGGCAAATGGACGCATTACCGTTTAAGTGTGGCTGGCAGGGATGAAGCCGTGAAGCTGCTACTGGCCATTACTACACCAGACGCAGACCGGGAGGGCGAATGTTTTGCATGTGATAGATGAACGCCATCATAGTAAGGTGGTGTTTATCTTAAACACAAAACATCAAAAATTTTTGATATGTTTTCCAACAATTTGAAAGTGAGGTTTTCCTATGGGTGTATGGCAGTTTATCCAAGACCAAGTATTAGGTATAAAATGGCTGAATGAACTGATTGGAAAAGGCCTTTCCATGCTGGGATTGGATGTGGGAGAGCGGGTAGGGGGGAGCATCCAGTTTTTCCTCTATGACGTGTTGAAAATCACGGTGCTGCTCTGCTTCTTGGTTTTCGTCATTTCATACATTCAAAGTTACTTCCCGCCGGAACGGAGCAAGCGGATATTAGGCCGTTTTCACGGTGTCGGCGCAAATATCATATCCGCCCTGCTGGGTACCGTGACACCTTTCTGCTCCTGCTCATCTATCCCCCTGTTTATCGGCTTTACAAGCGCCGGGCTACCTTTGGGAGTAACATTCTCTTTCTTGATTTCTTCCCCAATGGTAGACTTGGGCAGCCTTATCCTCTTAATGAGCATTTTCGGTGCAAAGGTAGCTATCGTCTATGTGGTGGTGGGGCTGGTGATCGCCGTAGCAGGCGGTACTCTGATTGAGAAACTGCATATGGAGCCATATGTGGAGGAGTTCATCCGCAACGCCGGCGGCGCGGATATCGAGTCCCCCACGCTGACGAAACGGGAACGGGTTCAGTTTGCCAAAGAACAAGTCTTTTCTACATTCAAAAAAGTATTCCCGTATATCCTGATAGGCGTTGGCATTGGCGCAGTCATCCACAACTGGATCCCCGAAAACCGGATCGGGGCTGTGCTAGGCGGTAACAATCCATTTGGGGTTATTCTTGCTACGCTGGTGGGTGTTCCCATGTATGCTGATATTTTTGGCACTATCCCTGTGGCGGAGGCTCTGCTCTATAAGGGGGCACAACTTGGCACAATCCTCTCTTTTATGATGGCAGTCACCACATTAAGTCTGCCCTCTATGATTATGCTCCGCAAGGCAGTCAGGCCGAAACTGCTTGCCCTGTTTATTGGCATTTGCACCATCGGCATTGTCATCGTCGGTTACCTGTTTAATGTGTTCCAATTTTTACTGATATAAATGTTAGGAGGAATTATTTATGGGACTGTTCAGCAAGAAAAAGAATGAAACAAAATCCTGTTGCTGTGGCGGCAGCTGCACCCCGGAAGCGATAAAACAGGCAGAAGCGGCAAAAGCTGCCCCTGGGGTCAAAGTGCTTGGTTCCGGGTGCGCTAAATGCAACGCTTTGGAGAAGGCCACCCGTGAGGCACTGGCAGAATTGGGGATGGACACCACTATCGACCATGTAACGGACTTCGCACAAATTGCCGCCTACGGTATAATGACTACCCCCGCTTTGGTTGTGGACGGGAAAGTGGTGTCCTATGGCAAGGTACTTGGAAAGGACGAAGCAAAGACGATCATTCAAAAAGCGAGAGCCGACACTTAAATGGAAAAATCAAAATTTGAGTGGTTACATTGCCCGATCTGCGGAAATACAAGCCCGACAGGATTCAGCCGCTCTGTCCCGGACTTTGCTACCATGATGGAACTGTTCCAGGGGCACAACGTGCAGTTTGTGTCCTCGACGGAAAAATTTGACACACCCCTATGGGACAGGCTATGTTGAACACCTGCGTTGTATTCGCCCAACCGGAACGCGAAACAAACCAGAAGCGAATGACAGAACTTATTATTCCCGGTACCAGCGGGATTTCCACATGAACGGGACGCTTCGGACAGAGGAGTTTGAGCAATTTGTTTATGGGGAGATGGTGAAGAAGCTCTTTGATTTCAAACCCTGACCGCAAAAGCAACGACTGCGTTTCATTTTGGGCTTCCTCCGCCAAACCAGACCGTAAAAACAACGCCCTTTGCCCCGTTGCCAAGGGAGAAGCCAAGCCCGTGCAGTTCCAAAATTTTTTTTACCAGATACAGCCCAAGCCCGCTGCCCCCGGTCGAGGAATTGCGCGATTTCTCCACGCGGTAAAACGGGGTGAACAGTTCGCCGAGCTCCTCCTTAGGCAGCGAAGCGCCCGTATTTGTCACCGTCAGGCATTCCCCGGTAAGACAGATGGAAACTTGGCTTTTCTCCGGGGAATGCCGCATCGCGTTGCCCACGATATTGTGCAGCGCTTTCCGGAACAATGCGGGGTTGCCGGGCAAAAATACCTCCTCTATCCTGCAGGAGACCACAATCCCCTTCTCCTGCGCCAAGGCAGAAAGCACAGCAAGCACTTCCCTTAACTCCTCATGAATGGCGACCGTCGCCGGCTCCTTTCCTCCCGCCCCCATCTCAAGCTTCACAATGCCAAGAAGTTCCCGCACGAGCACTTCCATCCGCTCCACCTCATGGAGTGTCTGCGGCAGGATGCTTTCCACATCCTTATATTTCCCAATCCCGAGAATCATGCTCTCAATCTGCCCTTTCAATATCGTAACCGGTGTTTTCAGCTCGTGGGATGCCGCCGCAAAAAAGTCGCGGCGCTGGCTTTCCATCGCGTTCACTGTCGCAATCTCCCGCCGCAATTTTTCATTGCTCCCCTCCAGCTCCGCGAGTGCTTTGACCAGCCGGGAAGAGAGCGTATTTAAACTCTTGCCCAAAACCCCCAGCTCATCCGAGCGCCCCTCCTCACAGCGCCAGGTCATATCAAGGCCTGCCATGCGCTTTGATACCCCGGACAGCTTTAAGACCGGACGCACGATCGCCCGGCTGCACAGCCAGGCACTGACGGCAGAAATAAGCAGGATCACGGCAAATATCAGGGGTGCGATCTGCAAAAAGGCGCGGTTTAATTCCCCTGCCGCCCCCGACGACATAAGAATTGTCAAAAGACCTCCTTCCGCATCCGACAGGCTAAGCGCCATCGAAACAGTATAATTTCCCTCCTGCCCTACAACATGATCCATCTCGCCAAAACCCATTCCAAAACTTACCGATTCCTCCCCGAATGCGAGCAACGCCGCCACATGGTTCCGCCTGCAAAAATCAGTGATTTTTTCCTTTGCTGCCGCCAGACCCACACCTTCCATTTCCTCTGACAAACGGTCAATCTCACTGTTTACGCGGTTGTTGGAAAGCGTGGTATACTGTCTTGGAATGATGAACATGACAATTCCGTAAATCAGCAGGCTGCACACGGTAAGCGCCGTCATGACCCAAAGAAATACCTTGAGCGAAAGACTGCCCCTGATTTTTGAGAAAAACCAAAAAACTCCGCAACCGGAAAAACGTCCCCTAATTTTTCGCAAACCGATACCCCACTCCCCGGATTGTTTCAATGCAATCCATATGAAGCTTTCTGCGCAGATTCATGATATGGATATTGACCGCCTTTTCCTCCCCGCAAAAATCATAGCCCCAAACCTGGTTCAAAAGATTGTCCCGCGTAAACACCCGCCCCGGATTTTCCATAAAAAGTTTCAAAAGCTCAAATTCAATCTTTGTCAGGGAAATCTCCTCCCCACCCCGGAACACACGCATCTCCTCCACCTCAAGCACCAGTTCCCCAAAACGGAAAACCTGCCCCTGTTCTTTTTTCTGCCCGTTCCTGCGCAGCACCGCTTCCACGCGCAAAAGCAGCAATTTTAGCGAAAACGGTTTTGTAATATAATCATCCACCTTCAGTTCAAATGCTTTCACCTGTGCCTCCTCCTCGTCAAGTGCGGTCAACATGATTACAGGCGTATCCGAATTCTCCCGGATCGCCCGGCACACGGCATACCCGTCCATGCGCGGCATCATAATATCAAGCAGTACAAGGTCAAAAGATTCCCTGCGGTACTGCGCAAGCCCCGTGACACCGTCGCCCGCCGCAGCCACCTCATAGCCTGCATCCGTCAGAAGCTCGTACAAAACGGAACGGATGGATACTTCATCCTCGAAAAGCAATATTTTCCCCGGCATAAAAACACCTCCCAAAACAGAATAACAGAGGATGGTTTCGTTTTGGTTTCGATGCGGGCTTTTTGTCTGTCTGTCCCACGTCGCTTGCCACCGCCCTCACGCCCACCACTCATTTTGCAAAAACCGAACCGTTTCCCCCGGCTCCATCTAAAAGATTTCTTGATAGAATACCCTGTACGTACTATTTTAACGACCGCCGCCAAAGAATGCAATGTTTCTATCTCATAACAATTAAAACAGCATTGACAAAAGATTTTCTTCCGGCTATAATAGAGCAAGTGATTTAGAACGTATGATATAGAATAAAAAGAAAGGAACCCACTATGCCGCCGAAAGCAAAATTTACAAGGGAAGAAATCATTGAAGCTGCCATGCAGATCGTCCGCGAAGAGGGGATGGAAGCTGTGACCTCAAGGGAAATCGGCAGGCGGCTTCAAAGTTCTGCCTGCCCCATCTTCACAGTCTTCCGGAATATGGACGAGGTCAACACCGCCCTGCTCGCCGCCATCCGCTCGCTCTACCGGGAATATATCCGGGAAGGGCTGGCACAAAAGCTCGCATTCCAAGGGGTTGGTACCGCCTACATTAAATTTGCCCGGAACGAGCCGAAATTCTTCCGGTTGCTATTTATGACAGAACCGGAAAATCCCACTGATATCGGACATATCCTTTCCGTCATCGACGAAAACTATGCCGAAATCCTTCGCTCGGTAAAAGATCCCTACCGACTGACAACAAAGGAGGCAGACAGGCTCTACCAGCATCTCTGGGTATACACCCACGGCATCGCCACGCTGTGCGCGACCAAAGTCTGCACCTTTACCGACGAGGAAATACAGGAACGGATGAAGGAAATATTCATATCCTTACGGAACAATATGGACGCACAACGCGCAGACCAGGCCGCGCCATGAAATCAATAATATCGGCACGCCCCAAAAATGTTTCTTCTGCCGGGCAGATATGGCGGAACAATAAGCCGAACAATCAAAGGAGGCAGTATAATGATTAAAATAGAAGACATCCACAAATCCTACGGTTCACAGGACAACCGCACCGAGGTGCTGAAGGGGATTTCCCTCACCGTCGGGGACGGGGACTGCATCGTTGTACTCGGCGCGTCCGGCTCCGGCAAATCCACGCTGTTAAATGTAGTCTCCGGGCTGGAATATCCGGACAGCGGAAAAATCCTCTATGACGGAACCAACATCGCCGCACTTTCCGACAACGAACGGACCAAATTCCGCAGGGAAAAGACCGCCTTTATCTTCCAGCAGTATTATCTTCTGCCCCACCTAAATGTCGAGAAAAACGTAAAAATGGGTGCTGACCTTGCCAAAAACCACGACTACATAGCGGCCATTGCAGCAGTCGGATTATCCGAAAAGCGCCACAAATACCCGCACGAACTTTCCGGCGGGGAACAACAGCGCGTTGCCGTGGCAAGGGCGCTCGCAAAAAAGCCGGATGTGCTCTTCCTTGATGAACCCACCGGGGCACTGGATGAAACAACCGGGCGGCAGGTGCTCGATTACATTTCCAGACTGCAAAAAGAATTAAACTTTACGGTCATCATGGTAACCCACAACACAAATATCGCAGATATGGCAAAGACCGTCATCCGCATGAACAGCGGGAAAGTGGTTGATATCTGGCAGAATGAAACCCAAAAAACAGCGTATGAGATTGGATGGTAAAAGAATATGGCAGCAAAACACAAAGCGGCACAATCAGCAAAAAACCGGAGGAAAACATCCGGAATCACAAAAATAAAAGGATTTACGCTTCCACAGCAGCCAACACATGAAAATAAAAAAGAAAACGGCCAAACGGCCGCAGGCATGATCTTAAGCATCGGGGATATCACCAGATCCTTTGGCATAATCATCATTTCATTCTGCGCAGTCTTTGTATGCACACTTTTCCTCAATTATAATACCGACTTAAAAAGCATCGGCGCACAGACCTTACAAAGCGATGTGCAGAACCTTTACAACGCCCTGGTCATGACCGGGAAAATGGTCAGCATCCTTTCCGGGGGCTGCCTGCTTCTCACCTCGGCCGTCATGCTTTGCTTTTACATCCGGCATTACGTGGACACCCACGGGAAAATGCTCGGGATTTTAAAAGCGATGGGATATCCGAATCTGCGGATTGCCGCAGGGTTTTCAGGCTTTGGGCTAAGCATCCTGATCGGCAGCGGGGCTGGCTACGCCCTGGCACATGTCACCATGCCGCAATTTTACCGGATGCAGAACACGGACGGGCTGCTTCCGGAAATCCGCATCCGTTTCCACCCTGCCCTGTTTGCTGCCCTTGTAATCGTGCCGACAATCGTCTTTTGCCTGCTGTCCGTGTTATATGGGTATTTCCGCCTAAAAACCCCGGTCTTAGATTTGCTAAAAGGCAAAGTTTCCACAAAAATTCCCAAAGAAGCAAAAGACCGGGAAAACGCCAAAAAATCCAGCCTGCCATTTTTACAGGAGCTGAAAACATCCACCCGCCGTCAGCAAAAATCCCTCGTATTTTTCGTTGGTTTTGCGTCCTTTTGCTACGCCTCCATGATGCAGATGTCTTTCGGCATGGACGAACTTGCAAGCTGGATGATGGCACTGATGATTTTCCTGATCGGTGTTGTTTTATCCTCTGTCACGCTCTTCCTCGCCACCACCTCCGCCGTGAAAGCAAACTGGAAGACCCTCGCCCTGATGCGGGCATTCGGCTACCCGGATAAGGCATGCAGCAACAGCATCCTTGGCGGTTACCGCCTGCCCGCCTGCATTGGATTTGCACTCGGCACCGTCTACCAGTACGCGCTCCTAAAGGTTGCGGTCATGTTCGTTTTTGCGGAGGTTGAACATGTACCGGAATATCGTTTTGATGTGCCGGCGCTGATCCTTACGCTGATTTCCTTTACGGCTTTGTACAAGATCATTTTGCATGTTTATACGGAAAAAATAAAAAGGATGTCGATCCGGGAGGTTATGATGGGGGAAGAATAACGCCCTGCGTTTGCTCCGGCCCGAGAAAGCCTGCAAAATCCTCCGGCAATTCCATTTCGTGGGACATCGGGACAAACCCGAACCTCTCGTACAGGAATCTTCCCGTCTTTGTTGCCTCCAGCGAGACGGAAGTGATCCCTCTCTCCTTCGCGTCCTGTACCAGCAATTCCAGGACATGGTACGCAATCCGCTTTCTCCGGTAGTTAGAGCTCGTATACATATTCATGATATAGGCCCTGCTGCCGCGCGGATTGTGCCATGTCGGCATAACACGGTAATAGCTGATGCCCCCGGCGGCGGCAAAAATATCATCGTCAAAAACCAGATACGCGGTGTGTGTCCCATCCGCGAGCGCCGTGCGGTAATAATCACGGGAACGGCGCTTGATCTCGGACATATCCGTATCCCACGGCAACTCGTTTGCGGCTTTTAAGACCTCCGCCCTGGTCTCGGTCAAAATCTCAATATCCTGCAGGGTTGCTTTTTTGTAATGTAAATTCATTTCCGGATCCCTTTCTTGTCGGGCATTTTTTCAATGAAACAGCGGCTTCAATGTGCTTTCAAAAACCTTGAAATTCCTCTCATCCCTCGGACTGCAATAAACCGCGTACTCGATCACCTCAAAGGCATGCCGATAATCCGGCAGCACATTTTTTGCCGCCTGTGCGACCACCTCCGGATCGTTCAAAAATACCCCGCATCCAAACGCGCCGAGAATTACGGCCTCATTTCCGTTCAGCACCGCCACATCAAGGATTCTGCGCAGGCGTTTTTCATGCAGCTGCCGCAAAGCGGTGCCGCTTATGGCAGCCGCCGTTTTCCCGTCCCCGGAATTATACCGGTTGCCTGGGACTACCCTTAAGTTCGGCGCAGCGCAGGTGATCACATCCACGTTATACCAATCGGCCTCCGGCATAATTTCCGGATCCGCGGTATCGGTTTTAAAAACCGTAACCTCCGGCGTGTAAATGATATCGTCGTTGTGGAGCGGGTCGTGCGCATTCCGGTGCGGGGTGTAAAACCCATCCAGCATCGCTTTGGTATTCAGGCAAAAATACAGCCCGGAGCAGCGGCACAGGCATTCTTCCTGCGCGTTTGCGCCGCGCTCCACCCCACCGCCCGGATTGGAGGCGGAAGCAAAATTGTGGACTGCCGTCCTTGTTCCCCGGTAAGCGGCAGCCGCCTCGAACGTGCGCCTGCCCGAGACCCGGATGGCAGCGGGGATATCATAGCGGGCAAGGCTGATGTCCGGCAGGAGGGCATCCTCCGGATAAAGCTTTTGGTTTTGAATTGATTTTTTCAGCGACGCATTCAGTTTTGGATCTGTTTTGCAGCGGTTCGCGGTATCTTCAAATACCGCTACATTTTCATTTCTCCCCACACTCCCTCCCCCTTTCTATTCCCGATATTTTAGGTTCTTGCCGATAAACGGCACCTCGAAAAAATCTTCCGGGTTTTGCCGGATGATATAGTCGATATAATTTCCGACCATGAGCGCATAGCTGTAGTAACCCACAGCATTCGGGTGGAAACCCAGGGCAAAGGTTTTGCGCATCTCCTCATCGTACACGGGTCCATACCTGGTCATATCAATTAAATAAGTGAAGGAAAATAAGCGGCACATCTTTTTCATTTCTTCCGTTACCGCACAGATCACCGGATCGCCCTGTATCTCGCCCCTTCTCTGCATGGATACCAAAAATATCCGGGCATCCTTCTCGATTTTTTTCAGCCTCGAAACAATCCGCCCCATATTTCCGAAAAAAGTGTCGGGGTTGGCTTCCGGGTTTTCCGGATGGATGTCCGCCGCACTGCCGGTCGGGTGGTTTACAACAAATACATCATTGTTCCCCAGCGCGATGATATAAGCTTGGTTCCACTGCCAAAAACCGTTCTCTCCCGCCCAGCTTTCATAGTATTCCTTCGCCGTCATGCCGCCCCGCGAGTAGTTGCGGTATACCGTCCCCGTCAGCCGCTCCAAGACCGCAGGCCATGAATACTCATACATATCATGGTAAAGAATATTCCCGTCCCGGCCGCGGGATTCAAATTCGCCGGCGGACAGGGAATCCCCTATCACCCCGACTTCTTTAAAAATCCCGGCAAAACCACAGGTTGGCTTGATATTATCCAGGGGTTTTTCCCCTGGGGACAGCGTAAAAAAATCCATTCTCATTTTTGCCTCCTATCCCTGTTGCATGTACTTGACGTTATGCAGAAAATTATTCCCCACAGTTTAACTGACAACGCATCTCGTACCACTGTTCCCCTCCCCAAGAGGAGCCGGCGATCCCCTGATTGGAAAAGCCCATTTTTTCATACATCTCTATTTTGGATTCCAGACATGTCAATAACAACTGTTTCCTGCCCCGCTTTGCTTGCCTGCGGATATAGCGGGATACGATCGCGGCCGCCAACCCCTGCCCACGGTATTGCGGAAGCACATCAAGACCTAACAGCATGATGTTTTCCCCCTGCGGGTCGTAAAGACCAACATCCACAAAAAATTCATCACGGAAGATGCATTCGTTTGTGGAAAGGCCGTTTAAGAAACCTGCAATCTTTCCGGTTCCGCGGTCAACGGCGACCAGAAAAAGATCCGGTGCAGCAGCAATGCGCTGTTTCATTATTGTTTCCGAACATGCTTCGTTGGGTGGGAAACAGATTTTTTCGATTGCCGCTGCCTGTCCGTCTTCTTCCGGCAAAATGCCGCGGAATTCGAAGCGGTCATCCAAAGCGGCATCCATGTGGTTTAAGTCTATTATATTTATATTATTTTCCATAAATTCGCACTCCCGGACTTTCCTTTTTTCGGATTCTTCATCCCTTATATAAACGGGGGGACATCCTCATTTTGATAAATAAAGATGCCCCTCTTTCCTGCGATACATAGCGCCACCCCGAAAGTCAATCAAGGCAGTTCCTCCACCATTGCGATCGCCTGCTCAATAATATTTTGAAATATCTCAATGAGTACCCCTTTTTTGCTGTCATCAATGTCCATCCTGTCAATGATGTCACCGTAGACACCAGCAGTCCCGGCAAGGGAATCCTGAACCGTCTTCACATACTTACGGTTCTTCTCCACTGCATTCTCGATTGCTTCCCGAACCTCAATCGTACCTGACACACTTTTCTTCAGGTCGTCAAAATATCTGCCTGTCTGTTCAATGTTCTTGATATTGCCAAGCATCGCTTCGTCGGATGCCTGGATAAACTTGTTTAATTCATTGCTCTGGCACTCTACCTCTACAATGTTCGCGTGAATGCCCTCAACCATGTCCCGGCTCGTTTTCGCGAGCTTGCCTACTTCCTCCGCAACAACCGCAAAGCCTTTGCCCTGCTCACCGGCTCTCGCCGCCTCAATCCCCGCATTTAAGGCAAGAAGGTTCGTCCGGTCAGCAACCGCCTTGATGCTCGCCAGACTATCCCTGATCCTGTCCAATGCCCCCTGTAGCATGTCAAATGTATGGGACATATTCTTAAAATTTTCCTGCAGGGAATTGGAATCCTGTTTCAACTGATGCATCTGCTGCTCTGCCTCTGAGATGGACACATCAATCTCTGCCTCCACTTCGTTAAAATGCCCTGCTGCTGCCGCAATATCCCGGAACCCTTCCTCCAGTGCACTTACTTCACCCTGAGGCCCGACCATATCGTCCCTCAGTTGTGAGAGGCGCTCCGTTGCATACCGTATCTGCCGTGTCGTCAAAAAAACATCCTCTGCCAGTTCATTAACCACTTTATACGCACTTGTCAACGCATAATCCAAAGGATATTTGTCAAAATCCTGACGTTTTCCCGCCGGCCTGGATACAGAATCCTTTACCTTATTTTTATTTCCAGCGTTCCCAAACAATTTAAACACGTCCTTTCTCACTCAAATGCCAGACAGCACATTGTCTGATTAACAAACTGTGTATTGTAATGTTCACCGACACCAACCATACCTGCATGCGAAAAGCTGCTGCACATCTCCGCAAGATAATGATCCCAGTAATGGTCATCGTTAAACATGATGTACCGGAACAGGCAGTTGACAGAAAATACTGCTGACACGCTGCCAAGATCCTTCTTGATCCTTGCGATCGTATCTTTTACCACTTCCCGGTAATCCCCCATGCTCAGTATCGTAAGAAAGTCCATCCTGTTTGCAGGGCGGAATGTCGTGATGCTCCCATCCGCTTCCACACCTTTTATAGAGACAATATAGGTATCCGAGCCGCAGACATGCCCAAATGGATTCTTAAACGTCTGCGTTGTAATCTTATCCCTGTCGATCCCCAGCTCGGAAGTATATACTTTCTCCGCAGACAGGTTCTCCAAAGTGCGGATCCTGTAGTCCCTCGGTTCGGCTTTTGTTACCATAAATTGTTTTTCGTTTCCCTGTGGCTGTATGTAAATATTTTCCTTATACGACTTTATTTTTCCTTTGAGGTTTTTAAAAAGGAGAAACGCACATGCATCCTTATAAACCTTTCCGTTGCAGGCAACTGCCGTTGAATTGCTCGTGCCGCCTGCAAGGTCATATCCGAGACGGCAGAGAAAATTAGACAATGTTGTGACCGCGCGGACATCTGCACCGGCAGAACAGATATCAAAACACGCCGTCCTTCCCCGTTCACCGCCCACTGCGATGATCGCAGTCTCAAGCCTTCTGATGTATTTGATCGGCATGACAGATGCCTGTTCCAGAACATCCGCCACAACCTTAATGTTTTCTTTCATTGCAATGACCGTAATACCCGCATCAAAAAACTGTCTGCCGATATATGCCTGTCCGACCCCTCCGATCGATGCAACACCGGGAAAGACCCTTTCAATCTCATTGGCGGCGTGCTCAAGCATGTCTTCACTTGCAACAGAAAAAAACAGCGCCGCCGGCTCTGTTATATTTTTTAATGCTTCTAACACATCACCATTCTTACTGCTGCCGTATGCCAACTTCATATTCCACGTCCTCCATTCTCCAAATCATATTTAGCATTCATGCATAAGATCCCATTGAGAATCGGATTTGATTATACCATATAAGCCGCGGTTTTCCTAGTATTTTTTTCAAAAAAAGTTATATTTTATACAAAAAACTATGATTCATCAGGCACAAACAATATGTTTTATGCAGGAATATTTGATATATTATCCCGATTTTTGTAGATTTTTGCGTTGGGCAAGTATATGCCTGTCTTATTTCAATTACATCATTTATTATGGCTTGCGGATCCCGATCGCTAAAATATAGTCACTCTTTCGAATTGTTTAGCAATTAAGCTTACAATATCTTTTGAAAAATATTTTGGTCATGTATTTGAAAGATTACCCGGTACCCGCATTTTTCATAAAATGCATCTTCCCTGGAGCCTAATGTAATATATTTAAATCCTTTGTTTCTTGCTAAATCTTCAAAATAACCTAGAAGTCCCTTTGTGATCCCTTGTCTTCTGTAGTTTTCACGGCATGCCACAAAACCAATGACAAGACTATCCTTATCCTCTGCCCGACCCAAAATTGCCGAAATTATTTCCCCGCCTTTCATGGCATACACTAAGGGATGCGAACCTTCTACGAATCTTTTATGCCATGCATTATAGCCATATAATTCCGAATCATCCGCGCCCAAGATATCATAGCACAATTCTAAAACTTCCTTTAGTTCCTGTTCTGTTTCGATTTCTTTCATACTTACAGCCGACATTTTCTTTTCCTCCCTTCACTCATTCCAGCCTTAATAAACACCTGCCAGTGTGGGATTATACTGCACAGAAGAATTCATCAACAAATTCCCTAATTCTCAAAATAGAAAATATCCGCAGGTGTACCATCATAACAAACAGTTTCTCCGTTGAATCCAGTTTAGATGGCATCTCTCCATCATTCCAAATATGTGTTATCCTCATATACGCCAATCTGGACAGGGTTGCTGGCACTATAATCCTTGTAAACCACCGCATTCAGCAATATCTTACGGAATGCTTCCTGTGGAAACACAAACTGCCCAATCCTCTGAATCCCGTCATAATAAATCAAAGCTTTCGAATATTTCGTATAAACCAAATCAATCCTAACCCGGCGCGTTCTTTGTTACTTAACTATTTTTGTTTAATGTTTATTCAAATACACGCTCAATTTTACATCAATTACATCATTTAAAATGGCTTGCTGATTTTCTGCTACCAAAATATTGCCACGCATTTATTATAGCAAATCCCGACAAATTGGCAACCCATTATTGAAATGTCACACAGTAAAGTAGCATTTTGAAGGATATGTATTTAATATGCCATTTATTTTTCTATTATCTCCCAACACCTTGCAGAATAATATTTTCAAAAGAGCTAAAACGTAACATTGTTTGCGGAAACTTATGATCGTTAACAAATACTTATGATAACAAAACACCAATTTTCTCCTTATCCGCTCATATTACATAGCGCTAGCACCATGTCCAAATAATCATTTGGAAAAGTGCCATGACTCTATTGCAGAATTACTGGATTATTTAACCTTATAGACCAGCAATTAGCTCTCTGCTTATTTTTCTGTACCTTATCTGCAAATGGCAGGTTAATCCTCCATGATTACCTGCCACACTACACACAAATATTTATTTTTGCTATCTAACTTTTCTTGCCCAAATAATAACCCTGTTCGTCATTTCACTTATCGGATGTCCCTGATAATCGCCGCACTC
>ERZ808040.845-NODE-845-length-23656-cov-5.238093_pt1 | contig 23656 bp, 18 predicted proteins | sample MGYA00380191_ERZ808040 | MGnify/ENA primary metagenome ERZ808040 (study PRJEB31490, sample SAMN06133395) | mouse gut metagenome | isolation source: J6 | host: mice | place: China: Chengdu | collected 2015-05 ...
GGTTCGCCAGGGAAGATGTCCTCCCTCCGGTCGGACGGCGAACCGGCGCTGGTATAATATCTGCCGATATTATACCATAGAAGATTTTTATTTGCATTAAGATTTTCATAAAAATTGGGGGGATTCTTGCGCGCCTGCTTTTTGGCTGTGCGGTTGACTTTACAGGGGCGGGATGCTAAAATATCTGCAATACGTTTGGGGGTATGGGAATATATTTTATAAAAAAACATGGGAAAGAGGTATGGATGATGAAGGTATTGATGTTGAACGGGAGCGCGAACCAGAACGGCACGACATTTGCGGCGCTGTCGGAGATCGGGAGGACGCTTGAGCAGGAGGGGATCGGGTATGAGATCTTCCAGATGGGTGGCGGTGCGGTGCGTGACTGTATCGGATGCGGGCAGTGCAGTGAAAAGGGCTGTATTTTTGGCGACGATGACCGGAAGATGCCGCAGGAAGGCGAAAATGCCGGGAATGGCACAATTTCGCTGGTCAACGAGTTTGTGTCGAAAGCGAAGGCGGCGGACGGTTTTGTGTTCGGGACACCGGTGTATTACGCGCATCCGAGCGGGCGCGTGCTGTCGTTTTTGGATCGGGTCTTCTACAGCAGCGGCAGGAATTTCGCGTTTAAGCCGGGTGCTTCCGTGGCGGTGGCGAGGCGCGGCGGTACGAGCAGTTCCTTGGAGGTGCTCGACAAATACTTCGGCATTTCACAGATGCCGGTCGTTGGTTCCACCTACTGGAACATGGTGTACGGCAGGAAGGGCGAGGAGGCAGTGCTTGATGCGGAAGGAATGCAGACGATGCGCAACCTCGCGCGCAATATGGCCTGGATGTTAAAATGTTTTGAGGCGGGCAGGGAGAAAGGGATTGCACTGCCGAAAGCGGAGAGGGAGAGCAGGACGAATTTCATAAGATAGGAAGAAGGAGTCAGGAAGGAGCAAGCAACTAAAACAGGAGATAGATTGCCGGTGCCGCGCTATTCCGAACGAAAGAACCAAAGGCGGGCATTGTGAAAGTGTGTATAACAGGCTGTGGAATTGTAATTCTATAGCCTGTTATACACATTACCGGCAATGCCGATGACGGTGGAATCCCGCTTTGCCTCCTCTGTAGCGTGTGCATAGACAATCATTGAGGTACTTACGTCTGGATGACCGAAAAGTTCCTGCACATCTTTTGGCTGTGCCCCGTTTGATAACAGGTTCGTTGCATTAGTATGCCTAAGCTCGTGGAAGCGGAAAATAAGGCTGTCCTCGTGGAAGTGGAAAACAGAATATGGTATAATCTCCTCAAGGACTATGGTTTACGCCATAGTCCTTTTCGTATAAGGGAGATGTATATCATGGCACGAAAAAGCAGGAAGCATCCTGAATTTGCTGTTCCGGTCAGCAAAGATACTGTAGGCTATATCCGGTTGTCTGTTCTTAACAGAGATCCCTACGGGTCTGTAGAAAATCAGAGGCTTATGATTGAAGAATGGGGATGCCGACACCAAATCCCCATAATGCGCTACTATATTGACAACGGTTTTAGCGGTAAACGATTTGACTGCCCAGCATTTCAAGAGATGCTCCAAGATATACAAAAGGATAAAATTGATTGCGTTGTTGTAAAAGATCTTTCCCGTTTAGGGCGGGACTACATCACTGTGGGTTATTACCTTGAAATGTTTTTCCTCGTAAAAATGTCCGATTTGTATCAATCAACGATCAATTTGATACCACCAATGGCATAACCAACAGAGATAAATCTGTATATATCCAATCCAGAACACGCATACCTCTCATTAATCTATTTAATGAGCAGGTGTCTGTTGAAACAAAAATGAAAGTTGAGGTTGTTTTAGATATGAAAGCACAGCACGGTGAATTTATCGGGCCGAGAGCCCCATTTGGTTATCAGAAATCCAATGAGAATCCCAACAAACTTGTTCTTGATCCAGTAGCTGCTGTCATAGTTCGGAAGATTTTTGAGATGGCTGCAAGCGGCGCAGGTGTGACCAGTATCGTTCGGTATTTGAATGAGCAAAGCCTTCCTACACCGATCCAGCACGCCAGGGCTCAAGGTTTGAATGGGAACTTTGACGATGGCAACGGCAGTTGGAACAGCAGGTCGGTGAAATACATCCTCACTAATCGCACCTACACGGGGGTGCTGGTACAAGGGAAAGAAAAGCGGGTTGCGGAGTCTACACATGAAGCGCTGGTTGAGTCCACTGCATTCGATGCCATACAAAAAGCATTTCAAGCCAGAGCATACAACGTGGCTCCTCAAGGACAATCAGCAGACAACATTTTGAAAAGTAAAGTCATTTGCGGATGCTGTGGTGGGAAAATGCAGCGCAAACGGGGGACTAATCACGCTGATTGGTATTTCTTTACCTGTATCACTAAGAATCGTTTGGGGGCTGATAAATGCACGGGGATGTATACCCGCGAGGAAGATGTTTTTAGGGCAATCTATCGCCAGTTGAAGGCTTATGTGAATGAACACTATATTACAAATTCAGAATATAAGCAGAAGATTCAAGAGTATACGGAGCAAATTGCTGAGCTTGCACAGCGTAAGACAGCAGTTTGGATCAACGCAATGGAGCACTATGAGAAGTATGTGCAGGGAGAAATCAGTAAAGAAGAGTTTCGTGCAGTGCAGGATATTGCAAATCAGGCAAAAGAGGCTCTTATTCAGGCTACAGAGGGCAAAGCTGCTTATGAAAAACAATATCTCATGTTCCGTAAACTCCTTTCTGCCAGCAATAAAGATATTCCGCTCAGTGAAATTATGGATTGTATTGAAAAAGTGGTAGTAGACGGAGGTGGGATGTTTGTGGTAAAATGGTACATGAACTAGGCTATAGACAAGTTGTGTGTTTTTAACTAATGTAGAGAATACCATTATTATAAGCATGATATCTGAAATACTTGCTGTGATAGTTCTATTCGTTTGTGAGAATGCTTAAAACAACTGCATGCATTTAAAATTTTCCAAATTATTTTAAGTATAACAAATATTTAATTCAGATTATCTTGGTTGGGCAACTATTAAAAGGATAATAAAGGATTCAATATTTTTAGAAAGGGTGGGAACATGAGTAAACGGGTTTATATTAGCGCAGACTATTCTGAGTTAAATGGGGATCGTGATGTTGTAGAAGAACTTCATAAATGGGGAAAAGATAGTCTTCACAAAGTAGATTATGTTGATACTGCCGAAGTGGTTTCCGGTAGTATCTCAAAAGATCCTGATTGTCGATTTTGCGATCTAAAGAGAGAGTTTAATAGCCAAATTAATGTGTCTTCATATGTAATTTTCATTATTGGAGATAAAACAGCGTCGCGGACTGCAGGAAGTGTATGTAGGCGTCACAATGGTGTGGCAAGGTGTGATTGCACACCCTATAAGAAAAACTCAAAAGGGACAAGTATTTGTAAATGGGATACAGTTTCAACTCCTGAACCAAGCAGTGACTTGGGTAATATTAATTCATATTCCTTCCTTGAACATGAATTTCGCCAAGCTAAGAGAAAAGGGAAAAATATTATTGTAGTATACAATTCCCTATATAAGCAACCAAGTTGGCTCCCAGTTTATATGAAAGACTATGATACGGAAGCATATGCTTTCTGGACAAAGGATGCTCTTGGAAATAAAGTGGGAAACTATTTTTATATTAAGAAAGCGATAGGATATGATTAATCAGATAAGACTTTTTTGGAAATCACTTATAGACGAAATGAATACACTGAAAGCTATATGGAAGTTACTTTATACTGCTATTGGTTATGTGTCTTCATTCTTTTCGTCAGCAGTTTTGCTTAAAGATTTAGCAGGATGGGACAAATTGGAGGTATGGACAAAAGGTCATTGGCAGATGATTGTAATTGCTGGTCTGCTTATCTCATGTATACATAATCGTAAGAAGATCAATTGTTGTAAAATGGTATCTAATCGGGATATGCAAATTGCAATTAGTGTTAAAGACATTTTCTCAAATAGATCTGCAAATAGTTTTGTAATCCCAACTAATACCTTTTTTCGTACCAAAATGGAGGAGGAATATATTAGTCCGCAAAGTATTCAAGGAAGGTTTCAGTTAAAATATTTTAAAAGAAACATCAACGATTTAGATAGCATGATTAACGAAAGTCTTACAAAGCAAAGAATAGTAGGGGAGGATGCTAACGATTGTTTTGGAGCAACCAAGAAATACCCAATCGGCACAGTAGCAAAAGTTGACTATAAAAAGAAACACTTTTACTTTGTTGCTATAAATGATGTTAATGAATGCGGAAAACCTATAGGACAAACAATTGAAAATGTTACAGTTGCTCTGACCTCTATAATCAATGCAATCCTAAAGATAGGGCATTGCGATACACTTTGCATTCCACTTATTGGATCAGGGAGAGCCGCAATACAAGGAGCAACCAGAAACAGCGTGTATCAAATGACTGTCGATGGTTTCATCCAATCCAAAGATAAAGTTGTCAACGAACTAATCATTTCTGTTAATCCAAAAGATTATCTTAGTGGAGTAGCTGATTTGGATCGTATGGAAAAGTACCTTGATTATAGATGCGAATTTGAGTAAAAAGCAGTAACAATCAGTATGACATTTGCTATAATATAAAAAACTGATAGAATTCTTGGTTTATAAAATCTGTCAATGAAGATTATGACTAACTTTTTGTTGTCTAATTAAGTTGATAGGGATATATTGAAAAAAATTGAAACATTAATCCGTCGACAAAGTTAGTATTACATAGTATAGAGCCAATCCTGCGCATCAAAGTAATAAGTTCGGAATTAAAAATAATGAGGGAGGAATAAGAAATGGTCGATTTTACAAAAAAACTTGGCAAAAAAGATTTACCTAAAAAAGTAAATCCAGTAGATATATATGATACATTAGATAGAAGGAGTGAAACAGGTCCCCTGCGCCCTGCTCAAGAACACATTTTGCAGGAATGGTTTGCTGAACATAACAATGATAAGGATTTAATTATAAAGCTACATACAGGTGAAGGTAAGACTCTAATTGGTCTGCTGTTACTTTTATCAAAGGTAAATGCGGGAAAAGGTCCTTGCCTATATATTTGTCCTAATATTTATCTTGTTGCTCAAGTATGTGAAGAGGCTGCTAAATTCGGTATACCCGTGTGCAAAATATCGAAAGATAACGCTATGCCAAACGAATTTCTTGATGGGAAAAGTATTTTGGTGACCCATGTACAAAAACTATTTCACGGCAGGACAATATTTGGAATCAAGGCACAATCAATAAATGTTGATACTATTGTCTTAGATGATTCTCATGCTTGTATAGAATCCATTAAAAATTCCTTGTCAATTAGGATACCTAGTAATCATAAAGAACTGTATGACCGAATAAAAAACTTATTTGAAGATGATTTACGGGAGCAAGGTGAAGGGAGTTTTTACGAATTAGACAATCAGCATTCAGATATTGTTATGCCGATCCCTTATTGGTGCTGGTTAGATAAAAATTCCCAAGTGGCAAAAATACTTTCTGAGCATTTGGATGAAAAATTTATTACATATGTATGGCCCATCCTCCGTGACAGATTAGATTATTGCCAGGCTTTTATTTCTCCAACAAAAATTGAAATAACCCCACTTTTTATTCCTATTGATGATTTTGGTACTTTTAGCAAGGCAAAACAACGTGTACTAATGTCAGCGACTACTCAAGATGACTCATTTTTCATAAAGGGATTAAATTTTAGTATAAATGCAATACAAAATCCACTTATAAATCCAAACTCAAAATGGTCTGGAGAGAAAATGATAATAATTCCCTCTATAATATCTGATAACCTAGATAGAGAATTAGTATTAACTAATTATGGTAAGATGGATTTTAAGGGATTCGGTGCAGTTTCGATAGTATCTAGTTTTAAAAAAGCTAATTATTATAGAAATTTAGGATCAATTATTGTGGACGGAGACATAAATAATATTTACGATACCGTTACCGATTTAAAAAATGGGAAATTTGGTAAAATGGTTGTGCTAGTTAATAGATATGATGGAATTGATTTACCAGATAATGCTTGTCGGTTACTAATTATTGATTCTTTACCATATTTTGATTCATTGAGCGAGAAGTATGAGGAACAATGTCGCACAAATAGCGATTTAATGAATATAAGGTTAGCTCAAAAAATAGAACAAGGTTTAGGACGTAGTGTTAGGGGTGAGAAAGATTATAGTGCAATACTCATAGTTGGAGCAGACCTAGTTAAATTTATCAGAAGTGTTGCAACAAAAAAATATTTTTCGACACAAACGCAAAAACAAATTGATATTGGTCTTGAGATAGCGGATATGTCCAAGGAAGAGTTAGAAAATAGCGGAAGTGATATGGAATTAATAACATCACTAATAGATCAATCTTTAAAAAGAGATGAGGGATGGAAGAATTATTATTTGCAGGAAATGAACAATATAAGTGATAGCGCGGCAGAGATGCCCATATATGAAATACTTCTTAAAGAGAAACAGGCAATTGATGCATTGATTTCCATGCAAAGACAACAAGCCTATGATATATTACAATCTATTGTAGATCAAATCCAGGATGATTATGAAAAGGGATGGTATCTCCAACTGATGGCTTTCGTTAAATATTTTGATAGTAAAGCTGATTCAAATAAATTACAGTTAGTTGCATTCAAAAAAAATTCAGAATTATTGAAACCAAGAGATGGGATTGTTTATGAAAAAATTAGTTATATTAATAAGAATAGAATTATGAAGATTAAAGACACTATATTAAGTTTTCAAAACCATCAAGAAATGATGCTTTACTTTGACAGCATCTTTAATGATTTGAGCTTTGATAATGATTCGGAAAAATTTGAAAGGGCGCTATTTGAAGTTGGAACAATTTTAGGGTTTGAAAGCCAGCGACCCGATAAGGAAATTCGTAAGGGTCCCGATAATTTGTGGTGTATTGAATTAAATAAGTACATGTTTTTTGAATGTAAAAGTGAGGTAAATGAAAATCGTAATTCAATTTCTAAAAAAGAAGCGGGACAGATGGATCAACATGGTGATTGGTTTGAAGAAGAATATGGAAAAGTTAGTGTAAAAAGAATACTTATTATTTCAACAAAGAATCTTTCGCACGATGCTTATTTTGCTAAAGAAGTAGAAATTATGCGAAAGTCTAAGCTTAGAGAGTTGAAAAGTAATTTAAGAGAATTTTTGAAAGAATTTAAACCATATGTGATTTCAGGTTTAGACGATGCGACAATAAACAAATGGTTGTTTACACACCATCTGGACAATGATAGCCTATTCAATCTATATTCTGAAAAGCCCTACCGAAAAAATTAGTAAATAAGGCAACCAATCATGATATGGTTGCCTTATTTAAATAAATGATATAGGTATATAGTTTTGTCGTGAGCTTGACATAAGGGTGCCTAAGCTCGTGGAAGCGGAAAATGAGGGTATCTTCGTGGAAGTGGAAAACGGAACATGATATAATCCCCTCAAGGGCTATGGTTTGCGCCATAGCCCTTTTCGCATAAGGGAGATGTTATCATGGCACGAAAAAGCAGAAAGCATCCTGAATTAGCTGTTTTGGTAAGTAAAGATACTGTAGGCTATATCTAACTATCTATTCTTAACAGAGATCACCACGGGTCTGTAAAAAATCAGAGGCTCATGATTGAAGAATGGGGACACCAACGCCAAATCCCCATTATGCGTTACTATATCGACAACAGTTTCAGTGGTAAACGTTTTGACCGTCCGGCATTTCAAGAAATGCTCCAAGATATACAGGAAGGTAAGATTGACTGCGTTGTTGTAAAAGACATTTCTCGTTTAGGGCGAGACTATATCAGGGTGGGTTATTACCTCGAAATGTTCTTTCCAAGCAATAACATTCGATTTGTATCAATTAATGATCAGTTTGACACCGCTGATGGCATAACCAACAGAGATAAATCTGCATATATCCAATCCAGCACACGAATACCGCTCATTAATCTATTCAACGAGCAGGTATCCGTTGAAACAAAAATGAAAGTTGAGGTCGTTTTAGACATGAAAGCACAGCACGGAGAATTTATCGGGCCAAGAGCCCCTTTCGGTTATCAAAAATCCAATGAGAATCCCAGCCAACTTGTTCCTGATCCAGTAGCTGTTGTTATTGTTCGGAAGATTTTTGAGATGGCGGCAAGCGGCACTGGTGTGACTGGTATCGTTCGATATTTGAATGAGCGGGAGCTCCCCACGCCAATCCAGTACGCCAGGGTCCAAGGCTTAGATGGAAACTTTGATGATGGTAACGGCAGTTGGAACAGCAGGTCTGTGAAGTATATCCTTACCAATCGTACATATACGGGAATGCTGGTACAGGGAAAGGAAAAGCGGGCGGTGGAGGCTACCCATGAACCGCTGGTCGATTCAGACACGTTTGGTGCCATTCAAAAGGCATTCCAAGACAGGGCATATAATGTGGTGCCGCAGGGAGAATCGGCAGACAATATTTTGAAAGGCAAGGTGATCTGCGGATGCTGCGGTGGAAAGATGCAGCGCAAGCGGGGCACCAACCACGCTGATTGGTATTTCTTCACTTGTATCACCAAGAATCGCTTAGGCTCTGATAAATGCACAGGGATGTATGCCCGAGAAGAAGATGTGTTTAATGCGATCTACCGTCAGTTGAAAGACTATGTGAATGAGCACTATATCACAAATTCAGCATATAAGCAGCAGATTCAAGAGTACACGGAACAAATTGCTGACCTTGCGCAACGTAAGACAACTGCTTGGATCAACGCAATGGAGTACTATGAACAGTATGTGCAGGGAGAAATCAGTAAGGAAGCGTTTCGCGCAGTACAAGACGTTGCAAACCAAGCAAAAGAGGTTCTTATTCAGGCCACAGAGGATAAGACTACCTATGAAAAGCAATACGCCAAGTTCCGCAAGCTTCTTTCTGCCAGCAGTAAAGATATTCCGCTTAGTGAAATTGTGGACTGTATTGATAAAGTGGTAGTAGACGGAGACGGGAAGATCGTGGTAAAATGGAGTATAGATCAAAATAGAATTGGAGCAGTTGACACAAATATGGAGAACCCATAGTCAATCCTGCGGAATAAAGAAACAGAGGTGATACTAATGATCAGTCCAGACCTTCCCATTACTAAGTCTTCTGAAGATAAACTGAATCGGGAATCATTTGCTGAGAATCTTGCCAATGTTATATTGCAATCCACTTTTCCTACTTCTTTTACTGTGGGGCTGTATGGTGCATGGGGAAGCGGAAAGACTTCATTACTAAATATGGTAATAGAGCAAGTAGAACGCAGTAGTAAAGATGTGGTCATATTACGGTTTAATCCCTGGCTCTGTTCTGATCCAAAACAGCTTATTACCCAATTCTTTAAACAGTTGGCAAGCGCAATTAAAATTAAAAAACCTGCGGCAGACACTGTGTGTGAATTAGTCGATCAATACGCAGACCTTTTTGATGCAGCCAGTATCATCCCATACGCAGGGTCCGCAATTGCAGCAGCAGGTAAAATGTTTACAACCAAGGCAAGAAATCGCATAAATCGAAAAAGCAATGATATGCAGGGACAAAAAAATGAGATAATCCGCACAATGGTTAGGGAAAATTTAAAAATAATCGTTTCCATAGATGATATTGATCGGCTTTCTGAAGAAGAGATTATCGCTGTTTTTCAGTTGGTAAAAGCACTGGCAGATTTTCCAAACGCAGTCTATTTGCTTGCATTTGATTATGATGTTGTGGTGCGTGCACTTGCTACAGTACAACACGGAAATGGGCGAGAATACCTTGAAAAAGTTATACAGGTCCCATTTGAGATACCTGCACCGAGCATGGCAAGTATTCATGATGCCCTTTTCTCAAAACTTAACGGGGTACTCAGAGGTATACCGGATAGTCAGCGGGATAAAGCAACATGGGCAGAATTATTCCAGTATGGAATAAAAAATTACATTAAATCCATTCGGGATGTTATTCGCTATTCAAATGTATTTTATTTGAAGTATCAACTATTGCAAGGTGAGACCGATCCTATCGATCTCCTCGGTCTGACGTGTCTTCAGATATTTGAACCGGCTGTCTATTCCACTCTAAATAATTACAAGGATATGCTATGCGGTTCAATTAGCAGTTACTCGTACGAACGCCAACACACTGATGAGGAGAAAATCAAGAAAGCTATTAGTGATGTTTTCTCAGGTGGGATTGCTGCGAATGAGGAGGCTGCAAAAAGGATTCTTGGGATTCTGTTTCCCAAAACGAAGGTAGCTTTGGAGCACAACTATTCTTTTAGCCGCCATTATGATTACAGAAAATTTTTGATTCATTGTAATATTGCTGTTCCGGAATGTTTTGACCGTTATTTTTCCCTCTCGCTTGGAGATGACGCAATTCCGACTGCAACTATGCGAAATCTCATATATGAGGCAAATGAAAGCGAGGTCGTAACAAACATCACCCAGCTATATCAGGACGGAAAAATCATTAGGCTGCTTGAAGAAATCGAGGCATATGCTAATAAAGGCGACTCGAAAAATATCCCAGTAGAAAGGGCTACAATTTTGATACGCTGCCTTTGCCGGATGTGGAGTTCTTTCGAAGTTGAAGAAAAAGACTTTTTTACCATTCCGTTTGCATGGAGATTACAGTTTTGCGTAAATCCTTTGCTGGAAGCAGTTGATCCGGTGGAGCGCTTTTCATTTTTGCAAGGCATATTTGAGGATAAAAAGGTCGAACCACCAATATTAGCGTTGCTTTTGCAGGATTTTGAAACACAGCATGGGCGCTATACCGACAAGGAACCAAATGAAGATAAACAGGCGATTTCATTGGATGAGCTTTTAGGGCTCGAGCCTGTATTTAAGTCGCGATGCATCGATGCAATAGATTCAGGTACTGCTTTGTCGCAATATGGTGGATTAAACTTCTTGTGGATGCTAAGTCAAATTGACGAAGAACTTGTAAAACACATCAAAGAAACACTTGTTACAGATGATATATCGCTTGCAAAGATTATTAGCTACTGTACCTCACATGGGAAGGCAGCAATCAAGCTCGTCATAAATACGCGTAAAGTAGACAAACAAGCTCTCAGTGAATTTATTGATATAAATGAAGCTTATCGGCGTATAGGTATCTTTGTTACAACTTGTGAATTTATAAGGCTTCCAACAGAAAATCAAAAAGACGTCATTGCTTTTATTATTACAATGAAGAGAGATGAAAATAATAGCCCGACAGAAGGTCTCGTTGCAGAAGACGCAATTAAAGATGAGCTTCAAAAGGTGCTCAATGCAATCCAACTCATAGAGGTTTAATATTGTTTTTGTTTACTACCATTTTCATGAACGTATAAACAGCAATTGCAAGCATGAAAACGCATGCTTGTAATTGCTGTTTTGCGATTATTTTTTGTCATGGGCTTGACATTTGGGTGGCAGAGATCATGAAAACCTACCAAAACACCGGATAGGAGCCGTTTTCGTATTACTACCGGGATAAGGGCACCCGGGACCTCGGCCACACTTCTGATCGCCAATCATCAGGATCTAAAAACTGTAAAATCTCTCGATTTCATGGTTTTTTTGTGGGGGTTCGCTTCCTTGTCACGCTCTGCGGTTTTTCGCCTTGTCTTACTCATCCACAAAATACGCTATCGCCTCATTGAAGCTCTGCACCGTCTTTAGGACGCTGATCTGGCCCGGGGTGATTTCCGGGGGCCTGATGTCACCCAGGGCCGGGCAGGTGGTCCTCTCCAGACAAGCGGTAGGTGTTCCAACGCCTTTTATTTGTGCCGCAAACGGCATGAGTTAGGACAAACAGTTGATTTTAGTTTCCGCGTTTTGCTATCATGATAAAATGAGTTTTATTTCATTGCGCGAGAGGGCTTCGCAATATGCGGAAAGGGTCATGAGCATGAAACGAAAAATATCAATCGTGAAGCTGACGCTGCCGCTGGCATCGATATGTCTGATGATTTGGCTCTTTTCCATTCTCAGCCGCTCGGCGTTTCAAGATATCCCTCTGACCGATACGCAGGCTGACAGCCACGGCTGGGGCGGGTATGAGATCAGGACGGGGCCGGAGGAGGCCGTGCCCGCCGCCCCACAATACAACGATGAAAGTTATAAGCTTTCCGACGAGAGCTACGACGCGGTCCGGCGGAGCCGGAACATGGTGGAGGAAGATCTGTTTGGGCCGGAGCTGAACCTGTGCTACAGGGGGTGCGGCGTAGAACTGTTTTTGGACGGACAGCTTTTTTACAGTGACTTTCAAACTGATGCGCGGGACAGCAACGGGTTTCTCCTCCCCGGTAAGGAGAGCTTCGTTCCTTTAAACGAGTTCCGGGATGTGACCATCAGCCTTCCCGCAGGAGAATATATGGGAAAAACCCTGACCATGATCGTTTACTACCCCTATGCAGGCATATGGGGAACGGTGTTTCCGCCCGTATTGTGCAGCGGCCTGACCCCGCTGGCCGCCGGCTTCACGAGCGGCGTGGTCCCCGTGCTCTGGCAGGTGTTCTGGGGCGTGATGATGGTGCTAATGGCGGTGGGCTGTGCGGGCAGCATGGGCCCTGAGTCCGGCGGTATCCTGTGGGCGAAGTACGCTTTGCTGCTTGCCATGTATGCCGTCTTTTTTGTGGTGAACGCGTACAATTCCAACATGGGCTTCTACAGCGGCTTCAGCGGTCGGATCGACGGGCTTATGTCCCACGCGCCGTTCCAGATCAATACAATATGGCCGGTGGCCCTGATCCTGTGCGCTCTGATCCTGGCGGGTCTGGAGCTGTGGGAGCACAGGCGGGAAAAATCAAAGCTTCCGGTGGGCCGGACCGCGCTGTTTGCCCTGGCGGGGCTTTGGATCGACGCCATGCAGAACTCCTCCGAATTGGGAGAGGGGATCTGGGGCTATCTGCCCGTCCTGTTCCAGAACCTGTCCTGGGGGAATTGGGCGCCGATGGCGGCGATGATATCCTCTGTCATCATATACACCATAACCATGCAGGCCATTGTCCAGTTTATCAGCCGGCGGATGGAGGAGTGGAAGGACCGCTCCCGCCTGCTGGAGCGCAGCCGGTTCGCCCGGGAGAACTACGAGATGATCATGCAGGTGGACGAGGATTCCCGCAGGAGAAAGCATGAGATGAAGCACCATATGCAGACGCTCCGCTCCCTGCTGAGCGCCCGGGAGGCGGAGAAGGCGGGGGAGTATATCGAAAAGCTGATCCAGGAGACCGACCAGTTCGCGGAGACCACCTACAGCGAAAACATCGTCGTCAACGCCATTGTGGGCATCCGGCTGAACCAGGCGAAAAAGGAAGGAATCGTGGTGCAAAGCCATATCCATGTTCCGGCCAGGATGGAAATAGACGATGTAGATTTAAACAGCCTGCTGTCCAATCTGCTGGAAAACGCCATAGAGGCCTGTATGCGCATGGAGGACCGGGCGGGGGCCTACATCAACCTGGAGATCCGGAAAAACCAGCGTTTCCTGTTCATCGAGTGCGAGAACAGCGTGGACCCGGGGGAGAGCCTGGAGGCGGGCCAGGCAACGGTCAAGGGCAGAGCGGAGGAGCATGGCTTCGGCCTGAAAATCATGGGCGCGGTGGCGGAGAAATACGCCGGCGTCATGCAAATCCAGCGGGAGCCGGGCCGGTTCGTAGCGCGGACCAACTTGTGCCTGCCGGAATAAATGAAAAAAGCTCTGGCTGTGAAGCTCACAGCCAGAGCTTTTTCTGTTTGATATGCAGGATGAAGCTGTTTTGCAGATTCAGGTACTTGGACTGGCTGATGGGAAGGGTCAGGCCGTTGCTCAGGGTGAGCTGGTAGCGGGCGATGCCCAGGATGTGGCCCATGTTCACCAGATAGCTCTGATGGGAGCGGATGAAGACGGACGAGGGGAGCTGCTGCTCCAGCTTGTTCAGGGGGAGGCGAAGCTCCCGGGACTCCCCGGAGGTCAAATGGAGGCAGGTGGTGTGGCCGTAGACCTCGATGTACAAAATATCGGCGATGTTCAGGGATATGGTCTCGCCGGACAAGTTCAGGATGACCCGCTTTGGCCGGTGCTTTTTCAGGAAAAGCTCCATGGCGTAGGCGAGCTGCTCGTTTTGGACCGGCTTGACCAGATAGAGGATGGGCGAGACGTCATAGCCCGCCACCGCGTAATCCTGGGTGGTGGTGATGAATATGATATCGACGTCTATGTGCTCACTGCGCAGCTTCTTGGCGAAGTGATATCCGTTTTCCGCGCCCAGGTAGATGTCCAGAAAAATCAGGTCAAAGGGCTGTCCGCCCTCCGCCCGGCGCAAAAAAGCGTCCGTACTGTGAAAAACCTCGACCTCGGCGTCGATTTTCTTGGAGGACAGCACTGCCGCCAGCTTTTGATAGAATGTCCGCGCGAAGTCCGCATCGTCGTCACAGATGGCAATATAGTACACGGCGATTCTCCTTTGAGGCTGTGTAATTGAGTGCTGTTTCATTATAGCTGATATTTCCCGGTTTGTAAAATGAAAAATTTTTGAGTTGCGCCGCCATTTGCCTGAGTTGTGCATATCCTATTGATTTTTGTCAAAAAACATGGGAAATTGAGTGCAGCAGCGGGAAAGAAAGAGGCTTTCCGGACGCAGGAAGGACGAAACGGATGGGTTCCATTCAGAAAAGGCGCAAGGCGGCGCAGGCGCGCCCGCCGTCAAAAGAGAGCGGTCTGGAGCAGGCGGTCCGGCGCCAGCTGGCCTGGGCGGCGGGGACGGAGTCTTTCCAGAACCGCGACCCCCTCTATCATGTGACGGAGAGCTTTCAGCAGACCTTTGACGCCATGGGGCAAAAGCACGCCAGGGAGGCGGCGGGAGAACAGCGGTCGCGGGAACCCCGGCCGGAGGGCCCCGGCCGCCGGACGGCCCCCGGGAACGGGGACAGGGCCGACCCCGCCTCCGCCCGGAGCTTCTACGAGGAGCCGCGGACCCAGGACCAGGACATGGTGCGCCGGTTTTCCGAGACGGCCTTCCAGCGGGGTGCCATGTCCGGGGCGGTGCTGCGGGGCACGGGCAGGATGATGCTGTTTTCCTGCCTGAAAAAGACGGTGGGCCAGTCCCAGCCGGTGAAGGAGCAGCAGCGCAAGCTGTTTGGGACGGCCTCCCAGCTGCGCAACATACCCGGCGCGGGAACGGGGCAGGTGGTGTTCAACCGCGGTTTCACCGACAGCGCGGTGGGGCTGGTGGTGGACACCCTGCGGGACGCCCGCCGCGCGGTGACGGATCTGCAGGAGCTGCTCCAGGGCGGCCTGAGCGAAACCGAGGCGGGCAGCTATGGGGCGGATACCCTGAGGCGTATGTACCCCTTTCTGGACGACAGCCGGGAGCGGGAGCTGCTGACCCAATACTGCGCCCAACTGGACGGCCTGGAGACCTCCGACAGCGGCGAAAAGGGCGTTTTGCAAAACGCCATCAGTAGGACCCGCGCGCTCATCAACAAGAAAACGCAGATGAAGACTGAGTTCATCAACAAGCTTCGGCTGATTGCCGACCGGGCCACGGAGGCCCTGACCGAATTTGAGGAGCCGGGGTTTGCCGCCGCTCTGGATACGGCGCTGCGCGAAGCTGTTGGCGCGCGGCCCCCCGACGGCGGTGAGGGAGGAGCGGACAGTGGAGCAGCAGACCCGGGCCAAGGCGGCCCCGCGGACGGAGCGGACCCACCCTCCGGCGGAACAGGCCAGAAGGCCGGAACAGACACGGCTGAGTGACGCGGGCCTGACGGCCCGGCTGGCGCTGGAGGGCGTGTCCCTGCTGGACCTTCCGCCCCAGCGGCTGGAGGAGCTGGCCGGCGTCATTGGCAACAGCGGGATGCTGGCCCTTTTGGAGCTCCAGACGCCCCCCGTGGAGGAGGCGGAGTTCCAGCTGCCCGGCCAGGAGCCGGGGACAGCGCCCTTCCCGGTGCCGGACGGCCTGCCCCTTTCCCTGGTCCAGCCCGGCGCTTTGGAAGCCTGACAGGATAGGAGGTCATCCATTTGGCGGACGCGGCCTTTGATACGCCGCCGGACGGCGGGGCGGAGCTGGAGACCCTTTTGGAGCGCAGCGGCGTGGACTTCCGCCGGGAGGGGGACCGGTTCTCCTTCCTGTTCGCCAGCGGCGGCTGCCAGTGGCGGACCGTGTGCGACTGCCGGGAGGAGCTGGTGCTGGTCTATGGCATCCACCCCGCTCCCGTGCGGGACGCTCACGGGGCCCTGGCCCTGTGCTCCAGGCTGAACGCCCGGGTGGTCCAGGGTGGATTTTTCGTCCAGGACGGGCACATCGTCTTTCGTACCAGCGCCCGGCTTGGAGAGCCGCTGGACGCCCAAGAGCGCGCCGCCCAGGCGCTGGAATACAACGCCGCCGCCATGACCCGCTTCTGGGAACAGCTGGCGGCGGGGGCCCAAGGCGTTGGGCCTGATCTCCAGTCTGAAATACGCGGCCGAGCCGCGTTTTTAGATAAATAAGCTCAAGATAATTTTACCGTAGAAAGGAGGGGGGCTTCACGTTCGACGACCCCAGTCGACAGACGAGACGTGAAGCAACGACATGGCAGAGTATCTATCCCCGGGCGTATACGTAGAGGAGTACGATTCCGGCGCCACACCCATGCAGGGCGTCAGCACCAGCACCGCCGGGTTTATCGGCCTGGCCGAGCGCGGGCCGGTCATCGGGCAGCCCCAGCTGGTCACCAGCTTCGCCGATTACAAGCGTATGTACGGCGGCTATCTCAGCGAGGCGGCCTATGGCGGAAACCGCTACCTGCCCTACGCGGTGGAGCAGTTCTTTGCCAACGGCGGCTCCCGGGCCTACATCATGCGGGCGGTCCCCGGCGACGCCAAGGCGGCCGGCATCACCACCGGCGTGCTGAAGCTCACCGCGGCCAATCCCGGGGCCTGGGCGGAGGATATGCGGGTGACCGTGGCGGCGGCCTCCAAGGCCAAGACCCAGGTGCTGGCCGTCAACGGCGCGGACCTGACCCTGAAAAACGCCGACGGCTTCAACGTGGGCGACGTGGTGGAGCTGTTTGACGGCAGGACCACCGCCCACGCCACCATCAAGAGCGTGCTGGACCGGGTGGTCACCCTGGACGCCCCCTGCACCCTGGATGTGGCGGACACCAAGGTGGGCACCGCCAAGTACATCAGGACCTGCGAGATCTCCATCACCGCCCGCCTGGGCGAGAGCGTGGAGGCCTATGAGGGCCTGTCCCTCAAGGCCGGCGCTTTGAACAACGCGGAGGTCAAGACCGCCAAGAGCGACCTCATCAAGGTGGAGATTCTCTCCGCCCCGGCCGCCGCCCCCACCCCCGCCCCGGCCAAAAAGGAGGGCAAGGAGGGGAAGGACGGCAAGGAGGCTGAGCCCGCCGCTCCCGCGGCAAAGCCCGTCAACTCCATCGTCCCCTTTATCCTGTGCGGCGGCTCGGACGAGCCCATGGTGCTGACCCTGGAGGGGGGCAGCAACGGTACGGTCCTCACCGTCACCGCCGACGCCTTCCTGGGCAAGGACGACGGCCCCGGCAAGCGCACCGGCCTCCAGGCGTTCCAGGAGAACAACAACGTCTCCATCATGGCCATCCCCGGCATCACCGCGCCGGAGGTCCAGGCCGCCCTCATCGGCTACTGCGAGGGCAAGAAGAGCTGCTTCGCCCTTCTGGACGTGCCCATGGAGCTGAAAAAGACCAACGACGTGGCCAATTTCCGGGATATGTACGACTCCACCTACGCCGCCATGTACCACCCCTGGCTGGAGATGTATGACGCCGGCGCCCGGCGCCCCGCCTATTTCCCGCCCTCCGGCGCCATGGCCGGCATCTACGCCCGCACCGACACCGACCGGGGCGTCCACAAGGCCCCCGCCAACGAGGTGGTCCGGGGCTGCACCGGCCTGAGCTGCGCCTACAACGAGGGGGAGCAGGACATTCTCAACCCCATTGGCGTGAACCTGATCCGGGCCTTTACTGGCCGGGGCATCCGGGTCTGGGGCGCCCGCACCATCAGCTCCAACGGCCTGTGGAAATATCTGAACGTCCGCCGCCTGTTCATCTACGTGGAGGAGTCCATCAAGGCCAACACCAACTGGGTGGTCTTTGAGCCCAACTCCACCACCCTGTGGAACCGGGTGGTGCGCACCATCGAGGCCTTCCTGGCCACCTGCTGGCGGGACGGCGCCCTGGCGGGCAACAGCCCCTCCGAGGCCTTCTTTGTGGAGTGCGGCCCCACCACCATGACCCAGGACGACATCGACAACGGCCGCCTGATCTGCCAGATCGGCATCGCCCCGGTGAAGCCCGCCGAGTTCGTCATCTTCCGCATCACCCAAAAGACCGCCTCCGGCGAATGATCCTGAGCCCCACATACTGAAGTAGAAAGGATGAGATCGTAAGTGGCCATCAATTATCCATATAGAGTATTTCGATATCAGGTGGAGATCGACGGGATCAGCCGGGCGGGATTTTCTGAAGTGTCCGGCATGAGCTCCTCCATCGACGCCATTGAGTATCGGGAGGGGGACGATCTGCGCAACACCCCCCGCAAGCTGGCGGGCCTGACCAAGTTCGGCAACGTCACTCTGCGCTGGGGCGTGTCCGACGACTCCGACTTCCTGGAGTGGATCTACTCCGTGATGCCCACCAACACCGCGCCCCCCACCGGCATGGTCCGCCACAACGTGACCATCACCCTCATCGACGACGCCGGCAATCCGGGCCCCTCCTGGAACCTCATCAACGCGTGGCCTGTGGGCTACACCGTTCCCGACCTGAACGGCACCGGCGGCGAGGTCGCCATCCAGTCCCTGGAGCTGTGCCATGAGGGTTTGGAGCACACCCCCGGCAGCGTGGCCGGCGCCCCCTCCACGATCTGATGACTGACCCCCGATACAGCCTGCGCCCCCTTAGGCGGACGCGGGCTGTAAAGGGAGTATCCGCGAAGGCGAGGAGATGCAGGAAATGCAGACAGAATTTGAATTTGAACTTCCCAAGGGGTATGTGGACTCCAACGGCGAGCTCCACAAGCGGGGCACCATGCGCCTTGCCACGGCGGCGGACGAGATCCTGCCCCTCCGGGACCCCAGAGTGCAGCAGAATTCCGGCTACCTGACCATCATCCTGCTCAGCCGGGTGGTCACCAAGCTGGGGACCTTAAGCAGCGTGAACACCCGGGTGATCGAGAGCCTGTTCACCATGGACCTGGCCTATCTCCAGGACATGTACCAGCGCATCAATATGTCGGAGATGCCCCATTATGAGATCACCTGCCCCCACTGCAATCAGAAGGTGGAGGTGCCGCTGGATTTTTTGCTGGGATAGCGTGGGCCGGCCCGGACAATGAGGACCTGCCGGTCCGCGGGGTCCGGCGGGACGGGGACGGACACAACTGGAAGGAGATCGGCTGCGGGGAGGACAGCCCCCTCGCCCTCCGGCGCAGGGGCGGATTGACCCTCTACCCCAAGGACCGTCTGTACCAGGAGATGGCCTTTTTGGCCTATTACCTGCACTGGTCCAACGGCGACCTGATGGACCTGGACCACTGGGAGCGGCGGCGCTGGTGCCGCGAGGTGTCCGCCATCAACAAAAAGCTCAGCGGCGACGACAAAAGGAGCTTTGAATTTCGATAGGAGGGCAGGTGAACGGACTCCATGGGCATTGTATATCCTGAGCCCCTCCAGAGCTTCCGGTTTCTGATCCAGGTGGACGGAAGCTCCGGCGTCTCGGCGGCGTTCACCAGCTTTTCCGGCGTGAAGCTCCAGGTGGACACCCTCCAGAGCCGGGACGGGGACGACTGCCGGGGGGTGCAAAGCTATATCCCCGTGCTCAGCCGCTATGAGCCGGTGAGGCTGAGCAAGGGCGTGGTGGGGGACAATGAATTTTTGGACTGGCTGTTTTCCGCCTCCGCCGACATGACGGCGGGACCCACCGGGAACCGGCTGCGCAGGACCATCTATGTGATCACCCTGGACGCCAGGGGGAACCCGGCGGTCACCTGGACGCTGAAGGACGCCATGCCCATCGGCTATGAGATGGCCCCCCTGGACGGCAGCCGCAGCGAGGTGCTCATGGAGAGCCTGACCTTTGCCATCACCGGAATGAAGCGGACCGTCCAGCCTCCCGGCCGGTGACTGGACCCAGCGTAACCTTATGGGGAAGGAGTGATCGCGGTGGCGCTTTCCGGGTCCTATTTCGACGTGCTGCTGGTGGGAGCGGGCGCGGTCCTCGCCGGAGGGTTCCTGTCCGTCTCCGGGCTGGACATGGAGGTGGACTACGAGGTCTACAACGAGGGCGGCAGCTTTTACCCCCGCTACTTTTACAAGAGCGCGAAGCCCCAGGTGCTGGTGCTGGAGCAGGGCGTGGTCACCAGCGTGGACTCGGCCTCCCTGCTCATGGCCTTTGTCAACCAGGGGATGTCCATCCCGCTGGCAGGGACGATCATCCTCAAGGACAGCTTCGGCAAGACCCAGCGGATCTGGAGCGTGGTGGGCGCCCATCTGCGGAAGGTGACCGGTCCCCAGATGAACAGCAACCAGCCCGGCCTGGCGGTCACCCGCATCGAGCTGATGCACAACGGGGTGTTTTGATGGATTCCATCGCCATAACCAAACCGAATATGGGAACGCCCCTCCAGGACAGGCCGGGCTTGTCGCCCTTTGGCGTACTCTCCCAGGCGTTTTCCCAGGAGCTGCTGGCCCGCGCCGGGTTCCAGGAGGGGCGCTGGCCCTTTGTGGCCCTCGACCTGCTGGAGGAGGGGGAGGAAGCTCCCGCCGGCCCGCCGCCGGTCCAGCCGGTGGTGCAGGTGGATTTGAGGCTGATGCTGCAACATATGCGCCAGCTGGATATCCGGACGGAGAAGGCTGTGGAGCGGGTGGTGGAGCGGGTCATCCGCCTGCGGGAGCAGGGGCGTCTCCAGGGCGCGCCGGTCCAGCCCTCAACCCCGGGAGGCGGCCGGAGTGAGGCCGCGGGGCAGAAAAGCCAAACCGCGGGGTCGAAGGCCGCCGGAGCAGGCCGGGTCCAGAGCGCGGTCCGGGGCGAGGCCCGGCAAGCCGCCCCAAGGACGGACCTGGACGGCGGCAAAAATGTCCCGCGGACGCCTGAGCAGGCCGTTTTGGCGGCAGGCTCGTTTGCGCACCTGCAAAACTTTTACAATACCATCCATCAGCACCTCCAATTCACCGCCAACATCCGGGAGCCCGGTCTTTGGCGGCCGGACAGCCCCACCTCCCCGCAAAGCACCCCCAAGGGCCTAAACAGGTATTCTATAGAACGTTCCCGCCGGGCCTACGGGCCGCGGCGGGAGCAGGGGCGCCTGCCCATTCCAGCTCCTGTCCCCGCGGGCATTTCGCCGCTGGCGGGGGCGGCGCTGCCCTTGGCCGCCGGGAATCCATCCGGCCTGTTCCGCTATGACGTTTCCCAGCGCGACACGGGACCTCTGACCGCCGGGGAGCCGGCCTATCTGGAGGATGGGGCGGGCGGTGCCGTGAGGAATGGGGCGGCGGACGCCGCCGCGGGGAGCCGAGAGATATGGCGGGAGGCCGGACGGCTGGAGCGGGCGATTGCCGCCCAGGCGATGAGCCCCGATGCCTGGGCGCCCCTGTTTTTCGCCCGGACGCTCCACTCCGATGCCCGGGAGTCCACGCGTTCCGCCCAGACGCTTCACCCCGATACCTGGGAGTCTATGCGTTCCGTCCGGACGCTCTATCCCGGCGCCTGGGAGCCCATGCGTTCCCTCCGGACGCTCCATCCCGACGCCCGGGGGTCCATGCGTTCCGTCCGGACGCTCTATCCCGACGCCTGGGGGTCCATGCGTTCCCTCCAGGCGCTCCATTCCGACGCCCGGCAGCCGGCGCCCTCTGCCCGGATGCTTCGCCGGGAGGGCTGGAACACGACGCCGGGACTGGGCCTGTGGAAGCGGAGCGCCGGAGGAAATCTGTCCGGGCAGGGGAAGGGGATTGTATGGCCGCCGCGGCCCACTCCTCAGCGGCCCGGGGGGGCGGAACGCCCCAGGCCGGGGGGCGGGAAAGCGACCCTTGCTCCGTCCGGGGGCATACCTGGCATAGGGACGGCCGCGCCCGCGGACCGGGTTCATTGGGGTAAAAACCGCTGGAGCATCTCCCGGCTGTCCGCGGCCTCCGATTGGCCGGGGGCTGGGGGGCAGGGTACAGCGGTCCCGCGGCAGGATGCTCCGGTCCCCGCTCCTCTCGTGGACGGAGAGCTCGCCCATAGAATCGAACCGGAGGGAGAGAGCCTGCCTCGGCAGGGAGCTTTCAAAACAGAACCGGCGGGGCGGGGCGCTTTTGGGAAGCGCGCGATCCCCACAGCGGCGGTCCAGTCTGCACCGATTTTCCATGGCCGGACCGCTCCAGGCCTGGGGGGAGTGACAGCGCGAGAGGCAGGCCCAATGGGAGCGGAGGCCGCCGCCCGAGGGACTCAACCGGCGGCTAATCCCGGCGGACTGCCGTCAGTGCCCCTTGAAGAGGTCCGGCAAAGCTCCTCCGCCGTGGGGACATGGTCAAGGGCTGAGAAGCAGGAAAAGCCGGTCCTGCCGCCCTTCGCCGAGATGCCGGGCGAGGAGCTGGCCCATCGAGTTGCCCCAATCGGTTCGGAATGGGACTTCGGATCAGATCTCTTAGCGGGCAGGACACAGACTTCCGCAGACAGGACGCAGACTTCCGCAGACAGGACGCAGACTTCCGCAGACAGGACGCGGACCTCCACAGACAAGGCGCAGGCTTCTGCAAGCAGGACACACACCTCTACAAGCAAGGTGCAAGCCTCTGCGGGCAGGATACAGACCTCTGTAGGCGGGGCGCAGATTTCATCAGATGTCCCAGCTCGGCTTTTGGCGGCGGCGGCCGCCGTTCAGCGTGGACAACCCCCGCGGGCCGATCCGGCGGCTGTCCAGTCAAGTCCGCCGGTACCCGCCCTTCGGGACATCCGAACCGTGAAAGGGGAACAGATCGCCGCCGAACCCGGCGGGACGCCGCCGGGCACATTCCAGGCGGGTGAGCCCCTGTCCGCGCTCTTTGGGCCGGGGGCCGAACTGATCCATTCGGCGGGTTTGGACCGGGACAGCGCGCCAGCTCCGACGGAGACCGGAGCGCGTACCCCAGCAGTTTTGACCGCGCAGGCGAAAGGGCACAGGCCCCAGGCCGATTTTCCGCGAGGGAAAACACGGCGGACAGAGCTGTCCGTTCAAACCGGCGGACGAGGAGCACAGGACGGCGCCCCGCGGGGGCAGGCGCAGGCCGGGACCGCGGCTGGCCCCATTGGACAGGGGGGAGGGACTGCCGCGCTGAGACATATCCCTTTGGCTGTCCATTTGCGACAGGGGCCACTTACCGTATTCTCACGGGACATTCGGCCCTTTGCGGCGGGGCGGGCAGAGCTGACCGCCGGAACGAAATTTCCGCGGGAGAGCCGTTCCGCCGCGCCGTACCGTGAGAATTTGCCGCCGGGAGAGATGATTTACGGAGCCCAAAGCAAAGATACAGACGCTGGTATGCCTCGGAATCCTGGAACAGCTGATCTTTGGAGAAGAAAAAGCAAAGCCGTCCGTCCCCGTAAGGCAGTCTGGCAGAAAATCCGTAATATCGCACGCCGT
>ERZ808040.847-NODE-847-length-23628-cov-8.145641_pt1 | contig 23628 bp, 25 predicted proteins | sample MGYA00380191_ERZ808040 | MGnify/ENA primary metagenome ERZ808040 (study PRJEB31490, sample SAMN06133395) | mouse gut metagenome | isolation source: J6 | host: mice | place: China: Chengdu | collected 2015-05 ...
CCCATACCGAACACGGAAGTTAAGCTCTTCAGCGCCGATGGTAGTTGGGGTGAGCCCCTGCAAGAGTAGGACGTTGCTAAGCACGAGGAAAGTCATTACCGTTTAGGTGATGGCTTTTTTATTGGTTCTATTATATATGTTGGGGTCTAGAACCTTTATTTATAAAAAAGGAATCTCTATGTGTATATTCAAGAAATCGAATATAAAGTTTGATTATAATGAATAAAAAGAATATGCCAAAAAGACTCATCTATCTTGACAGTTAGTGGATGCACTGATAATATTTTTACTAATATTTAAAAGACCTAGGAGGCAGAATGATTATGTGGGAGTCAAAATTTGCTCGTGAAGGTTTAACATTTGATGATGTATTACTTGTGCCAGGACCTTCGGATGTATTACCGAAAGATGTATCACTTTCAGTTGATTTAACAGATAAAATTACATTGAATATTCCGATGATTAGTGCAGGGATGGATACAGTTACTGAAGCGCGTATGGCGATTTCGATGGCGAGACAAGGCGGGCTAGGCGTTATTCATAAAAATATGAGTATCGAAGAGCAAGCTGAACAGGTTGTACAAGTAAAACGTTCAGAAAATGGTGTTATTACAAACCCGTTTTACTTAACACCAGAACATCAAGTGTTTGATGCAGAACATTTAATGGGGAAATACCGTATTTCAGGTGTTCCAATTGTCAATAATGAAGAAGAGTTAAAATTAGTCGGGATTATAACAAACCGTGATTTACGCTTCATTCAAGATTACTCATTAGAAATTAATGATGTGATGACAAAAGAAAACTTAGTTACAGTACCTGTTGGAACAACATTAGCAGATGCAGAGAAAATTTTACAACAGTATAAAATCGAGAAATTACCAATTGTCGATGAAAATGGTATCCTAAAAGGGTTAATTACAATTAAGGATATTGAAAAGGTTATTGAATTCCCGAATGCGGCGAAAGATCATCATGGAAGACTTCTTGTTGGTGCCGCAGTAGGGGTAACTTCTGATACAATGTTACGTGTTGAAAAATTAGTAAAAGCAGAAGCTGATTTAATTGTTATCGACACGGCACATGGACATTCTAAAGGCGTAATTGAAATGGTACAAAAAATTCGTCAAGAATACCCGGAATTAGATATCGTTGCAGGGAATGTTGCGACAGCGGAAGCTGCACGTGCACTCTATGAAGCAGGGGCAGACATTGTTAAAGTTGGAATTGGTCCTGGATCAATTTGTACGACGCGTGTTGTTGCTGGTGTAGGTGTACCGCAAATCACTGCTGTTTATGAATGTGCGGCGGTTGCACGTGAGCTAGGAAAAGCAATTATTGCTGACGGTGGTATTAAGTTTTCAGGAGACATTATGAAAGCATTAGCTGCTGGTGGACATGTGGTCATGCTCGGTAGCTTACTTGCTGGAACTACTGAAAGCCCAGGTGAAACAGAGTTATTCCAAGGAAGACGTTTTAAAGTGTACCGTGGAATGGGATCAGTTGGTGCAATGGAAAAAGGTTCAAAAGACCGTTATTTCCAAGACGATGCAAAAAAATTAGTTCCTGAAGGTATCGAAGGTCGCATGCCATACAAAGGGGATCTAGCAGATACGATCCATCAATTAGTAGGTGGAATACGTGCAGGAATGGGCTACTGTGGAACAAAAGATCTTCATGATTTACGTGAAAATGCACAATTTATCCGTATGACAGGTGCAGGATTACGAGAAAGCCACCCACATCAAGTTCAAATTACAAAAGAAGCACCAAATTATACATTATCTTAAATAAATCATAATGATGAGTTGAACGGCGTCTTTCATTCACATAACTGTGAAATGGAAGATGCTTTTTTTATGGCTTCTCGATCATATAGGTCGTATAGTGTTATTTGAAAAATAGGACTAAATCTTTTCACGTATATGAACATGCTTTCTATAAAGTATGTTAAAATGGTTGAGGGGAATTAGTGATAATGGAGGGCTTATTTTGAAACAACTTACAAAGAAACTGTTAACAGTACTCATGATACCAATGATGTTACTGACAATGATAAATATTCCACAAGTCTCGGCAAAAGAAACATTAGGACTTCATGTAGATGCAGCAATTTTAATAGATGCGGAAACAGGTAAAATATTATATGCAGAAAATATTGATGAACCGTTAGGAATTGCAAGTATGACGAAAATGATGACGGAATACTTATTATTCGAAGCGATCGATGAAGGGAAAGTAACGTGGGACCAAGAATATCGTGTAACTGATTATACGTATAAAATGTCGCAAGATCGTCGTTTAAGTAATGTGCCATTACGTGAAGATGGTACCTATACAGTTAAAGAATTGTATGAAGCAATGGCTATTTATTCGGCAAACGCAGCAACAGTTGCAATTAGTGAAATCATTGCAGGTACTGAAAAAGAGTTTGTTAATTTAATGAATGAAAAAGCTGAAGAACTCGGCTTAAAAGATTATAAATTTGTAAACTCTACAGGATTAAATAATGAATTTTTACAAGGGAATCATTTAAAAGGAACAAAGAAAACAGATGAGAACGTTATGCCGACAAGATCGGTTGCAATTTTAGCGCATCATTTACTGAAAGATTATCCAGAAGTATTAAAAACATCTAAAATTCAAACGAAGCTTTTCCGTAAAGGTACTTCGGATGAAATTAAAATGGATAACTGGAACTTCATGTTGCCAGGAGCGGTGTATGCATATAAAGGAATTGACGGCTTAAAAACGGGAACGACAGACTTTGCTGGACATACATTTACAGCAACTGCTAAACGTGGCGATAAGCGTTTAATCTCTGTTGTGATGAATGCATTAGATGCTAAAGGAAAAGAATCACCAAGTGCACGTTTTGATGAAACACGTAAATTACTAGATTATGGATTTGCTCAGTTTACTGAAGAAGCGTTAGTACCTGCTGGGTATGAATTTAAAGATCAAAAAACATTACCAGTACAAAAAGGGAAAGAGAAATCAGTAAAACTGGCTGTGAAAGATCCGATTAACATGATGATTAAAACGAAAGACAAAGATTTGTATACGCCAGAATTGGTTTTAGATAAATCTTTATTAAAAGACGGGGCATTAGAAGCACCATTGAAAAAGGGAACGGTTGTTGGACATGTTCAAATGATTCATCAAGAAGATGGAGATGCGGGATATGTAGAACAGCAAGATGCGGGTGAAGTGATTTTAACAGAAGATGTTGAAAAAGCTGGCTGGTTTAAATTAAGCATGCGTGCAACGGGCGCATTTTTCAGTAATATTTGGGCGAGTGCAACAGAATTTGTTAAAGGTTTATTTTAATGGAAAAAGAGTGAATCAAATAGGATTCACTCTTTTTTTTGCGTTTAAAATAATTGGAGTGCTTCAATACGCTTTACAGCTTCTTGTAAGCGTTCTTCACTTTCGAGAAGACCAACACGCACATAACCTTCTCCAGACGCTCCAAAAGCACTACCAGGTGCTACAGCGATATCTACTTCATCGAGTAGTAGTTTGGTAAAAGATTCACTCGTATAGCCATCTGGAACAGGTAACCAAGCAAAAAAGGACGCTTTTGGTGATTGTACTGGCCAATTAATCTTTTTACAAGCTTCAATAAACGTATTTCTTCGATGTTCATATAATTGAATGAGTTCTTCAACACATGCTTGATCGCCAGTTAATGCAGTGGCAGCCGCTTTTTGTACGGCTGGGAAAGGATTAATAAATAAATAATCTTGTAGTAAATTAATCGCTTCTACTATGTCTTGATTCCCAACAGCAAATGCAATTCTCCAGCCAGCCATATTGTATGTTTTTGACATTGTGTACATTTCAATCCCTACATCTTTTGCGCCTTCAGCTTGTAGAAAACTGATTGGCTTTTGCCCATCAAAACCAATACCGCCATAAGCAAAGTCATGCATAACCGCGATGCCGTTGTCTTTTGCAAATTGTACGGTTTCTTCAAAAAATGATAAAGGGGCAGTAGCGCTTGTTGGATTGCTCGGATCGTTTAAATACATCAATGTTGTTTTGCGTAGTTGCTCGTCAGTTAGGGCTTGATAGTCAGGTAAATTGTTATTTTTATCGCGAGATCGATCATTTTGCGCTACAAGCATGACGTATGCAAAGCAAGTATCAACGAATCAGCATTACCAGTTTCTGAATGGCCAATTGACAGTTTCCTATTATGACCAATTTTTTCCCTCTAGGAACAAGTTTCATGCTTTAGTGTTCATAGAAGGAATGCCCCATACACGCATGAGTAACTGAATTCCTTCCTCAATTTCCGTTTCAGATAGTCCACCAAATCCAAGTAAGAAAGAAGGCGTTCCAAATTGTTTTTCTTTTCGGTATGAGTTTAAGCTATAAAGGCGTATTGAAGCATTGCTAGCTTCTTTTAGGAGTTGTTCCTCGCTTTTAGGAAGATTGACCGTAATCGTTAAATGCATCCCTGTTTCCTCCCCGTAATAAGAAACAGCGTGGCGATACATCGAGAGGGTGTGCAACAGCGTTTGTAACTTCTTTTTATAGATTGTACGCATTTTATTTAAATGCTTTGAAAAATGACCGTCTTGCATGAATGAGGCCAAAATATGTTGATCGAGACGGGGGACAGTAGAAACATAATGAATAAATGCTTTGCGATATCGCTGTAATAACGGATAAGGGAGGACTGTATAAGCGATTCGTAAAGAAGGCATAAGGGATTTAGAAAATGTACTAATGTAAATAACATGATCTCCTTGGTCCATCCCATATAGTGCAGGAATCGGCCGTCCTGTATAACGAAATTCACTGTCATAATCATCTTCGATTATGTAACGATTGTTTTCTGCTGCAGCCCAGTTTAATAAAGCAGTTCTTCTTGCTGCCGATAAAACCGTACCTGTCGGGAATTGGTGAGATGGCGTTACATAAGCAACTTGTGCATTCACTTGTTGCAATCTATCAACACGCATTCCTTCAGGATCAACAGGGATAGGAATTGCTTGACGCTGATGATCACTAAAGACGTAATGTGTGAGTGGATAGCCTGGATCTTCAATTGCAAATGTCGTTTGATCTCCTAAAATTCGTATGATGAGTGGCAATAATTGTTCTGTACCTGAACCGATAATAATTTGTTCGGCGGTACAATCAACACCACGAGAATGATACAAATAGCGCGCGATTTCTTCTCGTAATGCAAGATCACCGTGCGGATCTCCAAGTAATAATAGGTGTTTTGATTGGAAATCAATGATATTCTTAGCATATTTTCGCCAATGATTAAAAGGAAAATGGGCAGTATCAATATGACCTGGTGAAAAATCATAACGCATTTGTTGTTGTTCTGGAAGCACAGAAATCGTTTGTTCATCTTGCTCTACATGTACAAGCTCTTCAATATTTTGGACGAAAAATCCTTTTCGCGGGATGGATTCAATATATCCTTCAGCCATCAACTGTTCATAGGCAGACTCAATGGTCGTTTGGCTTACATGTAAAAACTCGCCAAGTTTTCTTTTCGATGGAATTTTAGTACCGACACGTAATTTTCCATGAATAATTTTCTCACGCATTTGATTATAAATTTGCTCATAGAGCGGCATATCACTGTTTTTATTTAATTCAATTAATAAAATAGGTGTATTCATATAATAACTGACCCCCTTAATTTATATAAAACTGAGTATTTTAAACGGTTCAATTTCTATTATACTGAACAATAAGAAAAGGGGGAAGGATGAAATGAATATGAAGTATGGTGGCGTCATTATGGACGTTATAAATGGAGAACAAGCAAAAATTGCGGAAGCAGCAGGGGCTGTAGCAGTTATGGCATTGGAGCGTGTGCCATCTGATATTCGCGCGGCAGGTGGTGTTGCACGTATGGCAGATCCACGTATTGTGGAAGAAGTACAAGCGGCTGTGTCCATTCCGGTTATGGCAAAAGCGAGAATTGGACATATTTCGGAAGCACGTTTACTTGAAGCGATGAAGGTCGATTATATTGATGAAAGTGAAGTGTTATCACCAGCAGATGACGAATTTCATTTACTCAAAAGTACATTTACGGTGCCTTTTGTTTGTGGAGCGCGTGATTTAGGAGAAGCAGCAAGACGCATTGGGGAAGGGGCGCAAATGTTGCGCACAAAAGGAGAGCCAGGAACAGGAAATATTGTTGAAGCGGTTCGCCATTTGCGAAAAGTACATGCTCAAGTGAATCAATTGGTCCATATGGATGAAGCAGAAGTGATGACAGCAGCACGCAAACTAGGCGCGCCTTATGAAGTGCTATTGGCTATTAAAAAAGCGGGACGACTGCCTGTTACAAACTATGCTGCAGGTGGTGTGGCGACACCCGCAGACGCAGCATTAATGATGGAGTTAGGCGCGGACGGCGTATTTGTGGGATCGGGCATTTTCAAAGCAGAAAACCCAGAGAAATTCGCCCGTGCGATTGTTGAAGCGACCGCAAATTACAAAGATTATGCAAAACTTGTTGAATTATCCAAAAATCTTGGAACGCCGATGAAAGGAATTGACATGTCTGCGCTTGCAGCAAATGAACGCATGGCAGAAAGAAGTTTATAAATCATAAAGCAGCGCATCCTCGTAAGCCTTTTATAGCCTTTCTGGATGCGCTGCTTTTTTTGAAAGTGTGCTTTGCATTCCAGGGCTACTGGTATCTACTGGTACGATATTTACCCCTACCGCAAAATTTTTAGGAAGCGTAAAATGTCTATAGCTTGAGAAATGAATAGCCAATCTCAATCGTGATTTTCACTCTAATTGTGGCGGTTTCGCGGGCATAGACTCTTCTTCCGCATCGTTACGATCATGTGGGTGTTTTCAGTATAAATGGTGAGAAAAGTTTGTTTTGATATAATGGGGAGGAGATCATCGTAAGGAGGGGAATTGTATGGAGATGGTGAGAACATTCGATCAAAACCATTCCTATATTGGAAATCAAAGTAGAGAAGCTGTTCATCGGCAAGGGCTCTGGCATGAAACATTTCATTGTTGGTTTGTAGATGAGCATTATGTGTATGTTCAAAAACGAAGTGCACAAAAAGCAGATTTTCCGTCTCTATTTGATATTACAGCAGCGGGGCATTTGGCAGCAGATGAAACCGTTGAAGATGGGATTCGTGAAATTGAAGAAGAGCTAGGGATTGAAGTACCATTTACTGCACTGTCAAAACTTGCAACGATTCAAGATGTCATTCAATTACCTGGTTTTTATGACTATGAGTTTGCTCATGTGTATATGTACCACACAACCGTTCAAGGAGCGGATGTAACCCTTCAATCTGAGGAGGTAGAAGGACTATACAGACTGCCAAGAGAAGGGTTCATCCAATTATGTATGAATGACATACAGGAAATATTATGTGAACATATCGATGGAACAACTTCTTTTTACATCGGACTTCAACATTTTGTTCCACATGAAACAACCTATTTTACAACATTAGCTAAACACCTGCGTACATAATTGCTTGATAAAAACAAGAAGATATAGTATGGTTATAAGTAATTTAAAAAATGTATACGCTGATAGGAAGTAGTAACAAGTCTGCTTTTTGTAGAGAGTCGACGGTTGGTGGAAGTCGATAAAAGCACTTGCGAATCCGTCCTTGAGTAGCTAAACTGAACACATAGTAGGTTTATGCCGGTCCATTGAGCCGTTATATCAATCGAGTGAATCAGGTTTATGATTAGTCTGATTAATTTGGGTGGCAACGCGGGTAGTTCTCGTCCCTTTGGTAGGGGATAGAGGGCTTTTTTTATGCTCAAAAATAGCGTTATACGAATAAAAGGAGGAACTTATTATGTTAGATGTGAAAAGACTACGTACAAATTTTGAAGAAGTGAAAGCACAGTTAGCTTCATTAGGTGAAGACGTCTCAACACTTAATCAATTTAATGAATTAGATGAGAAACGAAGAACATTAATTGTTAAAACAGAGGAATTAAAAGCAGAACGTAATGAAGTGTCTCAAAAAATTGCGGAAATGAAGCGCAATAAAGAAAATGCAGATGATGTGATTTTACGTATGCGTGAAGTGGGAAGCGAAGTAAAGGCCTTTGAAACAGAACTTCATGAGGTAGAAGAAACATTAAATAAAATTTTAATGAGTCTGCCAAATACCCCACATGAAAGTGTGCCATTTGGCGAATCAGAAGATGATAATGTTGAAATTCGCACATGGGGCGAGAAAACGACATTTGACTTTGAACCAAAACCACATTGGGATTTAGGAACGGATTTAAATATTTTAGATTTTGAACGTGCAGCTAAAGTAACAGGTAGTCGTTTTGTTTTTTACCGTGGATTAGGTGCGCGTTTAGAGCGAGCAGTCATTAGTTTTATGTTAGATTTACACGTTGATGAACATGGCTATGAAGAGCTATTACCACCACAAATTGTGAATCGTGAAAGTTTAACAGGAACAGGACAATTACCAAAATTTGCAGAGGACTTATTCCATATTGAAGAACAAGATTATTTCTTAATTCCAACTGCAGAAGTCCCTGTTACGAACTTCCATCGTGATGAAATTGTCGATGGTAATGCATTACCGATTTCATACACAGCATACAGTGCAAACTTCCGCTCTGAAGCTGGTTCAGCGGGAAGAGATACGCGTGGATTAATTCGCCAACATCAGTTCAATAAAATTGAGCTTGTACATTTGGTAAAGCCTGAACAATCATACGAAATGTTAGAAACGTTAACAGGTCATGCTGAAAAAGTACTGCAATTATTAGAACTTCCATATCGCGTTGTGAATTTATGTACAGCGGATCTTGGCTTCTCTTCAGCAAAAACGTATGACATTGAAGTGTGGATGCCAACACAAAACGTTTACCGTGAAATTTCTTCTTGTTCGAACTTTGAAGATTTCCAAGCGCGCCGTGCACGTTTACGTTTCCGTAAAGAAAAAGGTGCAAAACCTGAATACGTACACACGTTAAATGGAAGTGGATTAGCAGTCGGTCGTACAGTAGCGGCGATTTTAGAAAATTATCAACAAGAAGATGGCTCAGTTATTATTCCGAAAGCATTACGTCCATATATGGGTGGCAAGGAAGTAATCGCAGCTAAATAATGCAAAAACGTGCTGATATCATTGCTCAGCACGTTTTTTTTGTGCTTTTTTACGTTGGCGTAAAGAACGGAAGAAATGCGTTAATAATTCACCACATTGTTCTTGTAAAATGCCTTCGGTTACAGCTGATTCATGGTTAAACCGTTCATCATTTAATAAGGAATAAAGGGAATGAACACAGCCACCTTTGGGATCACGGGCACCGTATACAACACGGGGAATGCGTGATTGGATAATGGCACCTGCACACATAGGACAAGGCTCTAATGTGACATATAATGTTGTTTCTTCTAAACGCCAACTGCCCAATGTTTGGCAAGCTTCTTGAATAGCGAGTAATTCGGCATGAGTTGTTGCATTTTGGGTTGATTCGCGTAAATTATGTCCGCGCGCAATGACTTCATTGTTGTAGACAATCACGGCGCCAATTGGTACTTCACCGAGTTGTTCAGCTTTTTGTGCTTCTTCAATGGCGATTTGCATGAAGTGTTCATCTCGTTCGACTTGTTCCACTTTTATCACTCCTTGTTTATGCATTTGTCGTATCGCATTCGATCGAAAATCACTTTATACGTTTTCATTAAAGACTGCATGAAAATTGTGTAAATGCTAACTCCCTTAAATCGCTCACAACTTCAAAAGAATCCATAATATGAAAGGAACTGTTATGAAGTATAAACGACATTTATCATAGCAAATTGTTTCACGTGAAACAATTAACTTACATTATCAGATATGGTACGATATAGGGCATGAAAAGAAGGAGAGGGGTTATGAAATGGCGATTCCGTTTATAGCCGTGGAAGGACCAATTGGTGTTGGAAAAACAACGTTAACAAAAGCAATTGCAGCCGAAGGTCATTATACAGTATTAAAAGAAATTGTAGAGGAAAATCCATTTATATCGAAGTTTTATGATGATATTGAAGCATGGAGTTTTCAAACAGAAATGTTTTTCCTTTGTAATCGATATAAACAATTAACAGATATAAAACAAGAGCAATTAGATCATGCAAAGCCCGTTGTTGCTGATTATCATATATTTAAAAATCTCATTTTTGCGCAGCGTACGTTAGAGCCGTCTGAATATGAAAAATATGAAGAGATTTTTCATATTTTGACGAGGGATGTTCCGATGCCAAATATGATTATTTATTTGCAAGCGAGTCAAGACACCTTGATGAAGCGAATTGCACATCGCGGTAGAGCATTTGAGCAAAATATGGATCCACATTATTTGCAGCAATTGGCTGAAGATTATGATCGGTTTATTGATCGATTTGAGCAAGAAAATCCGCAAATTCCTGTTTTACGATTTGATGGAGATCAGTTAGACTTTGTGAATAAAGCGGCAGATTTACAATTTATATTGAATGAAGTACAAAACGTTGTTGATAAAGGAGTATAACCGCAATGAATTTACGAGAAAAATATCAGATTCCCAAAGACGCAGTCATTACAATTGCTGGAACGGTTGGTATTGGGAAATCAACCATGACAGAAGCGTTAGCAACTGCGTTAGGATTTCAAACATCTTTTGAAAAAGTAGATGATAATCCATACTTAGATCGTTTTTACCAAGACTTTGAAAAATGGAGTTTTCATTTGCAAATTTATTTTTTAGCCGAACGATTTAAAGAACAGAAACGAATTTTTAACATGGGTGGCGGGTTTATCCAAGACCGCTCGATATATGAAGATACGGGGATTTTTGCCAAAATGCATATGGAAAAAGGGACGATGGATCCTGTTGATTATGAAACTTATACAAGTTTATTTGAAGCGATGGTTATGACGCCTTATTTCCCACATCCACACTTATTAATTTACTTAGATGGCACATTGGATGATGTTATGCAACGAATTGAAAAACGTGGTCGTACGATGGAAAAAGAAACACCTATGACCTATTGGGAAGAAATGCATGGGCGTTATGAAAGATGGATCGCAGAGTTTGATGCTTGTCCTGTATTAACACTCAATATTAATGATTACGATTTAATGGAAAACCCTGGAGAAATTGAACAAATCGTTAAAAAAATCAGTGAAAAAATACAGAAGTAATGCGTGAAAAGAGAGAAACTGTCCAGAAAGGTCGTGCAAAATGCCTTTCTGCGACAGTTTTTTTACTCAATGAATCCTTTGGCATAGCTTAGTTCTATTCGAGTACTCATCGTATTTTGGTACAATGCCTACTAGCACTGCTATGTTCAACTTTTAGTAACGATTGTTTATTCATCAAAAACACCTTGATTCAAACCTTTTCTTTCTGCGAGTAGGGCAAGTAAATTATCAAAAGAATGTGTTTCATTTGAAGTAGGGTCAATATAACCACCGTCTAGCTTAGCATTTTGATCATTGTACTGTAATGTTTTCATGCGGTCATATAATTGTTGTGCGAACACGTCATCATCGATTTCTAAGCACATTAAAATGGCCAATCCGTAAACTGCAGCGCTTTCGTATGTGACAATGGGGTCTTTTGAAGAATGGTCATAACGGCCAAAAATCTTGCCATCAGCACGTTCAAAGAGCTCTTTTGCCATTGAAACGAAGGAAGAAATATCTTCATTCCATTGAGCGAGATGATAGGCAATATAAAATTGGTCGATCATATTGACTTCTTCATCATACATGTATTGTTCTGTCACAATATCATAAGATTGTGGATATAAATGGGATGTCGAAAGTGGCGCATTCACTAATAATGTTTTCATAGTTGTGTAAGTTGTCTCATGTAATTGTTGAGCTTGTCGCATTTGGTCGAGACCTGAAGGCATTATATAACTTAATGTGACGCTTTTCCCTCTTTTTTTACTGTGTACATCTATAAAATCGACGAGATAATGCTTTTCTGTTTGATATGAATTCAGTGCTTTTGCCATTTGATTTGCTAAGTTCGTATAAGGAGCATACGCCCATTTTTCCCCTGCTTGATATAAAAGATCCACAATTCGTAAGTCGTCAATAAAGGCGTTTGCAGAAGCGGCTTGCCCATCTTTTATTTCCCAAATGACCAAATGATCTTTTGTCAAAAAAATGTCCTGTAAAATGTTTACTTGCTCATGAAAATGAACACAATCATTCTACTCAAGTTAATAGGCCACTCAAAGCCCCATGTCGTCCGATAAAATTCATTTTTATGATCGGTTAGAATTGTTTGTAACTGTCCGTTGTCTACTTGTAAATATTTGCGAATAAAATGCTACGCTTTTAAAGGTTTCTGGATGTTCGACTGATTTTTTATACTTTCTTTGAGGGAAGAAGAGGGTTGATAATTCTATAATAGGCTAATGAATAATAGAACGATGCATGAAAGTTTTTGCACAAACAAATTCCTCTGTACTTTAAAACAAATTGGGTATATTATGTATATTCTATTGATAGCGAAAGAACTTATGATGTGCGACAGAAAAGCATGATAATATATAAGAACAATGACTTGTTTGAAGTGGAAATGATAGGGAGGGGAACGTTATGGTGATTGCCAGTATCATTACTTTGCTCGCAACTGTATTGTTTATTGGTTTATGGTTTGTGGAGCGACGTACATTATGGATTGGGATTTTAGCGCTGATTTGGATTGGCATCACAATTCCATATATTATTGTATCAGCTGAGACAATGAATGTTGGATATGCGCTAACACTTGCTCTTATTTTAATCGGAATACTAATCATTGGTTTTCCATTCTATTTAATGTCTTTTATTTTATTATTACTTACATCTGGCATCCGTTTAATCAAACGAGAAGGAAAACGTTTTAGAAATCTTTTGTCTGTCTTATTAGGAATATTTTTAATTGCATGGCTCATTTTTTCGCCATTTTTAGTCACGAACATACAGCATTGGCTGCTGATGATCATTGTGAATTGTATTACAATTACTGTCTATTATTTTTTCATAATGATGCTCATATTCGCGGTGTCGTCCATGTTAAATCGTTTGCCAGTTCCATTTAAAAAATATGACTATATCATCGTACTAGGCAGCGGATTAATCGGAGATCAAGTACCACCACTACTTGCTAGTCGAATTAAAAAAGGCATCGAATGTTTTAAACGGTATCATACAGAAAATCATCCCGTAAAAGTTGTTTTTACAGGAGGGCAAGGACAAGATGAAAAAGTGGCAGAAGGAATTGCCATGGCAACGTACGCCAAAGCGCAAGGATTGGCAGAACAGCATATCATTATTGAAGATCGAGCAGTCAATACGTACGAGAATATGTTATTTTCAAAACAATTAATTGAAAAAGATCGGCAACAACTTGGACAAACTGATACATACCATATATTAACGGTAACGAATAATTTTCATGTGTTTAGGGCGTTATTATGGGCGAGAAAAGTCGGCATTAAAAGTGATGGCGTTGGCTCAAAAACAAAATTTTACTTTTGGCTGAATGCGCTTATTCGTGAGTTTATTGGTGTCATGTACATGCAGAAAAAAACACATATCGCAGTACTAATCATTGGTTACACGCTTGCTATACTATCAGTGTTCATTCAGAAATATTTTGTGCTTCCTTATATTGACTAGTATAGAACGAAGTTGTAATAGATGGTTGAATAGAATGAACGAAGAAACAATCGATAGTAATCTTGTTATGAAGTTATAGAAGGCATGATAATGATGCTTTCTATAACTTTTTTATGTTGGATATATATAAGCGAATTTTTGATTGAAGCATCCATGTAAAGATTTATCGGAATGTAGCTCATCATCTATTTTTATTAAATGTGTATGTATGGTAACAAGATGTTGTTACATGTACAGCAACTATCAATAAAAAGGCAAAGCGTGTTTATTGACATTATGAACTAGATTCGATATTTTTATCTTGAATTCAAGATAAATATAAAAGAGAAATTATAATGAAACCATGCTGATAGATTTACGATGTTTATAGAAGGACTGGTGTGAAGAAGAAACTTGTATCTATTTGAAGAATGATTTTGTAAAAACACTATAGCATGAAAAAAGTGACAGATGGGTGCACATTCACCACAATATTTGATCATGCGCTTTTTATTTTCAAATGAAAAATAATTGACTGTATTACTACACAAAAGGTTTGAATGATGAATGAGAAGAGAATGATATAAATATAGGGGCTATACAAGAGATTTTCGGTCATTATCGTATAGAAAATCTTGAATGAATGATGAGTGGCATGTTTTATTTACCCGTTTACTGTATTTAAGGAAGTCTCAAATTTCTACTATATAATAGAAGTAATTTTTTCGAGTTGAGATTAAAAGCTATGATGAAGATCAATCGATGCATTAAAAAGGATGGGGCAGTCTAAAGTGATGTTATAAAACAGGATTGTACGAATGTGCAAATGGAATATTATTCTTGAGGTGTTTTTTGGGGAAGTATTATGATGACTAAGCTTAGGTGGTATAAAATCATTGGTTAATGACCAAGTTATTCATTTTGTGAAAAGCTGTCATCATTTTGTAATAAAGAAAAATTGAACCAGAAACGCAGTCATTCGCGGTTTGTCTATGGAAATGTAGTGCAAATGTCAATAAAAAAAATTTGAAAAAGAGAGAATGTAAAAAACATGTCACATATTAATCTTTTTTAGTTGCGTTTCTAGAAAAAGTTTAATAGTATTTAGAAGTACAATGATTAGACATCTAATTATTCACCTTTGAATTAGTTTAAATGAGTTGTATAAGTCGCTAGGTTTAACACATGTTTATGTTATAGAGAGTGATTTTATGCAATCCATTTAAAATTTAAAAGAGTTATTATTTTTTTGAAAAGGAATGATATACATGGGAAGAGTACAAGGTAAAGTAGCACTCGTTACAGGTGGAGCTTCGGGTATAGGTCTTTCTTCTGCTAAATTACTTGCAAAAGAAGGAGCTTAATATGAGATTAGAAGGCAAAGTAGCAATTATTACTGGTAGTGCATCAGGTATTGGACGTGGAATTGCACATGCAATGGCTAAAGAAGGCGCGCATGTAGCGATTGTCGATATTAACGAAGAAAAAGGGCAATCAACGCTTCAAGAACTGAATGAGTTTACTGAAGGAATGCTGTTTATTAAAGATATTTCTAAACCAGAAAACGTTCAAGAAGTTGTACGTTCAGTTGTAGAGAAATTCGGTAAATTAGATATTCTTGTAAATAATGCACATGCTTCAAAACAAGCATTGTTTAAAGATACGACAATGGACATGTTCGACTTTTCATTCGGAACTGGATTTTATCCAACATTCCACTTTATGCAAGCGGCTTATCCTGAACTTAAAAAGTCAAAAGGTAAAATCATCAACTTTGCTTCAGGTGCTGGTTTAGACGGTCAACCAACTCAAACATCTTATGCAGCAGCTAAAGAAGCAATCCGTGGTATTTCACGTGTTGCAGCGAATGAGTGGGGTCCAGAAGGGATCAACGTCAATATGATTTCTCCGATTGCATTAACTCCAGGTGTTGAAGCATGGAGAGAAAGTTCGCCAGATCTATATGAAAAAATGATTAATGGTATTCCAAAACGTCGTTTAGGTGATCCAGAAGGAGACATCGGTCGCACAGCAGTATTTTTAGCGAGTGATGACGCAGATTATATTACTGGTCAAACAATCATGGTAGACGGCGGTTCAATTAAATTACGCTAAGGAGATGTTGAAAAATGGGTAAATTACAAGGTAAAGTAGCAATCGTAACAGGTGGAGCTTCAGGTATCGGTGAAGGGATGGTAAATCTTTTCGTCGCAGAAGGTGCTACAGTAATCGCAGCAGATATTAACGAGGAAGCATTAGCGAAAGCAAGTGAAAAAGAAAATGTTCATGGGATGAAACTAGATGTTTCGTCTGATGAAAACTGGGCAACGTTTGCAAAAGAAGTAAAAGAGAAATTTGGCTCAATCGATATTTTAGTCAACAACGCTGGTGTTTCTTCAGAAAAACCTTATACAGATATTAATAAAAAAGACTGGGATTTCATGATGTCTATTAACGGTTTTGGTCCTTTCGCTGGTATGAAACATGTGGCACCAATTATGGCTGAACAAGGAAAAGGTTCAATTGTGAACATTTCATCTTACACAGCACAAATTGGGCAAGGATTTAACCATTACTCAGCATCAAAAGGAGCAGTTCGTGCGATTTCTAAAGCAGCTGCTACAACATTTGGTCGCCAAGGTGTACGTGTGAACGCGTTATTCCCAGGCATCATTGAAACACCAATGACGAAAAACTTAAGCACTTCTAAAGAGTTACTAGATCAATTAGTCCAAGCAACACCATTACAACGCTTAGGCTTACCAGAAGATATTGCGAAAGCAGCATTATTCTTAGCTAGCGATGACTCTTCATATATTACAGGAGCAGAAATCGTAATTGACGGCGGTTTCTCTGCACAATAATTGTAATATAAACCGATTCACAGTAAGATAAATAAAAGCCCAAATTAAATGTGAACACTCAATTTAATTTGGGCTTCTTTTTTACTCGTCAAGAAACAACATACAAAAGGAGTTTCATCATGTTTGAGGACACGATTTTTAGTATCATTCATAATATGGACAAGTTTACCAATAATCTCATCGTTGAATGGAATAAGACTTTCAATGAGGATCTAGGTGTATCACATGTATTACTACTAGGTCATTTAAGTACCCACGGTGAAAGTAGGCCTTCTACAGTTGCAAAAGAATTAGGGTTAACGCCGCCTACTGTAACCCACTTAAGCGAAAAGCTTGTAAAGAAAGAGTTGGCAATTAGATCTACTCATGAAAATGACAGACGTAGTGTCTATTTAGATATTACGCCTAAAGGATTGGAATTGTTAAATAGAGCTAATTTAGAGGGACAACTGTTACGAAAGAAGTTATTTGAGAAATTAACAGTAGAAGAACAAAAACAAATGTTGAATATTTATGAAAAATTAAATGCTTAATACATTCTATAAAAACAATTGCTAATTAATCGACAAACTAGCAATTGTTTTTATATTTTTGTGAAGATCTTATGATAAGATAAAGGAAATGATTGGTAGAAGATTATAAGGTTAAAAATATTAGGGGGTATTATCAGAGTATTTTGTGAAAAAGAGTGTAAATTGGTTGTGAAAGTAATGATGTGTAAGTCAATTCATAGGAGGTGCAAGTATGAATCGTTTAAAGGAAAAATTGGAAAATGTTAAACAAACTGTGACCCGTTATCCACTTTTAGTTATCATTCTTCTAGGGGTATTTATCGTAAATTGGATGATGATTGAGCAAACCTATTTCAAGTATGGAACGCTACAAAGAACATTGATTATTGCGGTTCTCTTGAATATTGTTGCCCAACTCGTGTATGAAAGATTTTTCAAACAGCCAAAAGATCGTATGTTACTATATGGAGCAGCGCTAGGCTTATCAGTTGGTTTTTATTTTTTATTGAAAGGAACGGCGTTAACTGACGATCAAAAAGATATTCAGACAGGTGTTTTATTTTTTGCGTTATGGATTGCAATGATTTGGGTACCTACAATTAAGCACAGATTGACGTTCAACCGTTCGTTTATTGTCGTGTTCAAAGCTTTTTTTACAACACTACTTTTTACGTTTGTCATGTCGCTAGGCTTAAGCATCATTATCTTTACAATTGATAATTTGCTCTTTCCACTACCATTTGAATTCTTTAGTCATACGTTAAATATCATCATAACGATTTTTTCACCATTATTTTTTCTATCACTTATCCCAGTTTATGGGGGAAGATTTTATCGTTTGAATGAACAGCAAGAAGAAAGAGTCGCCGCAGCCACATCGATTCCTCTTATACTGGAACGGTTGTTAACGTATATCATTGTTCCATTGGTTAGTATTTATACGGTCGTTGTAACAATTTATATTTTGATGAATATCGGTCAAGCGTTTTGGTCAAATGATTTACTAGAATCGATTCTCATTACCTATATTGCAATTGTTGTCATCGTGATCATTTTAATTAGTGAAGTTGATCAACCATTTGTCATAATGTTTAGGAAAATTCTACCAAAAGTGTTGTTACCAATTGTTGCATTACAAATGATTTCTTCATTACTTAGTATAGGAGATGTAGGCATCACCCATGGACGTTATTTTGTATTGGTGTTTGGGATATTCGCAATGATTACAAGTGTTTTGTACAGCTTTTTCACGAAACATCAACAAGGTTGGATAGCTGTCGCATTCATTGTATTGTCCTTGCTATCAATCCTTCCACCTACTGATGCATTTACAGTGAGTCGCGTGAATCATGTTCAGGCTTTAGAAAAGGTCCTTATAAAAAATGGGATGTTCGAAAATCATCAAGTGACGGCATCATCGGAAGTATCGATTCATGATCAAGAAAAAATTTCACAACTTGTAGAATATATAGATCAAATGAATTATACGCAAAAGATTTCTTGGCTACCGTCAAATATCATGTACTTGCATAACTTTGAACAATTTTTTGGATTTCAACCTTTCCCAGAGCGTAATATGAATACTGGAACGTATCAATCATCCAGTCTTCCATATAATCAGATGGTGATCGATGTATCTGATTATCATCACGTCATTCCTTTATCTGTCAGTACTTATAATGGGAAAGAAGGGATGACCGAGAGCAATTCGTTTACACATGAACAAAAAACTTATCAAGTATCGACTCATATGGCGAAAGAAGAAATCATCATTTCACTTAAGGAAAACAATGAAGTGCTCGGTGAATTAAATGTAATTGACGTTTTTGATGAAGTATTGACACATGGGAATGAGCTAACATTGGAGCAAGCGACGGTTACAAAGACGTATGAACGATTTAATCTGTCGATTGTCGTATCTTTAGTGAATAGAGGAAGTCAAGATTACGATGGAGATATTTATATCTTAATTGAAGTGAAAGAGTAAAGTGTCGTTGCTTTTCGGAAGCAATTGTAGAATAAGGAAGATAACAATGATCAGATGGCATGGACAAAGATTCATGCCATCTTTTTGACGCTTACCATGGACAAATAAGTGACTTAAGTAGGGAGCAAAGCAATCCATGACAAGGATATTGAAAGGATTGATCAAAATTTGAATATAAAAAAAAGCTTCTTTATCGAAAGAGGCTTTGGAATGTTCTGATTATATTGTGTGAAGAAAAATTCGTTACACAGTAACGAATTCAATCTCTAAACTTATGCGCTAATTTTAAAAATATGGCGGAGGAAGAGGGATTCGAACCCCCGCGGGCTTTGACACCCCTGCCGGTTTTCAAGACCGATCCCTTCAGCCAGGCTTGGGTATTCCTCCGTAAGACAATTAATAATATATCACGAGAAAAAAACAAAGTCAACGCTTTTGTAAAAAAAGAATATAAAGTTTTTTACAGAACGTTATGAGAAGCCATGTAAAGCTGTCTATAAAGGAGCTCTTGTGAATGGACCGATGAGATATCCATGATAAAAACAGATGATTTTCATAGAAAATCCATTATGTACTGTTACGTGTAGATAAATTTTTGGCTGAGGAATGAAGGAATTAAGAAAGTATTCATTATGATTCGAGTTAAAAGGTTGATTTTCTATTATTTCTTTAGTATACTTTGAAATGCCGTGCTAGGTGGGGGAATAGCGGAACCTTGTAACTTGCAATCCGCTCTAGCAAGACTGAATTCCTTCCCAAGGTTGTACGAATGTATAGTCTGCCTTCTGCACGCGGTGTTGACATTTGGGTCCTACGCAATGGAAATCCATGAACCATGTCAGGTCCGGAAGGAAGCAGCATTAAGTGGAACCTTTCATGTGCCGTAGGGTTGCCTAGATTGAGCTGGCGACAGGAGTAACGTGTATGTTCTGCAATCGAAGGAAGGTGCACGGCATAAATAAAACCATTCAAACTCGTTCTTAGTAGGACGAGTTTTTTGTTTTTTATTAAAAATGACGATTGAAAAAAGGATAGCGATCCCTCATTCGTTAACATGAGAAAAAAATCGGGTTATGCTATAATAAAGTAGAACTAAAATGAGCAGAAAAGGAGCGGGAAGTGTGGTTTATCAAGCATTTTATCGAGTTTACAGGCCGCAGTCATTTGAAGAGATGTCAGGCCAACTACATGTGAAACGAACGCTTCAAAATGCCCTCCTTCATAATAAAACAACGCATGCTTATTTGTTTTCTGGGCCACGTGGAACTGGGAAAACAAGTGCAGCGAAAATCTTTGCGAAAACATTAAATTGTGAAAAGGGTCCGACGAGCGAGCCGTGTAATGAATGCCCAACATGTAAAAGTATTACAGAGGGGTCTAATACGGATGTGATTGAATTTGACGCAGCATCGAATTCACGTGTAGAAGAGATGCGAGAAATTATTGAAAAAGTTCGATTTGCTCCATCGAGTACACGCTTTAAAGTATATATCATTGATGAAGTGCATATGTTATCGAATTCAGCTTTTAACGCATTGTTAAAAACATTAGAAGAACCACCTGCACATGTCGTTTTTATTTTAGCGACAACAGAACCACATAAATTACCGTTAACAATTATTTCGCGCTGTCAGCGTTTCGATTTTAAACCATTAACCTCAGCTGATATAATTGAGAGGATGCAAACGGTTTTACGAGATAGTTCAATTGAAGCGGATGAACGTGCATTAAAAGTAATTGCACAAGCAGCCTCTGGAGGAATGCGTGACGCATTAAGTATGCTTGATCAGGTTGTTTCTTTTAGTGGAGATCAAATTACCGCAGAAGATGCATTGCTTGTTACAGGTGCAATTGGAGAAGAGATTTTTTATCGATTAGCAAAAGCGTTGCAAGAAAAAAATGCAGGCGAAGCACTTATGTTGTTGGAGCAACTGATTTCGGAAGGGAAAGATGTCTCAAGATTAGCCGAAGACCTCATTACGTTCTTTAGAGACTTACTATTACTCCGTTCTGCACCTAATTTAACAGACTTGCTGGAATTAATTTCACCAGATGAGCGTTTCGAGCAACTTGCACAATCGTTTGAGCAAGAAACGTTGTACACATATATAGATATCGTTTCAAAAACACAACAAGAAATGCGCTTTTCAAATCATGCGAAAGTGTATGTAGAGTCAGCGATATTGAAGATGATTCATGTTGAAACATCTAGCGCACAAGGACAAGCACAAGCAGAAGTTCATCCAGAAGTGCAACAGAAAGTTCAACATTTAGAGCAGCTTGTTCAACAACTCCAGCAGCAAATCAATAGCGGACAAGTAGGGCAGCGAAATACACCAGCGGCGCAACCGAAACGAAACACTTCTAAATCTTCGCAAACAGTCCGTGTGCCAGCTGGAAGAATTAATGAAATCTTAAAAGGTGCAACCAAACAAGACATTATTACGATTAAAGAAAATTGGGCTACAATGTTGCAGATGTTGCAAAAATCACATGCAGCATTGTTGAATGATGCTGAACCGGTCGCAGCCTCAGGCAATGCATTTGTCTTGAAGTTTAAGTTCGATATTCATTGTTTTATGGCATCCGAAAACCCTTCATTAAAAGCAGGATTAACAGAGGCATTACGAACGACAACGGGTACGCCATATGATGTCATTTATGTACCGGAAGAAGCTTGGTTGAAAGTCCGTGCAGATTTTATAAAAAATCATCAATTAGACCAACCAAAACAAGAAGAGAATGATGAAGAAGTAGCAGAACGTGCGACAGACGAGATGTTGGCAATGTTAGAAGAAGCGGAACAACAGTCTGAAGACCCGATTGTCGCAGAAGCGGAGAAGTTGTTCGGCAAATCACTTGTCGAAGTGCACGATGATTAAAAAACGCATTTCTTATCTTTAGTGTATTATGATGGAAGCTGTTACGATATAATAAAGGATAAAATGAATAGTTATTTTTAGGAGGAATTTATAATGCGTGGTATGGGTAATATGCAAGGCATGATGAAGCAAATGCAAAAAATGCAAAAGAAAATGGCGGAAGCACAAGAGAAATTAGGAGAAGAGCGCCTAGAAGCAACTGCTGGCGGCGGTATGGTAAAAGTGATCGTTTCTGGAGATAAAGAAGTGATTGATGTTGAGATTAATCCAGACGTTGTAGATCCTGAAGATGTAGAAATTTTACAAGACTTAATTGTGATTGCGACAAATGAAGCAATGAAAAAAGCAGAAGAATTAACGAACTCAACAATGGGACAATTTACAAAAGGGTTAAATTTACCGGGAATGTTCTAGGAGGCTTGTTACAATGCATTATCCTGAACCAATCTCAAAGCTTATCGACAGCTTTATGAAATTGCCAGGTATCGGTCCGAAAACGGCGGGCCGACTGGCATTTTTTGTATTAGAAATGAAAGAGGATACAGTATTAGAATTCGCAAAAGCACTTGTAGATGCAAAGCGGAATTTACATTTCTGTTCAACTTGTGGGCACATAACAGACGTCGATCCTTGCCAAATATGTGCGGATAAACAACGTAATCATTCATTAATATGTGTGGTGCAAGACCCAAAAGATGTCATTGCCATGGAGAAAATGAGAGATTATGAAGGGATGTATCACGTCCTTCATGGAGCCATCTCTCCAATGGATGGTGTTGGTCCGGAAGATATTAATGTACCTTCACTGTTGACAAGATTACAAGATGAAGAAGTTGAAGAGTTAATTCTTGCAACAAATCCAACAATTGAAGGGGAAGCAACAGCGATGTATATTTCACGCCTTGTGAAACCTTCAGGCATTAAAACGACACGAATTGCACACGGCTTACCAGTAGGCGGAGACTTAGAATATGCTGATGAGGTAACTTTGTCGAAAGCATTGGAAGGTCGTAGGGAATTATAAGGGATGATATACCGCATGTTTAGAAGAAAAAGCAAACTAAAACAGACATTTGACGAAGCATTACGCGCGTTAATGAATGACACACGCGAAGAATGGGATCAAGCGAAACTCATTGAAAGCCATTTAGTAGAACATGATCCAGTAATAGATATCCAAAGAAAAATTGCAGAAAGTAAACATTTCTATTTATATAAAGAAGCAAAAGCGAGAAAGTTAGGACGAGATTGAATAGATTAGATTGGAGCTACATATAGTAAAGAATACTACAGTAAGGAGGTATTCTTTATGAAAGTAGCTTTTTTTCTTGTCCTCGTAGGAATGATTTTAGTAGGCATCCTTGCAAATCGTTCATTTATGAAGAAACTTATTAGCATATTTTCAGTTTATTGGTTTCGATTTGCTTTTTCTTTTTTTGTGTTATTTCTATTAAATGTCGGTTTAGGGTTTGTCGGGATATTTGTGCCGATTAACATTGCTTCTGCTGTTGTATTAACGGTATTAGGTTTTCCAGGATTTGTGATGGTTATAAGTTTAGCAATTTTTTTATAAATAATACTTGCATTCAGTTGTAGGGTGTTATATGATATTAAATGTCGTCAAAACAGACGGCATCAAACAATTTCATTTAAAAGTTAAAAGTTTTTAAGTAAAGTTGTTGACAATGAAATTTATACATGATATATTATAAGAGTTGCTTCAAGCGACATCAAATAATTATCAAAACA
>ERZ808040.849-NODE-849-length-23510-cov-14.359664_pt1 | contig 23510 bp, 19 predicted proteins | sample MGYA00380191_ERZ808040 | MGnify/ENA primary metagenome ERZ808040 (study PRJEB31490, sample SAMN06133395) | mouse gut metagenome | isolation source: J6 | host: mice | place: China: Chengdu | collected 2015-05 ...
TAATACTCCTTTTCTGATCTATAAAAGAAGTATATCATACTATTTATTGACTTAAAAGTTATTTGTTAACAATTCCTAAACAAATATTTCAATACATTGATAACAATAGTACATTAATAACAAATAAAGATACACAATGATACTTGTGTATCTTTATTTGGCTTCCTGATATTCCTGTAAAATCAATGCATACAGCCTTTATGTTGATATTTTTGTAAATAACATCTCTTTGAATAATACATATTGTTTGTATCATATAATACATATCGTTATTTTTAAATAATATGCATTATATGTCTGACACGTAAAAAATATCTGACCAAATAATACATATAGATTATTTTTATTGATATGGATTGTACATGATGGTATAATAATATAATATACCTATAAATCAGCACAAACAATATGTCTTATACAGGAAAGCAGGAAATGAAAAGTTGAACTACGTACAACCCATACGGGACAAGAAAAAAATACAGACAATGAAAACCGTGTTAAAGGCCAAAGACGAAAAATATTACATCATGTTCCTGATCGGGATTAATGTGGGGCTTCGTGTATCGGATATCCTTACCTTGAAGGTATCCGATGTAAAGGACAGGACGCATATTAATATCATAGAGAAAAAAACAAGCAAGACGAAGCGGTTCCTTCTTAATTCACAAATGCAGGTTGAATTAAATATCTATATTGAAAAATTCAATCTGACTGATGAAGATTATCTGATCAGAAGCAGAAAAGGAAAGAGCCAGCCCATCAAGCGGGACAGGGCATATAAAGTACTGAATGAGGCTGCGCAGGAAATCGGACTGGACGAGATCGGCACACACTCCATGCGCAAAACTTTTGGCTACTGGCATTATCAAAAATATAAAGATATCGCTCTGCTCCAGCATTTGTTTAATCACGCAAATTCTGCGGTTACATTGCGTTATATCGGTGTGAATCAGGATATCATGGACCAGTCTGTATCGGATTTTTTCCTATAGTAATTGGCAATAATTCACCAACTACCAATTGAACTGGTAGTTGGTGTCACAAACGTCCAAACTCAATTATATTAGTTGAATCACAGTATCTAATTTTTCGTTATTTTCACAAGCCTCTTTCAATTTCAATAAAAATTTCATCAACAGCGAGCTGTTGTCAGCATATGCACAAAATAAATCTGATTCGGAATCAAAATATATCTCTCCTGCGAAATCCGCCCGTGCCTCCTGACGCAGTATACTTGCCACCTTCTCCCAGTCATATCCACTCCCCATAATTCCTTCATCCATTCTTTTCATAAACAGTTCTTTTTTGTACAACGAAGTATCCAAAAATACATACATCATACCACTCTCTAACTTCATCGTATGAAATGGAAAAATATGTTCCTGAGTCTCTCCATTTACGTCCGCTTCTGTCAGTTCTGATAATCATAATAATCCGTGTAAACTCCATGTTTCAAGAATAAATAAGCGGCTCTGCAAGATCACACAGACCTTTCTGCCTAAATCACAAACCAAACCATTCAAAACTGCGTCTCTTTACACCTGTTATTTCACAAATATCCTACATTTGCAACGACTATCTTTTTTTGATTTACAGGCGATTTTATGTTAATTCTTAACCGAGTCAGTCCTGCCGACTGCCAAAACTTGATTACAATATTCATCAAAATCTCCCATATGGCTAATTGCAAGTATTGTCATAAAGTATTTTTGTTTGTACATCATCAGCCTGTCAAGCAGTATCCGCCTTGATTCTTCATCTAAGGCACTGGTAGCTTCATCTAAAACAAGGACTTCTGGTTTGCGCAGCAGCATCCGCGCAATACCAATCCGCTGCCGTTCACCGCCACTGATATTTTCGCCGTTTTCTTTGATATAAAAATCAAATCCCCTCTCATCACAAAATGTATCCAAAACGCAGGTCCATAAAACCTCATCTATTTCTGACTGCGCATAATACTCTCCAAATAACAGATTTTCATAAAGGCTCCCTTCAACCAAAACAGTATTCTGCTCTACGTGCAATATATGGTTATAGTATTGTTTGGTTTTATATTCTTCAACTGGATAATGATTATATTCAATGCTTCCGTTTAGTCCCTGAAAGTCCTCCAGACGGCACACCAGCTTTAGCAGTGTGCTTTTTCCGCAGCCGCTTGCCCCTTTGATCAGCACAATATCACCTTTTGCCACATCAAGTATCACATGGTGCAGGATACTTTCTTTTGCACACTGGTATTGATAAGTATTTATCCTGACCTGCATACCCTCAAATGATGCCACGTCCCGTTCCCCATCTTGAAACGCACCGCCCTCATAAATATCCGAAATTCTTTCATATACCCGCCTGGCATTCTTTTTGTCCAAAATCAAGGCTGCAAGGAGAATGATTGGCTCGTTTAATTTCTGTGAAACCAGCATAATTGCAATCGTTTCTCCAGTTGTCATCTGCCCAGTTTTGGTAAATAAAAGCCCCAAGGCAAACGCAAAAAGCGGCAAGGTGTTTGTCATAAAATTCAGCATTGCATCATTCAGCGCCGAGAACCTGCTCAATTTATGCAAGATCTCCTTTTCTCCCAGTTCATGCAGCCTTTTGAGCCGTCTGAAAAAATAACATTCGTTATGCATCTGGCAAATCACTGGAAAGTTTTGAAGCCAATTATATAAATACGCGTTTATTTTTCCATAAAGTGCTTGCTGCTTTCCTGTAAAATATGCCTCCTTCTCCTCAAATTTTTGAGATAACCAAAAGACACCCAGTATAATCACAACCGTGATCCCTGTTATCACAAGGTTATAGCCTGCCATCATAACTAAATAAATCAACAGAATAACAGACTGCCCCACGATGCTGATTTTGCCCTTTGACAGCCAGAACGAGATGACAGAGATATCATTGTTTATCGCAGACACACGTTCGCCCAGCTCCTGTCCGCTTCCTGAATGAAAGTTTTTCAGAAACGAGACAAAAGTATGACGCTTTAACGCTGTTTCGCCGTAATAAATCAGAGAACGCAACAAATACTGATCTGCTATAACCGCAGCCAGATATCCTCCCAGTATCCATAAAAATTTTATCCCGAAGCCCCTAAACCGCCCGATGTCTGCCGTTATCGCGGTGTCAATCATTTCCTGAAGCAAATCAACCAAGATAAGCCCTGCCAGCGTACTTCCCATAAATGCAATGAAAAATAAAATGCGCCTCCTGCGGAATTGTAAATATATCGTTTTGAGTTTTTCCATCATCTGCCACCTTTTAACCAATCGTTAAAACTTTGCTGCCAAACGCTTCAAAATCTTTTTTATGGCTGATTGCAATGACAGTCATTTCATGCTTTCTGGCAAATGCAAGAATATTGCCCGCCACCTTCCTTGCGGTATCCGCATCTAATGCACTTGTCACTTCATCTAAAATCAGAAGCTCTGGCCTGCGGACTATCATCCGCGCAATGCCAATCCGCTGCCGTTCACCGCCGCTGACATTTTCGCCCGCCAGTGCAAGCGAATAATCCAAACCATAGCGTGTCACAAACTCCTGTAATCCACAGATCTCTATTGCCTCCTCCAGCTCCTCTTCCTTTACGTTCTGTTCCATTAGGATATTGTCACGCAAAGTCCCTTCAAAAAGAACTGTATCCTGACCTGCATACAATACATGTTTGTGATATTCCTTGATGGACAGTCTGTCAATCCTGATGCCATTATATTGAATACAATTCGCGCCTTCTAGTCTGAGCAGGCCTGCGATTAATTTTGCAAGCGTTGATTTTCCGCCGCCGCTGGTACCCTTTATGACGCAGATGTCCCCTTTTGTCAATTCTATATCAGTACTTTTTAAGACAGTTTTTCCTGCCTGTGCAAAACGATATCCGTCAATATGGATATTCATACGCTCAAAACTTTCCACTGGCAGTTTCGTTGCAGTGTCTTGGCTGTCTCCCTCCTCCAGCATGGTTTCAATTCGTTTTTCAATCGCTAACGACAAACTTCTCTGGGGAAATAAATCTGCGATTGACTGAACTGCTCCAGAGAGTTTTATGGTTAAATCCATCATAATGACCGCCGTTCCAATCGTCGATTTGCCAAGAATGGTTAAGACGACACCAGCAAACAGCATCATAAAAGGGAGAATTTCCTGTGAAAAAATAAGCTGTGTTATAAAAAGTGCATTGCTTTTAATCACTTTATTTATAACAGGGAGATAGGAATTTTTTATATAAGCATCATATTTTTGAATGAAATAGCCAGATTTGTCAAGCTGTTTGATTGTATTTCTGCAACGCCCTACGCTTAGCATATATTGATTCAGTTCACTGCTTTGCTCCTGCTGCGCATTTCTTGCCATTCCCAGCTTGCCGCTCAGTCTATTTGCCCATAAGAGGCTCAGCACAACAAGCACCAGTGCAGTCAGGGACAGAATGCGGTCTATGCAAAACATATAGACAGAAAAACAGGCTAAATTAACTGACTCTAGTACGAATTGAAGTACGCCATATGTATACCATGCCATGCTTTGATACAGATCTTCTGTCATACTATACAAAATGCCGCCAGCCTCATTTGCCTCAAAAAAGCTGTAGTCTTTAGACAGCACACGTTTTACCAGTTGTGCCTGCCCTTCAAAATTACCATTTTTCGCAAGCTTTGTAAGAAAATATTGTTTGATATACCGAAAAACCGCCAACACGATATACAATGCAATTAACCCGCTAAAAACGGCTATTTCAAACGTCATAGAATCCACAAAACGCTGTGTGCACTCCTCCATAACCAAAGTAGCAAACGTTATGAATGCGGATATAATCACCAGCAGGCACCGGTCTTTGCGAATTTTTTTCGAAAATTTTATTTTCATTGTGTTCTAAACTGAAAAACCAGTACTCCTTCATTGTTTTTTATGAAATTCTTCTTGATTTATGTTCTGAATTTCATCACGCTAATGTAAAAAAATCTGTAATAAAACTTGACAGATTCAAAGTTTATTCCTCAAAACTGCCATGGATCATACTATAAAATATTTGCTGTTATTTATATATCAAAAAAGAACCTTTTTCATTTTCTAAATCCCGAAAATAATGCTCAGTTTATTACAGCTTCTAAAAAGCATTTTCTTATATTTTACCGGACAAAATTACATACGTTTTTTATAAAATTTATCCCGTTTTCACGAACTTTTACTTAGAAAAAATCACACCAAAACAGACAGCACATGCCTTTTTTCAGTCTCTGTATTCCGCAAAATATAATAAACTATAATGCACAAATAATTTGAAACAGCATAACATTTTTACTGTCAGTTATTTATCCTCTGCAACGCTAATATTACTTCTGCTATTTACATGATAACACATATTTACATAGAATTCTATCCCGACAACCGTCCTGTCTTTTTATGTAAGAGCATTTCATCGTATACATGGTAACTCTGTTAATCTCACTTTTTACATTATCGAGAACCTTGCTCTTGAAGTTTTGAAAACTCTTGGTAGCAGGACGAAACAAAAGCGGAGGAGGTAACAAAACGTTACTCCCTTTGCGATACATAGGCGTATAGCATTCATATTCCCCCATACAGCCGTTTTTTTATTCAATATAGGAATCCTTATCTATTATCTTTAAAAACGGTTAGAATCGGCTTGTATGAGGTTAGAGAGGGTGTTTGTAAAAGCTACGTTTTGATAGTTTTAAAATCCTATAAATAAATATATATATATATACTTTAATACTTTAAATACTTAGGGGGATTTTTCGAGGTGATTAAACATGGAAAAAATGCAGTAAATATAAGGCTTTCCAGAGTTATCCACAATCGGCTAAAAGCTACGTTTTGATAGTCAAAAGCTACGTTTTGATAGTTTTGGATTTTTCACGAAAGGGCGCAAAAGCTACGTTTTGATAGTTTTGAAATTTAAAGCTACATATCTTGAAAATATGTAGCTTTAATGATAGAATAGCAATAATGACACGAAAGGAAGTGAAGCAATGGCAAGAGGAAAGAAGCAGATCGAGGGGCAGTTGTCCTTTAACTTCTCCCTTGATACTGGAAATTATGTTGTGCAAGCGAATGACCTTGTGGGGGGCAAACAGTCCTTAAAGCTGAATAGCGCAAAGCTGATAAGGGCGGCTATTATGCAGATTGTTCCAGATGATGATGAACTAAAGCCCTATGTGATAACCATTAAGGAATTGTCTGAACTTTTGAAAGTGTCTGAAAGTAACCTATACAGAGATATTGACGATATAACGGACGATATAATAAAGAATCCTGTTTTTATAAAGGAAATCAGCAGGAGGCAGATAAAGTGGGTTAAAATTCCGTGGGTAAGTCGTTGTGAATACAACTCTGATGTTGGCGTGGCTATAAAGCTGAATGATGATCTAAAACCGTTTCTTATAAAGCTAAAGGAACATTATACACAATATAGCCTTGATAGCATCCTCACAATGAAATCAACCTATTCTATCCGTATTTTTGAGCTGCTGCAGGAAAAGATGAAGTCAAAGCTGCTAGGGAGAAATGGGGAACTTGTGGAGTTAACGCTGCAGGAGTTAAGGGAATGTTGCGATTGTGAGGACAAATATACAAAATTCAATAACTTTAAGGCGAGGGTTTTAGATGTTGCATGCAATGAAATAAACGCTTTGACAACCTTTAGAGTGGATTATACATACTCAAAACAGGGGAAAAGCGTTGTTGCAATCGTCTTTCATGTAAATATGTGCTATCACACGCCAGAGCCGGGAGGTATGAGCCGGATGTGGAGATAGGACAAGATTAGCCTTTGTTACTTTGCCGAAAGTAAAAGTAACGCAAAAGCACTTTTGATAGCTTTGCTTCTCGCAGCTTCTAAGGCACCTTAGAGGCTTATTTCACCTCTAGGTATAGAATTGTGCAGGGAAGGTTTATTTGTCGCTCTACGGGTCTTGTAGAGCCTGTCAGGGGCATATGTATGCAACCGGGTAGAAGCGGTTAATTTTTTCTTACGCCGTGTACATAAAAAAGACGGAGTGTCTGCTGCTGCTTTTTCACTCCGTCTTTTTCTTCCGCAGTGCCTGTAAAGGACACCGCGAAGTATATAAAAAACATATCAGGTTAAATCTAAATATAAATTTTTATATTGTTTTGCAGAATTATCCCATGACAAATTCTTATCCATGTCTCTTTGAACCATTTCGTCCCAGCACCAGCGGTTCAGGAAATACAAGCTCTTCGCCCTGTTAATGGCATCCAGCAACAGGCCGGCATCATAACGGTCAAACGTAAATCCGTTCCCCATGTTAGAGTACATGTTATATGGCTCTACAGTGTCTTTTAAACCGCCAGTTTCACGGACAATCGGTATTGTGCCATAATGCATGGCAATTAACTGTGTTAAGCCGCAAGGCTCAAACTGGGAAGGCACAAGCAGGGCATCCGCTCCCGCATAAATCCGGTGAGCCCTTGTCTCGTCATACATGATGTTAGAACATACATTTCCTTTGTATGTATATTCATAATACCGGAAGGAATCCTCATACCGCTGATCACCGGAACCGAGCACGACAATCTGTGTATGTTCATCCATAATCTGCGTCATAATCGAGTTGACCAGATCTAACCCCTTCTGGTCTGTCAGGCGGGAAATCAATCCAATAACAAATTTGTGGTCATCCTGAACCAGTCCAAGTTCTTCCTGCAATTTGTGTTTGTTTTCCTTTTTCTTTTCCAGTACATTGGTGATGTCATAATTTACATACAGTCTGTCATCTGTATACGAATTCCAGATATCATAGTCGATTCCGTTTACGATACCTCTAAGTTTGTTGGAATGGTATCGTAAATGGGCATCCAGTGTCTCGCCATAGTATGAATTTTGGATTTCCCCTGCATATGTATTGCTGACCGTTGTAATGATATTGGAATAGGTCAGTCCGCCTTTGAGCATATTGGCATCTTCATAGCCTGTTTTTAGTGCATCTTTGTTAAATACATAATCCGGCAGTCCTGACCAGTACTGGATTGTAGGAATATTATAAATGCCCTGGAACCGCAGATTGTGAATTGTCAAAACAGTTTTTGCAGAGGTAAGTTTTGTGTCTACAAACTTTACTCTCAAAAATACAGGAACCAGCGCCGCCTGCCAGTCATGACAGTGGATAATGTCTGGAACCCAGTCCATATAGTTTAATGCCGCCAGCGCTGCTTTGGCGAAGTAACAGTATTTAGGGATATCGTCAATCAGATTTGTATATGGATTTCCACTGGCAAAAAATTCTTCGTTATCAATGAAATCATATACAACACCATCCCAGACATATTCCATGATTCCCACATAGAATGATTTGCCGTCCGCGCATAAATCCATCTGGAAAGAACCTTTGAATACCATTTTCTCCTGATATTCCTGCGGAATACACTTGTAGCGTGGAAGAATTACTTTCACATCACAGTTTTGTTTGATCAGGGCTTTTGGAAGCGCATACATGACATCTCCCAGACCGCCGGTTTTTACAAAGGGGTAGCATTCTGAACCGATAAATGCGACACTTCTTCGGGGTGTCGTGTACTCTTCTGCTTTGGGTTTTTCTGAGGCTGGTTCCTCAACTGCTTCCGGGGTCAATGGTTCTTCCTCGGTTTTTTCAGCTTCTTTCTTCGATGCTTTTTCCGGTTTTTTTGTCTCTTTTTTTTCAGTTTCTTTTTTGGCAGTTTTTGCTTTGTTTTTTTCTAAAGGCTGAACCTCTGCTTCAGCTTCTGATTGAACTGCTTCAGTCTGAACTGTTTCTGATGAAGTATTCACCTTTTTTGTAGTTTTGACTGGTTTCGTTTTTTTCGTAGTTGAAACATTCCGTTTTGTCATACAACACCTCCAAAATTCATTATTTTTTTATTATAATTATAATATAAGTTTGTCACGTTCGCAATGGGAATTGATAAGATAAGGGTTCAGCAGCGGTCAAGAAAAAGAGTATTATATAGGCGGCGCAAAGATTATTTTTTTATCTTTTCATAGCTGCGTTAAATTTAAAAAATAAATGTTGCTGAAAATGGTATTAAATGAATAATATAAACTTATGTTTAATCTTGCAGATAATTTAGATAAACAGTATAAACAATTCCGAATAATTTATGTGGAAATATAGATTGGAACATGTTATACTGTTTATTGGTATGAAATCTGCCCAAAGGGCACAAAGGAGAGCAAGGATAATGAAAAAAAGAAATGTAGCAGTATTAGCGGCGGCTGTTGGACTGATGCTTACAGCCTGTGGAAATCCCAAAGGCACAGCAGACAACAGATCTGACAGCGCGGCAGTGTCCACGGACACTGTAGAAAACAAGGCGGCAGAGGAGGAAACACAAGAGCCGGAAAAGCTTCCAGCTTCACAGGACTATGTCTCCTCAGACGGCACTTATAAAGTAATTTTGCTTGAGGGGCTCACGCAGACCGATATGCCGCTTTCAGCAGGATGCAACATGATGGGACTCGATGGTGATACTGCCAGAAAAGGATTTTCTGGTATTTCCCTCAGATGCACTAAGTCCAATATTCCGGGAAATCCGGGCGATATCGAAAACCTTGAGGCATTTGCGGATTATATAACAGACATGGCGTTAAACGGCGCTGGCGTAACGGTGGACTGGACGGATATCGAGGCGCCTTCTCTTGAAGGTGCGGAGCGCTGTCTTGCACGGGAAGGCGTGGCAAAAAGCGGGACAGGCAGGGGACAGGCATACAGCTATTTTGTGGAAACTGCGGACAGCTATTTTATGGTGGTTATGGTCGGAAATGACGATGATATTGAGGAAGCTAGGAAAATCATTGTACTGGAGCTTTTAGATGATGCAGCCAAGCAGGCGGGGACCAAGGATTTTCTCAGCAGTATGACAGCAATCTTAGATTCTGTGAACGGAGCCAGCGTTTCGGAGACCTTTAGGGGGCTCGAGGAGGCCGGCGCAACGCAGGACCAGCTTGAGGCCATTTCTTCACAGGCGCAGCTAAGCCTGTCAAGCAGCTGGGGCGTGGAGAACGCAGATGACCTGATAGAGACGGTGGACTGGCTGATGGCAGAAGGGCACAATCAGGATGCTTTAGATGCCCTTTTGGAATACAATGCAGATGGGGAAACACAGCGTGATGCATTTGATGCCAAGCTAAAAGAGCAGGGTCTTGATGACGGAACGTACATCAGCCTGTTAGCAGCTTTTGATGCACAGGCAGCTTACGGGGACGGTGCGATTGCAGCGTGGGATTTAAGCCGTGTCGGAACGGTGATGGGCTTTGGCTATGCGGCTGGCTACTGCACTTATGAGGAGGCGCTGGACAAGATTTTAGAGGCGGCACAGAAAGCGCAGGCGCTTTACGGCTCGTGGGAGGATTTTAACAAAAGCTATCTCTATGGGTATTCCTATTGGTCGGAGGAGTCCATAGAGGATTCACAGAGCAGCGCAGCAGAGCGTGCGGAGCTTATCAGCAACATGGAAGCGCAGGCAAACGGGCCTTTTTCGATGGATTGGAATATGGAGTTGAAAAAGGAATGGTAATGCAGCAGAGGGGCTTTTTGCCCCTCTTAATCTTTGATATGTTTGTCGTTGTAAAATAAGGTTGTCGTATAATATCACTTTTTTTGTGTATTTTGGTTTGCAAACTTATGATACACTAAAGTGTCTTATACGGCATTTTTACTTAAAAGTTTTATAGTGGTGTATGCGACTATCAATTTATCAATTGTTTGTTTCGTCTACTTGAAAAATAACTTTTTGATAGTTTTGAAAGTCTGATAAAATAATATAGATACTTTAATACTTAAATACTTATGGACAAATTTTGGCATGTGGATAACTCTTGAAATCCAGTAAAATAAAGGGGTTCAAGAGTTATCCACAAAGCGCGAAAAATAACCTTTTGATAGTCAAAAATAACCTTTTGATAGTCGAAAAATAACCTTTTGATAGTTTTGAACTTTTGAATTTCATCGAAAAATAACCTTTTGATAGTTTTGAAAAAGTTGAGTTTCAATGAAAAATAACTTGTTGACAAAACAGTTATTTTAAAATAGAATATGAAAAATAACTAAAATTTAAAGAGGGTATTTAAAAAATGGGGAGAGGGCACAAACAAATTGAAGGACAGATATCCTTTGATTTTTGTTTGGATGCAAGAAATTATGTATGCCAAGCAAATACACTGGTTGGAGGTAAACAGGCATTAAAATTAAATAGTGCGAAACTGATAAGAGCTGCTATTATGCAAGTAGTGAAAGGAGATGAAGAACTTAAACCATATATCATAACAATAAAAGATTTATCAGAACTTTTGGGAGTTCCTGCAAGTAATATCTATAGGGATATTGAAAATATTACAGATGACATAATAAGAAACCCTGTTTATATCAGGGAGGAAAGAGCTGGGAAAACAATCAGATTCATAAAAATACCTTGGGTTACAAGGTGCGAGTACAGTTCAGATATAGGAATTGCCATTGAATTAAATAATAAATTAAAGCCATTTTTGTTAAATCTTAAAGAACATTACACACAATATACTTTGCAGGAAGTTCTTGTTATGAAATCTGTTTATGCTATTAGGATTTTTGAAATGATCCAAAGTAAAATAATGAGTAAAGTTCTTCCTAAAGATGGGATATTCATAGAAGTTCCAGTACAGGAAATACGAGAGTGCTGTGATTGTGAAGATAAATATCCTGCTTTTGGAAATTTTAAAGATAAAGTGATTGATAAGGCAGTAAGTGAAATAAACAGGGTAACAATGTTTTCGGTCAAGTATTCATACATAAAAGAAAAGCGAAATGTAATAGGAATAATATTTCATGTAAATATGTGTTATCATGGTTGATTTTTTGAAAGAGAGCTGAGTAAATCCGCATATCCATTTAACAATGATGCAGAAGGATTTGGGAAAGCAAAGAAATGGGCAGTAAAAATAGCAGCCGAACATAATATGATCCGAAGAAGATGTTAAGGGACATTCGACGGCAGCAGCGTAAGTCATCCCTGCAGGGTTCCAGAAGTTTCTGAGAGCGGGTAGGGTTATGGAAAGAAACCCGGTAACGATGGAGTGTTACAGTTACTGCCATCAGAACAAAGACCAGCCGTATGAGGCGGGGGAAGCATCTACGGAAGATCCGTATCCTGCGGAATGGACGAGGCGGTAAAATCAAAATACAGACTGATGAACCCTTTTCCGGGTATCAGTCTGTGCCTGGATTTTTCGAAACCATTATAAATTGTTCTGTTCCGATAAAGGTTGTAGAATATTACATTTTATCAGGCTTTAAGAAATTTCAAAAGTTGTAAACTAGTGTATCTGACACAACGGCTACTAAAAAGCAGACTTTTTTATGGCTGAAGATAGTTTTCAACTGCTTTTAGAACCAGCTCTTCATCATATTCACAGCCTTTTTCTTTAAATTTATTTTTGATGTCATTTTGAAACTTGTAAACCCCGATTATACTTGATGCAGTAACCTGCTCGCCAACTGCAAATTTTTCTATGTCTTTTAATTTTACAGACACAGTGGTGGTCTTTCTGGGTTTCTTTGCCTTTTCTGCAAGCCCGAATATCACCATCATAAACTCTTCATTCCACTCTGCGACTTTTCTTGTTAAAAGTTTTTCCGCATCATGAATGCTTATTTTCTGAATGCCTTTTTCTTTGACAAATTCCGCAAGTTTATTTTGATTATAACTCGTTGCACAAGCAATCTTGTATGCTGCGGTAAGCGGCATATCCCCATTGTCAAGCATTTCAAGCAGATATGTATTTAAGGTATTGATTTTCAGATACCATAATACCTTTGTTCTGGTCAAAGAAAATTCATCGTTGATCTCTTCATATATTTCTGATTTGTAGACGCTATTATCATATCCCGCTATCAGCCTTGTCAGCATACGAGAAAGTTCACTGGGTTTCATTTCATGAAGCTGTCTGTTCTGCAAATTCGTGATAATTACAATTCTTTCCGCTTTTTTTATATCTAGGTCAGTCCGTATAATACATGGGACACTGATGTGAAGCTCTCTTGCAATATCCACTCTGTTATGTCCTGCAAGAATCAGTCTTTCGCCCTCCCTTACCCATATGATACAAGGTTCAATAATCCCATCCTGCTGTATAGACTCTTTTAAAGTATCTCTTTTGAATCCTGTATGCAGTCCCAGTCGTATGCCTTTGTCTGGATAAGGCAGAAGCGCGTCTGGAGTTTCCATTGAAATTTCAAAGGAATCCGTATTTTTAAGTTCATTCACCACATCTATTAATGGCGTATCTTCTTCATGTACTTTATATTTATCATCTGCCACTGCATTTTCCTGCGCCCTTGCCGTTAAATTTTTCAACCTGTTTCTTGCCATCTTCTCACCTCTCTATTTTTAAGATTCTTTGCTCTATTTCATCTGCCAAGTTTTCAAAATCATTTAGGATTCCCTGTATGCTTCTTTTGTCAACGCCTTTTGTATCACGGTATGCATGGATAGATTTATACATATTTTTGGCTGTTGTGGCCCCCGCAGCCTTGCTTATGATCGTTGTAAATGGCATACAGTGATTTGTTTTGCCAAAAGCACACAAATCTTTATATGCTTCTTCCTGATTTTTCAGGTCCTCATTTTTGTTTAAGACGATGCCCAGAATAGAGATATCAGACATTTTATTTTTTTTTAGCAGTTTAATGTCTGTTACCACTTGTTTTACACCGTCTTGAGACGCCTTATCCGCCTCGGTGAGTATCAGACAGTAATCTGCTGCGACATATCCCATGTTCAGCAGCGGGCTTCGTGCCGGGGCACTGTCAATGAGTATGTAATCATAATCCTCCATGCAGGATATCAGCTCTTTTAGAAGAAAAACATCTGTCGTATCACTAAATTCTGCAAGCGCATTGGACAGGTTTCTGTGTCCTGCAATAATATCAAAACCTTCGCCTGTTGTCTGAATTGATCTCGTAATGATATCGTCTTGCATGTCATCCTCTTTTTCTGCTTCAGCTTCAAGATGATTCATGATTTCTTTGATTTCCAATAAAACATCGCGTATGGTTGGTATATTCTTGTCATCATATTTGGCATTGACATACATGGATATGTTTACTTGTCCATCTAAGTCTATAATCAATACCCTTTTTCCTTTTCTTGCATAGATTGCCCCTAACTCCAAAGTTGTTGTAGTTTTTCCCACACCTCCTTTTTGATTGCTAACCATTATTGTTTTTGTCATAACCCTACCTCCGTTTTTGTGTGTGAAATCCCTCTCAAACCCTTATAAATACTGGGATAGAAGGCACTTAGCAAGAATCTCGCTTTTTTATATTTTATCACGATGTCACAATATATTTATAATATGCTAATCTTGTAATGTATGCAAGGTTTGCCCATACATTTTTTAAAATTACTTTTTGCAGGGTTTGTGGAATATTTGCAAATATAAATTTATTTTCTTATAAAAATTTTTTGGAGAAAAAATGGCTGAACGCCTTTATTTTACTGGGGTTAAGAGACTTTAGCGAGAATCTTGCTTTTTTAGATAATTTATTGATTTAGATTCTTTTTGAAAAAATGAAAAGTTACTGGAACAGCATGTCCAGTAACTTTATAAATATAATATTCTCGTTCTGAATTATGCATCAAATATCATTTGCTGCATGGTATGCACTGCGGATAGCTGCCGCAATATCTGCTGTGCGTTCCCCGGAACAATCCCCAATATATGTAATAGGCGCTGTAATTCCAGCCGCGTCAAATATATTTTTCCTGGAGCCAAGCGCATTGACAATGGTATCCGCTGAAATTACTGCTTCAGTATTGTCTGTCAGGTTCGTCGCATAAATAACATTGTCGCGAATTTCATTCACTTTTGTGCTGACATGCTGCGCTACGCCATGTTTCTCAAAATCCTTTGTAATCAGCGGAAGTACGGTACCTGACTCTCCCGCAGCAATTTTATCAAGCATTTCTACAATAGCAACCTTATAGCCTTTATCCGCCAGATATTCTGCTGTTTCTGTACCTACGAGTCCGCCGCCCAACACCACACAGGTGCCAGAAACTTCTGTGCCTTTCAAAACGTCCCATGAAGAGACAACATTGCTGTTTTCTACCGGCATTGGCAGCGCCATATTATGAGCACCGACTGCCACAATGATGCTGTCAAATCCGTTCAACTCCTCTGCAGTTGGCTCCGTGTGAAGCTTCAAATCCACATGCAGCGTCGGAAGAATTTTTTCATAATACGAAACCGCACGAAGAATCTCGCTCTTTCTGGGTGGCACTGCCGCCAAATGAATTTGTCCGCCAATCTTCTCTCCCTTTTCAAAGAGCACAACCTGATGTCCGCGTTTTGCTGCGACACGCGCTGCCTCAAGTCCGGCAATTCCGCCGCCGACAATTGCAACTTTCTTGATATCCTCTGACGGTTTTATAAATATGGTTGTCTCATCTCCGTTTTCCGCGTTGAGCACACAAGAAATATAACGGCGGTTCTGAATCGCATCCACACATCCTTTATTGCAGTTTAAGCATTCCCGAATACACTCACCGGCGGCTGTCTTTACTGCAATATCCGGATCTGCCAGAAGCGATCTGCCATAACCGATGATGTCTGCTTCACCATTGGCAAGAATCTGTTCTCCAGCTTCTACTGTGATCACGCGGCCAACTGTAGCAACTGGAATATTTACTGTATTCTTCACGCGCTTTGCCACTGGAAGGGTCCAGTTGTACGGCACATCGCCCATGGGCGGAATGGTATCGCCCATGTTTCCGGTATGGTTTGCCTGCGCTACCTGAATCATATCCACGCCGGCCTGTTCCAAAAGTTTGGAAAATTCAACGGCTTCGTCCTCTTCTAATCCGCCCTTTCCGCGCAGTGAGCCATCTGCATTGACAGTAATCAACGGAAGTTTGTACTCAACAGCGACTGCGGGTGCTGCTTCCCTGATTGCCGCTACTACTTCCAGCGCATATCTTGTCCTGTTCTCTAAGCAGCCTCCGTACTCGTCTGTGTGGTGGTTCAATAATTTTGAACACATAGATCCCAGCAGTCTGTCTCCATGTACCTCAATCGCATCCACTCCTGCTTTTTGAGCTCTCGCGGCACACTGTGCGATACTTTGACAAATCTGTGACAACTGTTCTTTGGTCGCCTCGTCCACAAAATGCTGCATTTCATAACGAAGTTTTGCATAGGCCTCTTTTGTTACTTTCTCTGCCTGTTTTGTCTGCGTTTGATATTCCTCCTGATTTCCGGCCGCTTGTGCTTCTGCTGCGGCTTTCCTTGCCATTTGTGCTGTCATGATCAGCTTTCCGACGCCGGGCACATCATACTCCGGGTGGAAGATTTGCAGTGCAAGCTTGCTGTCATGTGCGTGCAGTGCATTTGCCAGTTTTTCAAACGCTGGAATCTGGCTGTCATCATAAAGCATTGGCGTCGGCGATGCTGTGCGGACTGGCGCCACATCGCCAATAACAATATAGGCAGCCCCGCCCTTGGCAAGACGCTCATAAAATCCAAGGCTGCGCGCCCCTATAGAGCCGTCGCGCTCCTCATACCCTGTTGTCAGCGGCGGAAACATAATTCTGTTTTTTAATGTCATATTTCCTATCTGAATTGGCTCTAATATTTTTCTCTTCATACGTAACCTCCAAATTTAAATTTCTTTTCTTCTATCTCTATATTGTGCTGCATTGTTTTACAATTTTTTCGCAAATGCATATGCTTCTGCAATCGCATTTTTTAAATTTCCTACCTGATGGCAGTCTCCAAGAACATGGGCGCCCTCAAAATTTACCGGTGCGGGCGTGTAGCCCACTGCAAATACAAGGGTATCTGCATCATCAATCACATGCTCTGTCCCATTTTTGATATATGTAATGGTGGTTTCATCTACTTTGGAAACCGTACTTTTGAGCTCAATTGTTACACCTTTTCGCATCAGGCGCTGTGTCAGTATACTCTTGGCAGCCCCGCCCTCACCTGCCATAAGTGCATCTGTCATTTCAATCACTGTCACATCGCGGTTTGCCGGAAACCGGTCATCAATTAAAGGCGCCAGATAATCCGCTGTTTCACAGCCTACAGAACCACCGCCAAGAATCACTACTTTTCGCCCCGGAAATCCTTTTCCTGACAGAATATCATCTGCGGTCATCGTCTGCCGGAAGCACCCAAATGCCTCAATTTCTTTTGCCTTTGCACCCGAAGCGCAGAGAACTTCATATCCCGCAAACTCTGATGCAATCATGTCCGGCGTAACCTCACAGTTTTTGCGTATTTCTACCCCTGCATTTTGCAGTCTCCGCGTCATAAATTTAATAACCTTGCACAGCTCCTGTTTGCCAATCGGCACCGCCGCCAAACGAAGCAGTCCGCCCAGCTCCTGCGTTTTTTCACACAAGACTACCTCATGCCCGCGCATCTTTGCAATATATGCTGCTTCCATTCCGGCCGGCCCACCGCCGATTACCAATACCTTTTTCTTTTCTACTGCCGGCGCCACCGCATCTGATTGTACAGACGGATTGACCGTGCACGAAATCGGTTTGCCAAACATAATACCCGTCAGACAGCGGCCGCAGCCAATACAGGGGCGAATATCCTCTGTTTTTCCGGCAAACGCCTTGTTAGCAAACGCACTGTCACAGAGATTGGGTCTGCCAATCATACAAATATCCGTCTTTCCATTTGCAATTAATTCTTCTGCAATCCACGGTTCATTGATGCGTGCAACAGTCGAAACAGGAATATTCAGGTGCCTGCGAATTTCTTCCGCCGCATGTGCATGGGGCGCCGGAGAGGTTCCCGGTGCCGGCATAGAACTGCCGCGCTTGATGGTATTGCCGCCGGACACGTGAATAAAATCTACCCCTGCCGCTTCTAGCTGCTTTGATACATACCGCAGCCAATGGCTGCAATCAAACAAAAAGAATCATCCTATTCGTAGATGCATGTGCTATAATGCACTTATACGGTATCTGTGTACCAATCCATCGGGAACTAAATTCCCCTGCAAGCATTCATACGAAAGGATGATCCTATGAACACTATTTTAGAACAATATAAAGATAAAATCAATGGCACTTTTTCCTTTTTTGACAGGATGATCATAAAAGGGCACATCCGTCAGTTCTTTTCCACATCTGGAAAAGGGTTTTTCCTATCTGAACAGAATGTGCTGCTCAAAGATTTTTCGGCTTACGCCAATCAGGTAACTGCAAGGATTGTTTCCCATGTGGAAAATATGGCTGTCTCTGAAAAACGACCTTTGATCTACCTTACATCTTCTCAGGCTTCCAAAGAACAGGCTGCCTTACAGCTCCTTCAGGACCAGCCGGTAGATGAGGGGCTCATCTGCATCCTCTCTGTCGTGGAATACTGCCAGACCCTCCAGCCCAAAAAGCATGACAACGGCCTGCTCTCCCTTGATACTGTAAACCGCAAATGTAAATACTATTACTTCTATTTCCTTGACAGGCATTTCGGCTTCATGCATGTCAAGCTCCAGACATGGTTCCCTTTCCTCATTCAGGTCTACATCAATGGCCGTGAAATGATGAAACATGTCTTTGATGAAAACGACATCTCCTACCAGATGTATGATAATTCTTTTTTCGAGATCAGCGACATTGCAAAGGCACAGGAACTTGCCGACAGGTTTGATTCCAAAAGCCTGTGCAGACAGCTTGACCTCTTTGCACATAAAGTGAACCCTTATCTTGATACGATTGAAAAAACTTTCCACCAGGGATACCACTGGTGCGTGGATCAATGCGAGTACGCTACCGATGTTATGTTTAAAAGCCGGGAGGCTTTGGAGGATATTTATCCATCCCTGGTAGGCCGCGCATTTTATGACTTCCACTGTACTGATATTTTTTCCTTTCTGGGGCGTAAACTCCACCATAAGTTTCAGGGAGAAGCAGTCTCCGATTACCGTAAACGCCCGGAAGGCTGGAGGATCAAATTCAAAATGAAGTCTAATAGTATCAAGATGTATGATAAATTCAGCTGCCTGCGGGTGGAGATGACGATCAATGACCCAAAGGAATTCAAGGTTTATAAGGATGTGCACCATGAAGACGGCACTGCATCCAAACGGTGGGTTCCTATGGGAAAGTCTATCGCCAACCTGTACCGGTATGCTGAAATTTCAAAAGCTGCAAATAAGCGTTTTCTGGATTCCATGCAGAACATTATTCCGGCAAAAACCATTGAGAAGGAAATCAACAGTATCTGCACCCGAAAAAAAGTGGAAGGGAGAAGCTACAGCGGATATAATGTCTGGTCTGCCGAGACGTTTCTTCTCTTTGAGGCTGTTTCGGATGGGAAATATCTCATCCGGGGATTTACGAACCGTGAAATCCGCCATTCAATGAACAGGGATAATCCCGATTCAGCCAGGGTAAAAGGCCAGACCAGCAGGGAATTTTCAAAGTTAAGGGCGCATGGGCTAATCCGGAAAATCCCTCATTCGAGAAGGTATCTAGTCAGTGATAAAGGACGCCGTATAATGGGGGCATTGATCGAAACCAAAAGAAAAATCTATCCGGAGCTTGCAGCAAAATAAACATCCGGCCTGTTAATATTCTTTGAAAAGCCTGCCTGATGGACAGGTAGAATACTTGTGTCTTCATACAGGTTTTATTGTTTTATTTTTATGATTTTCTAAATCAATAGCATAAATCATATCATTGAGCGTCAAACCGCCGTCACTGTATTCATCACCGGAAATGCGCACATCCATCACAAAATCGTCCCCGCACCGTTTCCGAATTTCCCTGATTACTTCTAAAGTCAGGCGCAAGCGTCCATTGATATCCCCGCCGGATGAAACAGCTGCGATAAAATTTTCGTATCGTACTGGTGTACCGCATCCACTAACTTTTTCCAGCCGGGTATGTAGGAATCATCATAGATTGACATATCTCCCGGCAGATAGGTATAAACGGGTTCTACCGTTGTCACTTCTGTGATTATCAAGCCAACGCTGCCCTTTGCCCGGTTTGAATAATGCTCAATTAATGCATCTGTCACATATCCCTTCTCCGCTAAATTAGTGGACAGCGGCGGCATAAAAATGCGGTTTTTTACAGTTGTTTTCCCAATTTGAATCGGTGAAAACAAATTCGGAAACAGTTGCATAAAAATCCCCCTTTCTTTTGTAAAGATAGATTGTATAGGTAGAATAATAACGATAATAAAGTTGCTAAATTCATTATACGTAAAAAACAGTTGGATTAATTATCATTTTTTGATATAATCATATTATATTTTGATATGAAAGTTTATCACAGGAGCAGCACATGCAATACTTATACAAAATCAGAACCTATCATTTGGAACCGGAAAGCACCCACACATTTCGTTCCGGCAGCAGATATCAAATCCTTTTTGTCATTCGCGGCTCCTGCCAGCTCTATGCCGCTGGAAAAAAGTGGATTTGCCGTTCTTCAGACATTATTTTATTAAAGCCGGAACAATCACAAACGCTTGCGCTATCTACCCCAAAACTGGCCTGTGCCCTTCTTTGCGTGAGTATTCCTGTAGAGTCTCTGGCTGCACTGTCTGATGCAACCTGCGATCTTGTACAGCATTTTGGCGTTGCTCCCTATGATGTTTCTGTGATTTGTGCGGAAATCAAATCGGTTATGCTTATCCGAAATATGATTACGAAACTTGATACACTCAAAGAAGAAACAGTGAAAATCGGAACCGAATTATATGAAAAAAGCCTGTTTACTACATTTCTTGTCTTATTTTTGCGTACCTGCGTCCAAAGCGATCAGGTTCATCAGTCCCGTCAAAAGAAGATCTTGATTATAGATGATGTTTTTCAATATATTAGCCATCATCTGACCGAAGACCTTTCTTTAAAAACATTGGAACGTGAGTTTTTTGTTTCCGGTGAACACATTTCCAGAGAATTTAAAAAGAGTACAGGAATCACCCTGCACTCTTATATCACACGTTCGCGCATCGACCTGAGCAAAAAATATCTGCTTCAGGGAATCCCTGTCCGAGATGTTTGTCAATTGTGCGGTTTCAGCAGCTACAACCACTTCTTTAAAATATTCAGAAAAGAATGCGGCATCACGCCTATGATGTATTACAGAAAGAAACGTATGTAGCGGCAAACATCAGATTACCTAAAAATAAAAACAGTATGAAAAAATAATTTGTTTGCAATCATTTATTAGATTTTAAAGGGGGCAGAGATTTTGAGATACAAAAGCTTGGTTAAAATAGTGTTATTGATGTCTTTGTTTCTTTTGACGGGATGTGAAAAAAATCATGAGGAAAAGAATAGCCCCTCTTCTATTGAAATTCAGGAGGATTGTGAATCATATGAAGTGTCTTTGGAAGAAGAAAAGCGCACTGATATGCCAACATCAGAATCATTGCAGGAAGATCTGGCGGAAGAAGATGGTGTGGTGGAAATCTATGCCGGTGGAGATGTGATAAACATATCTGAAGATAGAATGACAGCACAAATATCACCACAGGATATTTTAACAGGAAATCCAATTCTCTATAATCGTTTTCAAGCTGACGGCTGGATTTTTGAATGGCTGATTTCAGATTATGATGATGATAACTGGTTTCTTGAAGAAGGTGTTTTGGTGATCTCCCGTGAAGGGAATACAGAAGAGATACAGATTGTTCCTGTAAAAGCAGAGGGAGGCTATGCGACATGGGTTTCTGCAAATAATAAATTTGAGTATGTAGATGTGAATTTTGATACGGTTCCAGATCTTTTAATCTGTACAGGTCATCACGGCAATCAGGGGGCATTGACTTATTATTGTTTTTTGCAGACAGATACTGGGTTTGTGGAAGCGCCGACCTTTTCGGATATTCCCAATCCTTCGATTGATGCAGAGAATCAATTGATACTTAGTCAATGGCGTAATTCTGCGGCTTCTCATAGTTGGGCAGAATATAAATATGAGGACAATATATTTGTTTTGTCCAGAGAATTGCGGGAGGAACTGCTTGTTGTTTCAGATGAAGAAATATGGATATGGACGGTAAATGGGGAAGAAGTTGGCAGGAGTAATGAACTTTCCAAAGCAGAGATTGAGAATCTTTTGTATAATGATAACAGTGAATGGAACTTATCACACAACCGGTGGCAAATACTATATAATAATGGTATGATGTCAGATTATAGTATCTATGCTGAACCAATCGAGTAGAAAACGCTGCGTGTACCCCTTATTTTTCATAAAAATATAAGTACGAACCATCATCAGTATATGCTGCAAATTTATCGCAGCAACCACGCCATAAAAGGGATGGTTTTTTGTGGAACTGAGAGTATTACAATATTTTTTTGGCGGCAGCACGGAGGAACAGCATTTCCGGTACAGCGGAATTTCTGCACCTAACGCAGCCTACACTGTCCCGTCAGCTCAAAGAGTTAAAGGAAAAACCCGGAAAACAACTTTTTATCCGGGAAATAGAAGAATTGCCCTTACCAAAGAAGGCATGAGCCTCCGCAAGCGTGCAGAGGAAATAACAGAACTGGTTCAAAAAGCATCGGACGAAATTATTGCGTACGATGCCATGCTTGCCGGAGATATTTTGATCGGCGCCGGAAAAACAGACGGAAACCGTTTCCTGATAAAAGCCATACAAAAAGAGTACCCGCTTGTACATTTTCACATTGTAAGCGGCGATAAGGCAATGATTACAGAAGCCATTGACTGTGGCTCTATTGATTTTGGTATTGTTTTCGGAAATATAGATACTGCAATGTATGACTCCATACCAGTTTACCATCAAGAATTATAAGCAGATAGTTTTTGGCCGGAAAGGATGTGTTACAGCAATGCAGACAAAACTTCCAACAGGGATTGAAAATTTTATGAAAATGCGTATAGGGGGGTTTTATTATGTTGATAAAACTGGACTGATTAGAACATTGCTGGAGAATCCGAGAAAAGTGAACCTGTTTACTCATCCGAGACGGTTTGGAAAGACACTGAATATGAGTATGCTAAACCTGAATTATTCACGCTATCTTTTTCAATAGTGTTCAATGCCGTATAAACACTGTGTTTTAACCATTTTACTTTTTCACCTAATAAGTGAAACAATTTTTATACAAAAAGAGCCTCAAGTTTGCTATGATTATGTTGGTAAGCAGCCACACATAATCATAGCAAAGGAGAAGCTCTATGCATAGTTTAAAGGAAATTCAGTTAAAATGCAACAAACAGTTTATTGTAGACTTTGATGGAGGGAAACTTTCCTCCGACGGAGGACTTCTTTTGATCAAGGAATTCCTCCATACCCTTGGTATTGAAAGTCTGCTAAAAAGCAGCTTTAAGACGAATGACACTGCCCTGTTCCGTATCCATAAGGATAACGAAAACCTCTTGCAGATGATATACCAGGTTTTTGGAACTTAGGAACTGTTAAAAAATAACTTTTAGTTTTTGGGTTTAATAATATAGTTCCATTTTCCAAGTGTTTCACAGGGGAAAATGCTGATTTGCGCTAATTCATCATCAGTTAT
>ERZ808040.850-NODE-850-length-23503-cov-5.318023_pt1 | contig 23503 bp, 23 predicted proteins | sample MGYA00380191_ERZ808040 | MGnify/ENA primary metagenome ERZ808040 (study PRJEB31490, sample SAMN06133395) | mouse gut metagenome | isolation source: J6 | host: mice | place: China: Chengdu | collected 2015-05 ...
GAACCCGTATGAATAAAAATACCATGAAATTGGCTACATTGAATAGATGTTTCACGAAAAATCATCGATAAAATGTTATGATGGGATAAAGATTTACGAGTAACTGTTTGAAAGGACTATTGACATGAAAGAAAAACAATTTACTGTGATAGACGAAGCGGGAATTCATGCACGGCCTGCACAGCTATTAGTAAATACAGCGAATGAATTTGAGTCAACGATTCAATTATTATATAACGATAGAATTGTAAATATGAAATCAATATTAGGGGTTTTATCATTAGCAATTGGTTACCAGAAGCAATTTACGGTTCAGACAGATGGAGTAGATGAAGCGGAGGCGATTGCTGTAATTTCAGAGCGTTTACAAGAAAAAGGATTGGCAAGCGAATGACTATGCATAAAGGAGTTGCTGTATCAAAAGGTATTGCAATTGGACGTGCCGTTGTTATCAAAGATGCACAATTTTCGGTAGAGCGAATACTCATTCAAGACCAAGCAAAAGAGAAACAACAATTTTTAGAAGCGATTGATGCTGCTGAGCGTGCATTGGAACAATTGTATTATGAAATGAAAACATCATTCGGTGACGAAGAAGCAGCGATTATTCGTTCGCAAATGATGATCTTACGTGATGAGACCTTTTTGCAGCCGATTTATACACAAATTGAAGAAGAATCTGTTCATGCTGCGTATGCGTTGCAACAAACAACGAAGGACTTTGTGGAAATGTTTGAAATGATGGAAGACATTTATATGCAAGAGCGCGCTATGGATATACAAGATGTCTCGAAGCGCGTATTGATGCATTTATTGAAAGAAGAACCTACCACCAAGACATTTCAGGAGCAGGAAGCCATTATTGTTGCAAAAGATTTAACACCTTCTTATATGGCACAACTAGATCATGCGCATGTGCGTGCAATTGTGTTAGAAAAAGGAGGTACAACATCCCATACGGCAATTCTTGCAAGGTCGATGGGGATTCCAACACTAACTTGTGTAGAACAGATTACGCAGACGATTCAAGGTGGTGACATGCTTATTGTAGACGGTGAGCGAGGTGAGCTTTTGGTGAATCCAACTGAAGCCTGTTTAAAACAATATGACATGAAAATGCAAGAAGAAGTGACGATGAAACAAGCGGTGAATGGACTTCTTCAAAAGCCAACGGTTACAGTTGACGGCCATCACGTATCGTTATTATGTAATGTTGAGCGTGCTGCGGATGTCGTTCATGCAAAACACGCTAATAGTGATGGCATTGGGTTGTTTCGAACAGAATTTTTATTACTTGAACACGGTGAGCGATTAACGGAAGAACGTCAATATGAAGTATATGTAGATATGTTGCAACAAATGGCTGGGCAACCAGTGACGATTCGCACATTTGATATTGGTGGGGATAAATTACAGGTACAGGAAAAAAGAACGGTAGAGGCAAATCCGTTTTTAGGATACAGAGCAATTCGTGTCAGTTTAGTGGAGCAGCAATTGTTTAGACAGCAAATTCGCGCGTTATTACGTGCTTCAGTTGTTGGTGAATTAAAGATAATGTTCCCTATGATTACAACGTTGGGAGAGTTAAGAGCAGCAAAAGCGATCGTTTGGGAAGAAAAAGCAACGCTGTTAGAACAAGGGATTGCATTTGATGCTGAAGTAGGAATTGGAATGATGGTGGAAACACCTGCAGCTGCTTTATTGGCACATCAATTTGCAAAAGAAGTTGATTTCTTTAGTATTGGAACGAATGATTTAATTCAATATACGATGGCGGCAGATCGTTTAAATGAACGGGTCAATTATTTATATGAGCCGCATCACCCAGCTATTTTACAACTGATTCAATTTGTTGTACAAGCGGCAGAAAAAGCCGATATACCTGTTTCAGTTTGTGGAGAGATGGCGACGGATAAGTTTGCAGTTCCTTTATTGTTAGGATTAAATATTCGTCAATTGTCGATGACGAGTCAATCAATTTTACCTGTTAAAAGACAAGTCCGTTCGTTCAATATGAAAGCCTTGGAAAAAATTGCAGTACAAGCATTGCAAAAAGGCACATCGGAAGAAGTGTTAGAACTTGTTAAAACGTTAGGATAGAAAGGATTAGGGTGAAGATTTTTTATGCAAAAAAAGTTAATTATGCTTGATGTAGATGGAACGATTTTAAATACGAAGAATGAAATCCCTCCTTCGACAAAAGAGGCTATTCAAGCAGCACAAAAAATGGGGCATGAAGTGGCAATTGCGACAGGAAGAGCGCCGTATTTTATTGAAGAGATACGCGAAGCGCTTCAGATTCAATCTTGTGTATGTTTTAATGGGCAGTATGTAGAAGTAGATAGAGAGATTGTGTATCATAATCCGATGCATCCAAGCGAGCTAGAACAACTATTTACGTATGCGAATACAAAAGGACACCCACTTGTTTATATGGGTGGGCAAGCAATGCGTTCGACAATTGATCGCAGTATAGAGATGGAGAAATCATTTGCTTCTATTAATATTGATTCGACGCAAATTTTAACAAATCCAGCTTATTACAAGGAATCGGAGATCTATCAAACATTATTATATTGTGATGCAGATGAAGAGCATCTCTATATTAATAGCGAACATGATTTTCATTATATTCGTTGGCATGAACATTCGTTAGATGTATTGCCAAAAGGCGGTTCAAAAGCGAAAGGAATTGAACAGTATATGAAAGCACGTGGTTTCCATGTAGATGATGTATATGCCTTTGGCGATCAACGCAATGACTTAGAAATGTTGGCATTTGTTGGACATGGTGTGGCAATGGGGAATGCGCCGGATGATGTGAAAAAGGTTGCCCGTTATGTTACCGAACATGTTGATGATGACGGGTTAGCAAAAGCATTTCAACGATTAGGGTTAATGGCATAAAAAGGAGCTGTCAGAAAGTCAGTAAAACTGATTTTCTATGACAGCTCCTTTTCTGATTATGAGTATTGTTTTTGGACATTCCTTGCTGGTAAACGCTTTAATAAGGTAATTCCGCCCCACGCAGCCATATAAGATTTAATGATGCCTACAATGACAAATGGTGCAAAACCTGAAAGAAATGCTGCTTGCCATGATAATTCAGCAATGAATTTTAACCAGACGGTACCGATACAAAGTGATAAAACAGTACCAATTAAATTGGCCATAAACGCTTGTGTAACGGTTTGTCCTTTTTTCTCGATATATTTCCCAATGACAAAAGCCATTGGCACAAAACTAATAATAAAGCCCCCAGTTGGCCCCATAACAACGCCTGCACCACCGGACATTTGTGCATAAACAGGTAATCCAATTGCCCCCATCAATACATATAAGCCGACAGCCATCGATCCGTGGCGTGTGCCGAGAATCGTTGCTGTCAGTCCGATTGCTAATGTTTGTCCGGTAATTGGGACAAATGGCAATGGGATTGTTACTTGTGCGAGCACTGCAATGAGTGCTGCAAATAATGCAATCATAACCATATTGTAAATACGTTGGTTCATATTCCTCATTCCCCTTTTGAAAATCATAGTATCACTGATTCTATTTTAAAGAAGAAGAGGGAGATATGTCAACTGATTATTTTACGAGGTTAACTCATTTGAGGCGTACAATTATTTTGAAAAATGGCGCGATGGGTAATTTCATGTTCTAGTAAGATGATAAAATCTATATGTGCATTCGTTGAAATCGAATGGTTGTAAATTTCTAGTAGTAATTCATATGGAAGGTTTTCCATTTTGACACCTCCTCGTCATGTATAGTATTAAAATTAACAAATAATAAATTGAAGAACAATAGGGTGGTTATCAACAGGTGGTGTTGATGAATTGTGGTTAAGTTGTTTATAACGTCTGGAAGTGTAGAAGACGTCTTGTGGGAATTGTGTAAAAAGTTATAAACAGTTGATAATGTTCGCGAAATTTGTCGAACGATTTATGGAGAAGGGAGTGAAGAAGAAAGTGAATTATATAAAAAACGCGCGTTTTCCACCAAGTGAATGGATGGAAACGCGCGTGTTGTTTTTATACGTATTATGCTTTCGTTGGCTGCTTTTTTTGGAAAGAATGAATGATTACACCGATCACTAACCCAACAATTGCAGGCAGAAGCCATCCAATTTGTTGTTCATAAAGTGGTAAATGTTTTAATACATCTGTCACAGCTTTTAATTCAAATCCAGCTGTATTGAACCCTTCTACCACACTAATTACTGCTGTGAATGCAAGCGATAAAATATAGACGATTGGGGCACGATTGAATGCTTTATCCACAAAAGATAATAGCATTAAAACAATCGCCAACGGATAAATCATCATTAAAATTGGTAATGAAATATTGATCAGTTGTGTAAGACCAAAGTTTCCAATGACAGTACTAAAACCAGCAAAGATCAAGACGTATGTTTTATATGAAAATTTAGGGAACGTTTCATCGAAAAATTGAGCGCATGCTGAAACGAGCCCGATTGAAGTTGTTAAACATGCGAAAATAATCGTTAGGGCTAAAATAATTGTTCCTGCGTCACCATATAGTACTGTTGAAGCAAGTGCTAAAATAGCACCACCATTATCTTGGATTCCGATTGCATCAACACTAGTTGCACCGATGAATCCTAAAGATACATAAACAAATGTTAATCCAATTGCGGCAATAAGACCTGCAATCAATGTTGCTTTAAAAGTTTCTTGCTTTCCTTTAATTCCTTGTGCGCTTAGTGTATTAATAATGATGATTCCGAAAATTAAGGCAGCAATAACGTCCATTGTTAAATAGCCTTCTACAAAACTACGGAAAAATGGATGATGAATATAATCCCCTTGTGCTTGACCAATTTCACCCATTGGCGAAACAAAGCTCTTAATCACTAAAGCACCAATAATAATAAATAAAATAGGTGTTAAAATTTTCCCGATACGATCGACTAGCTTCGCCGGATTCAGTGCTAAAGCAACCGTGATGGCAAAGAACACAATTGTAAAAATTAAAAGTGGCCATTGTGATTGCGCTGCTTCTTCAGATAAAAATGGTATGATACCGATTTCATATGAAACCGTAGCAGTTCGCGGAATGCCGAAAAATGGTCCGATTGCCATGTATACAATCATTGTAAAGATTATTCCGAACGCTGGGTTGACACGACTTGCGATTGAACGTAATCCACCATCTCCATCGATGTTAGAGTTTGCAATTGCAAGAACAGCAAGTAGTGGCAATCCAACTCCAGTAATCAAAAATCCGACCATTGCAACGACTAAATTTTCCCCGGCTAATTGTCCTAGTGCGGGTGGAAAAATAATGTTACCTGCGCCTAAAAAGAGTGCGAATAACATTAGACCAATAACTAGATTTTTTTGAAAAGTCAAAATATTTACATCTCCTTGAATATATACATCTTTTTTTGCCATACTTATTATAACAAATGTTTTGAAAAAAGCGATAAGAAAAGAGCTTTATTTTAGATTTTTAATATTTTAATCATAATTATACTATTTAAGTTCGTTTATATATATTTAATGATTGTAATAATGTTTATTTTAACAGAAATTTATTACTCTACTGAAAAAAAACCTAGATATAACTCTATATAAAAATAATAAATACAAGAAAATTTCACAAAGTATTCACATCTCATTTTTAGTCTGTTTCTAAACACCGATAATAATAATTTACGAGTGCGACAATAAAGTGTACACTAGTAAAATAGTATGTACAGGAGGTTTTTTTAGTGGATTCAGCAGAGTTTATGAGAAATTTAATTATAGAAACACCATCATCACCTGGTAACTTCGCAAAAGTTGCATTAGTGATTGGGACATTCGAGGGTGATATGGGTGATATTCAAACGATAAAAATCGGAACACAATCAACAATTCGTGATGTTTCAATTAACTGTCGTGATGAAGCGCATTTGATGCAAATAGTTGAGGCAATCAACAAAATCAGTGAAGGTATTCAAGTGCATGCTATTACTGATGATGTGTTACAAGCACATGAAGGCGGAAAAATTGAAATGAAAAGTCGCATGGAAATCCGTTCTTTAGGGGATTTACGTCGCGTATATACACCAGGTGTTGCGAACGTCTGTGAAACAATTAAAGAAGATCCAGAGCAAGCGGATTATTTTACAAGTATTTCTAATACAGTCGCTATTGTAACAGATGGTACAGCGATTTTAGGATTAGGGAATATTGGACCTGTAGCAGGAATGCCAGTTATGGAAGGTAAATCAGTGTTATTTAATCAGTTTGCGAATATTAGTGGGATTCCAATTTTATTAGATACATCTGATCCAGACGAAGTTGTTCGTACGGTCAAAAATATTGCCCCAACATTTGGTGGGATCTTATTAGAAGATATTGGTTCACCACATTGCTTTGAAATTGAAGAACGTTTAAAACAAGAATTGGATATTCCAGTTATGCATGACGATCAACATGGAACAGCTGTCGTAACGTTGGCATCTGTCATTTCTGCATGTCGTCAAGCAGGTGTGAAATTATCAGAATCAACTGTAGGTCAAATTGGGTTAGGAGCAGCAGGACTGGCGATTAGCCGAATGCTTATGGAATACGGTGTGAAAGAAGTTCAAGGTATTGACCGTGATGAAGCAGCTTGTGATCGTTTAAGAACACATGGTGGTACGGTTGTTGATTCATTAGAAACATTAATGGAGACATGTGACATTATTGTTGCCACAACAGGTGTTGCTGGATTAATCAAGCCAGAAATGGTTCGTGAAGGTCAAGTGATTTTAGCATTATCCAATCCAAATGCAGAAATCGATCCGAAAGTAGCATTGGAAGCGGGCGCAGCATTTGCCGCGGATGGTCGTCTTGTAAACAATATTTTAGGTTTTCCAGGTATTTTCCGCGGTGCGTTAAATGCGAAAACAGAAAACATTACGTATCCGATGCTGATTGCAGCAGCATTAGCAATCGTCGATAGCACAAAGTCAGGCGATTTAGTACCACATCCATTAGATCCAACTGTACATGAAAATGTTGCAGCAGCAGTTGAACGTGTAGCAACAGAAGGTTAAGGGAAGAACTACGAGTGACAAAGGTTTTGAATTGTCACCGTAGTTTTTTTCTTATACAATAAAAGAATCAATCATGAACTGTTCGTGCATAGAGGAATATCCAAAAGAATTAAAATTTGAAAACAGATGGGATGGTATAATGAACGATATAAACTATATTAACGTTAAAGATGAAATTGAAGGATCTGACGTTTTAACGACAATCATTGGCGGTATGTTAGAAAAAAATACATTACATGTGCTCGGGCTAGCAACTGGTGGCACGATGATTCCTGTGTATGAAAAATGGGTAGCATCTTCTTTAGATTTTTCGAATGTAACGACGTTTAACTTAGATGAATATGTCGGAGTCGCGAAAGAAAACCGTAATAGTTACGCGTATTTTATGCATGAGCATTTATTTGACCATAAAACATTTAAAGAAGTGAATTTATTAGATGGCATGGCTGATGATTTGGAAGCTGAGTGCGCGCGTTATGAACAATTATTAAACGATAAACAGTTAGATTTACAATTGCTTGGGGTCGGAGAAAATGGTCATATTGCATTTAATGAACCAGGTACATCCTTTGATTCAACAACACATCTTGCGCAATTAACAGAAGATACGGTTACAGTAAATAGTCGCTTTTTTGAAGAAGGGGAACTTGTTCCAAATACAGCATTAACAATGGGGATACAATCGATTATGAATGCGAAGAAAATTGTTTTATTAGCATTTGGAGAGCGAAAACGTGCAGCAATTGCTAAATTGAAAAAAGGCGAAGTCGATCCAAATTGGCCGATTACAAAATTATTGCATCATCAAGATGTAACGATTATTACAGATCTAACATAAATAAAAAGATGCTTTATGTGAAAACACGAAAATGTTTTCCAACATAAAGCATCTTTTTTATCTCGCATTAACAAGTAGTAAGACGCCCACTTCAAGATTTGAGCAAAAGTGTAAAGATAAGTGGGCGTTGGACTGCCTGTAAAAGCCCGATTGGTTCGGGCGGGCAGGATGTTGGTCACAGGACGTGACGCACTTAGCCTATGTTCACCTAAATCAGTGGGGGATTCAGAACCCTCACTGATTGAAGTTTCATTTTATCGTTGATTTCGAGGCATTCCATCAAAGTTTGATCGATGCTTTTCAATTTCTCGTTTGCGTTGCTCAGTTGCTAAAGCATCCCTTTGTTCTTCGGTTAATTGATGCTCTGGATGGTGAGCAGCTTCTTTTATACGTTCTTCTTCCTCTTGCTCATCCTTTGGTTCCTCATCTTCCAAGTCTCCACCTTCATCAGCATTTGTTGGAAGCGGTTGTTGAGCATACTCACTTACAGGCTGATTACCAAATATTGACGGGTTTTCATCTTGATCGTATTTCTTTCTTGATTCATAGATCAGTGATTCCGCGGATGTTTCGAATGCGAGTTTATCGAAATCACCTCTTGTATATTCTTTACTCCATTTAGATACGTCTTTGACGATCGAATTTTTGGAGTTGTGAAGTATTTTAATAATATCTTGTGTAAATTGTTCTGCTAATCCCATTCTGACTATCTACTGCTAAAAACGAAAACAACAAATCTATTGATTAAAAAGGAAAAGAATGAATCTGTTGTCTGAAGTTTTTAGTGTAGATTCACCACCTTTCTTATGCTAACTTTTTTGTTTTGTAAACGTCACTATATAAAGAAGATTGATTAACCATACTATACCCCGTAAACAATTTGATTAAACGATATTTTAAATGAAAAGTGCATGAGTTAGCGGTAGTATGTTTAAAAACAGATTGAAAAATGATTTATTTCACTGTACATGGTATAATTAGTTTGATATAGGTGAACGAATAATGATTAAGGGAGGCTGGACATGTTAATATTAGCAGTCGTAGCTACTTTACTTGCGTCGTTGATCTTAACACCCATTGTCCGAATACTTGCTTTCCGCATTGGTGCTGTAGATCGACCAAACTATCGAAAAGTGCATACAGAAATTATGCCACGAATCGGTGGTTTAGCAATATATGTCTCATTTATGCTTGGCTATTTAATATTGAGACCAACAGATGAACATGCCATTGGTATTTTAATAGGGTCATTTATTATTATATTAACGGGTTTTTTAGACGATTTATTAGAGATTACTGCAAAGGCAAAGTTTACAGGCCAACTATTAGCAGCGTTTGTTGTTGTCTTATGGGGCGGTTTACAAATTGAATTTATTAATTTACCGTTCGGTGGACAATTAGAGTTCGGTTTTCTAAGTATTCCAATCACAATTATTTGGATTGTCGGTATTACGAATGCGATTAATTTAATCGATGGATTGGATGGATTGGCTGCAGGAGTTTCAACGATTGCGCTAATTTCTCTATCGATTATGGCAGTGATTATGGGTGATTATTTTGTGCTTGTGATGGCATTAATGCTAGCAGTGAGTACATTTGGCTTTTTATTTTATAATTTTTACCCAGCAAAAATATTTATGGGGGATACAGGGGCACTTTTTTTAGGGTATATGATTTCCGTATTAGCGTTATTAGGTTTCAAAAACGTTGCGGTTATTTCATTAATCATCCCAATTATGATTTTAGGTGTACCGATTTCAGATACGTTTTTTGCGATTGTTAGACGTGTTCGAATGAAACAAAAGATTTTTGATCCAGATAAATCACATTTGCATCATTGCTTACTCAATAACGGATTTTCACATAGACAAACGATTTTAATTATTTATGCTATTGCCGCATTATTTGGGTTAGCTGCGATTTTATTTTCACAAGCAACTGTATGGGGTTCAGTCGTATTAATTGTATTAATTTTAATCGCAATTGAACTGCTCGTAGAAGTTGTAGGACTTGCCGGCTCAAATTATCGACCATTATTAAATTTTGTGAGAATGTTAGGGAAATGAAAAGGAAAATCGTGAATGATATACAAACATGTGGAACTTGTTTGCATATTGTTCACGATTTTTTTGTTTGGATAAGAACTGAGGGAGAGTGGGGGACTTGTATTTGAGTTAGCGCGCCCTGCATTAGGCATAGCAACTTGATGAATGGGCATTACACGTCATGAATCGGGCATAGCGTGTCACATTGTGGTCATAGAACGCACTTTTTTAGTCATAGTGTATCGATTGGTCATAGAGTGCCTTTCATTAGGCATAGCAGTTTAATGAATGGGCATTGCACGTCATAAATTGGAGATAGGGCGTCACATTGTGGTCATAGAACGCACTTTTTTAGTCATAGCGTATCGATTGGTCATAAAGTGCCTTTCATTAGGCATAGCACAGCTGATTTTAGCCCTAGAACAGCCGATTCGACTTAGGGAGTTTTACATGCTGAGTGAAGTTGCAAATCATCATTGATGAACATAAAAAAGCTGTTCGGAAAGTTGTTTTACGAACTTTCTGAACAGCTTCTTATATTTTCAGGATTAATTCGATACCCTGATACTCAAGCATTTATTGATTGATTTCGTTATCATTTGATTCTTCGCTTGTATATGCATTTGATTGGTTATCGTCTGTTAATTCATTCGTTGGTGGTGCTAATTCTAAATGTTGTTGTAGCTCCATTTTCTTTTCTGCTAAATCGACTTCATCAAGCTCCCAATAGTAACCACGATTTGTCCAGTTGTCATCCCCTGAAATATTCATCATGTTGATTTTTGGAATGCCACCTTTTGCATACTCTAAAAATGATTTCATTTCACTGTACGTCATATTTGTTTTCATATTGTTTCCAACTGCGTCAATGACGTCGCCTAGTTTAACGAATGAGTTCAATGAAAGAGACTCCTTGACAATCTCATTTAAAATCATTTGCTGACGTTTACCACGTTCAACATCACTATCTAATTTACGCGTACGTGCGAGTGCTAATGTATGACGACCATCTAAATGATGTGTACCTTTCTTTAACTCAATTGTACGTTTGTCATTCTCATCTAGTTCAACATGATCGTAAGGAATATCGACAGTAACGCCGCCAACTGCATCGACTACTTCAATAAATGCGTTAAAGTTCATTTTTACATAGTAGTCAATTGGGATTTCCAGTAAGTTTTCGACTGTATCAATTGTACCTTCTGTACCGCCGAAAGCATGAGCATGTGTAATTTTATCGAAACGTTGACGTTGTGGATCATACACATTTGCATCACGTGGAATGCTTAATAAGTTGACTGTTTTTTGATCATTATTTAATGTTGCAACGAGCAATGCATCTGAACGAGGGTTTCCATCGTCTTTTCGCTTATCGCTTTCATCAACCCCGATAAATAAAATCGAAACGTTATCTTTTAATGGTTCGACTGCTTCGTCCCTTAATTGTGATTTTGTTCGATCATTTAATGCTTCAAATGCACGGTCAGCAGCTTGATTTGCTTTATTTTCTAAATAAAACCCATATCCAAGGACACTTAAAAATGCAACGAGCGAGATAAGAAGAGCAATTTTTAAAATGGTTCTCTTTTTACTCTTCTTTTTTTTATTTAAAGATCCGTAAGGACTTTTATTCATGTTATTTACCTCCGAAAGTAGTTTGCCTCTGTATGATAAAACACCGAGTGTTTAATTTATCAATTTATATAACTGTTGGTATAACTGTTCAATAACAAGAATGCATTTAGAACCGTCATCATTCGTCTTTGTTTATTTGAATCGGATGCATTATGAATGTTGAATGATAACAACAGTAATAACTCGAATAAGTATACTACTTTACGAAAAAGAAGTAAAAGAATTAAATAGTAAACTCTAGAAATTCTTTTCTTTCGGTTGTTATAACACTTTGTCCATTTGTTAATTCTGTTATCCAATTCTCAAATTGTACGACTTGTTGTTGTGGGACATGAATGAATAATTCAACTTGATCTGCATAAGCCATTTCATGTAAAGGGTATGCTGACTGACGAACTTCATTTTCGACTTTTCCAAGCCAAGTGTAGTCAATGCTTACCTTCATTAAATGATGCAGCTTACATTCTACGCTACCAGTAGCTGCAATACCTTCTGAAGTTGCACGTCCATACGCCCGAATGAGTCCGCCACTGCCGAGCTTAATCCCGCCGAAATAACGTGTGACAACAACGGTTACATCTTGCAAATTTTGCTTTTTTAATACCTCTAACATTGGGACGCCTGCCGTGCCAGAAGGTTCGCCATCATCATTTGCCTTTTGAATTTCATCATGTTCACCGATTAAATAAGCCGAACAATTGTGAGTAGCATTATGATGGATTTTTTTGATTTCGTTAATAAAATCAATCGCTTCCTCTTCTGTTTCAGTTCTTCTAACATATGTTAAAAAGCGCGATTTTTGAACGATATACTCACTTTCACCTTGTAAATTGACTGTTCGATAATCAGAACGCAATATAAATCCCTCCAAATTGTAATACAATTTTAATATTACACGTTTATCTTAATGATATAATATATTATGCTTCTAATGAAAAGTATATCGTCTTTGTTAATAAAACCGTAGTATTTAGATGCTTAATGGAGTGAACAATAAGAATGAATGAAAATGAAGCGATTAATTTAAAAAGTTTAAACTATATATTTGACAAAATGGTCAAAACGATAGGTCAATCCAAAGATGAAGTATTTTTGATCAGTGAGCAATCAAAGGACGACTATGAAAAAATCAAAAAAGAGTTAGATGATATTAAAGAGAAAATCCAACAGTTAATTATTGAAAATGATCAATTAGATAAAGAAACAATGGAATCTAGAAGATATCTCGCAAAAGTATCTCGGTATTTTGATCGCTATACTGAAGAAGAAGTGAAGGAAGCATACGATAAAGCAAGCAATCTACGTGTACTTTCAATGGGAAATCAATTGAAAGAGACAGAATATCGGAAACGCCGTGATGATCTCGAACGTAGACTAAATACGATGTTAGAAACAATCGAACGAGCAGATCAATTAGTGAGTCAAATATCCATTATCATGAATTATTTAACATTTGATTTGAAACATGTTGGAGAAGCGCTTGAAAATGCGCAGCAAAAGCAAGAATTTGTCATTCAAATATTGGAAGCTCAAGAAGAAGAGCGTAAACGGGTATCGCGTGAAATCCATGATGGGCCAGCACAAATGTTAGCACGGTCTTTATTACAGTCGCAATTAGTAGAGAAAGTGTACGTCGATCGAGGAGGTCAAGCTGCCCTAAAAGAATTAAAGCGCTTACGTGAGGACATTCGTGAAACATTAATAGAAGTGCGCCGGGTCATTTTTGATTTAAGACCGATGAATTTAGATGACCTTGGGATTTCTGCAGCGTTAAAAAAATATTTGGCAGAAGTTAATCATTTAGAAAATACGGTTGAAATTTCGTTCAATGAACGTGGTGAATTCAAGCGGCTTCAGTCGAATTATGAAGTGGCGGTCTTTAGAATTATTCAAGAATGTGTGACTAACGCACTAAAACATGGTAAACCTAGTAATATTACTGTTCAATTGGAATGGCTTAGTGATAAGCTAAATGTAATCGTTAAAGATGATGGAAAAGGATTTAATCTGGATGAAGTGAAAGGGCAGTCATTTGGACTAGTGGGAATGAAAGAAAGAGTAGAACTACTTAAAGGGACAATGACAACAAAATCAGTGATAAATAAAGGTACGATTCACATTATACAAATTCCATTTATGGAATCGTGAAAGATGAACGAGGAGGAGAAGGAAACATGAACGAAGCTGTAAAAATTATTATTATAGATGATCATCAGTTATTTAGAGAAGGTGTTAAAAGAATTTTAGACTTTGAAGATACATTTGAAGTCGTTGCAGAAGGAGACGACGGTGAGGAAGTTGTTGCGTTATATGAGCAATACCAACCAGACGTCATTCTAATGGATATTAATATGCCGAGAATCAATGGCATTGATGCAACAGAATCGTTATTAAAAGAACATCCAGATGCGAAAGTCATTATTTTATCAATCCATGATGATAGCACATATGTCTCGCATGCATTAAAGACTGGTGCATTAGGCTATATGTTAAAAGAAATGGATGCAGAAGATATTGTTGAAGCAATTAAAGTAGTGTCAGCAGGCGGATCTTATTTACACCCTAAAATTACACATAATCTTGTTCAAGAATTTAAACGCTTAAGTGAGCGAGAGCATCATGGAGCGTTCCAACAAAATGAAATCCGTCGTCCTTACCATTTATTAACGAAGCGTGAAAGTGAAGTTCTACAATTATTAACGGATGGACAAAGTAACCGTGCGATTGGCGAAACGTTGTTTATTTCGGAAAAAACGGTGAAAAACCACGTTTCAAGCATTTTACAAAAAATGAGCGTTAACGATCGTACGCAAGCAGTCGTAACAGCGATTAAAAATGGTTGGGTTGAAGTCAATTAATCCATACTATGCCGATATATTATATTTGTTTAAATGAAGTCGTTTATATGGCATAATATAAGACATAATGAAAAAGGCCGCCTATATGGACAGGCCTTTTTAAATCGATGAAATTAAGGAGATATATACGATGAAGAGATTGCGAATCATCCTATTAAGTATGTTAGTACTCATTGTATTAGCAGCATGTGGTACTGATAAACAGGAAGAAACGGATGAAGAAGAAGGCGTAGGATTTAGTTTATCAAATGAGACGATTGAGGAAGCAGCAAATGTACCAGAAAAAGAAAAAGATTTGATATTGGAAGCATTCAATCAGTATATTGAGCGTTTGAATGAAAAAGATTTAGAAGGTTATATGGACACCATTTCAGAGAAACCATCGAGTTTCACAAGGGAAGAAGAACAGAAAATGGTAGAAGAAATGTTTGAAGAATACGATTTTACACGTGAGCCATCAAATGTAACAATTGTAAAATATCATGAAGAAAAACAAGAAGCGCAAGTATTTTCAAATTTAAATAATAAAGTGAAGCAATTATCTACAGGCTTAGAAACGGCGGAGAAGTCACGTCAAGTAACTGTGTTTACAAAAGAGAAAAATGAGTGGAAAGTGAAAGCTGTCCATGCGATTGGTGAAAATTAAATCGACTAAAAAGTGATGCACAAATTGCATTGCTTTTTTTTATGGTAAAATCTATACAATTCGTAAAATCGATGTGTCATGTTTTGAATAAGGCTTGCTAAATTGTTCAATTCATCTTATAATAAAAATAATAAGAACAAACGTTCTCTTGTGGAGGCGAAAATAATGCTGATTCCAGATGAAGTATTAGTATATGTTGAAAGAATGATTTATTTGCCCATCGTTTTAAAAATTTTAGAGCGGGATCGTCGAGTACTTGCTTATGCACCGCTTAAGTTGAATGGACCTTATTTAACGCTGATTGATCAAGTAACACAACAAGTGCATACGGAGTTAAGAGAGACGAAAGCTTATTTAACGCGCCATCAAATGCAAGTGCTCCGTTTAGGAAAAGATGAATTATTTACTGAATATCAATTTATTTATAAAGGCTATGAAGAGAAGCGTCGTTATTTAAATCTTCGTTTACGAAATCGTTCAGATGAATTATTGACAGCGTATTTAACTGCTGCTTCTACACCGACTGCGTAACATTTATCGTTTTTATTTGATGATTCATGAAAAGTTGGCATGGATGATGGATGTACAATTATTTAAAGGAAAGTTGATGATGTATCGCTCCTTTCATTGATTCAGTGGTTGAAACTGTTCAGCGTGAAGGAAATAAAAAAGCCAACCTACTCTATACTGTAGGTTGACCAAAAGGGAAGTTAAGCTTCTTCTTGATATTGTAATGCAGCATTGCCAAGCACTTTCGCTGCTACGAGCATAGCTGGTTCTTTGAAGTCAAATTTTGGATGGTGATGTGGATAAGCTTCTTCTGGTTTACCGCCTGTGAAGAAAAATGTTCCTGGGACTTTCTCTAAATAATAAGAGAAATCTTCTCCGCCCATATGTGGGGTAGCTTCAACAACATTGTCTTCTCCAAGAATATTTTCAGCTACATTTTTGACAAATAACGTTTCATCTTTATGGTTTACAACCGCTGGATATCCTCGTGTGTATGTAATGTCAATTGTACAGTTATTGGCTAATGCTGTTCCTTCGACAACACGACGAATTTCTTCTTCCATTAAATCTCGAATTTCTGGTAAAAATGTTCGGACAGTCCCACGTAACTCTGCTGTATCCGCAATAACGTTAAAAGCATTTTCTGCAACAAATGAACCAACAGACAGTACAGCAGATTCAATAGGATTTACACGACGTGCAACAATCTGTTGTAAGTTTGTAACGAGTTGTGAGCCAATGACAATCGAATCTTTTGTTTGATGTGGACTTGCACCATGTCCACCAGCTCCTTGAATATTAATTACAAACTGATCAGGTGCCGCCATTACTGGTCCAATACCGTAACGAATCGTCCCTAATGGATACTGAGAAGATAAATGCGTCCCAAAGATTACATCGACCCCATCTAAGCAACCATCTTCAATCATAGCAATTGCACCACCAGGCATCATCTCTTCAGCGTGTTGGTGAATGAACACATATTCACCGCTTAAGCTCTCGCGCAGTTCGTGGATTGCTTTTGCAAGCTGCAACAGTGTGGCTGTATGACCATCATGTCCACATGCATGCATGACACCTGGTACAGTTGATTTATAGGGAACCTCTTTTTCATCTTGAATTGGGAGGGCATCAAAATCGGCACGTAATGCAACTGTTTTCCCTTCTTTAGCTCCTTTTACACGGGCAACGACACCGTTCCCGCCGACATTTGCTTGCACTTCAACACCTAAATCATTGTAAAAATTAACGATGTATTGTGCTGTATTCTTTTCTTGGAATGATAGTTCAGGATTCATATGTAAGTGTCGACGCATTACAACCATATCTTCATAAGCATTTTCCAGTTTCTCAAATAATTGATTGTTCATCAAAGTTCCCCCTTATCCATTTAATTCAAATGGAATGAATTTTCATTTAATTGTAACAATTCGGAAGGGGATTATCAATAGATAAAAAAGAAGATGGGATTAAAAAATCACCATCTTCACACATTAATTATGATCATAATCATCTTTTTTTACTTTGTAAGTTGCGATGTACGGTGCGCTTGCGAACATATGAGGTTGCTTATGTAAGCCAGCTCCTTTTTCTTCTTCTGCGATGACTTCATGATAGGATGGTGTATCTTGCCAAGATTCAAAGAAAAAATTACCTGTCCATTGTGTCATGATCACGTACGTATTAGAGGCTTCTGGTCGTAAAATTCGATAAGAAATAAGTCCTTTTTGAGTAGCAATTAAATTGGCACGACGCAGTAGCCAATGTTCAAAAATCGGTCTTCCCTCGTCGGAAGTAGGGATATAGTTTAAGGCAAAGAATCCCTCTTCCTTTAAGGGACCAGCACCGTCTAGCACCATATACGTATGGGGCGTTTGAAAGGTACTTTTTCCCTCTGTTTCATGTATTAAGATGGAATTTCCCGCACCATGCATGACGACCATTGTTTCATTAGGATATTTTTTTCGAATGGACTCCATAAAATCCATTGATCCTGAAGTTGTGTATAATTTCATCATAAAAATCCTCCTTACAATTCTGCTTATGAAAGCACAAAATCGTATCTGTTTAATATTATCTTCTTGATTATGAATTAAATTCCCTTTTTTGGAATAAATGAAACAAAAATTGACGAAAATGTGACAAGAATAAAGGCGATAATTTGACATACCAGTATATATTATATACAAAAGATATAAGGAGCATTACACTAATACTTTGTATAGTTCTTAATTATAAGAAAGTAGGGATGAGTTAGATGACGAAATTTAATGACACACTTTTACGCGCAGCAAGAGGAGAGAAAGTCGATCATACGCCAGTCTGGTATATGCGACAAGCAGGGCGTTCGCAGCCGGAATATTTGAAAATCAAAGAGAAATATTCATTGGAAGAGATTACAAAGCAACCTGAATTATGTGCGTATGTAACGAAATTACCAGTAGATCAATACAATGTCGATGCCGCGATTTTATATAAAGACATTGTGACGCCACTTCCAGCGATCGGAATTGATGTAAACATTAAACCTGGGGTAGGCCCAGTCATCAGTAACCCTATACGAACGGTTCAAGATATTGAAAAATTAGGGGAGATTCACCCAGCAGAAGATGTACCTTATGTGTTGGAAACAATTCGATTACTCACACAAGAGCAGTTAAATGTCCCGCTAATTGGCTTTGCAGGTGCACCGTTTACATTGGCAAGTTATATGATCGAAGGGGGACCCTCTCGTTCATACAATAAAACGAAGGCATTAATGGTGTCAGAGCCACAAGCATGGTTTTTATTAATGGATAAATTAGCAGAGATGACAATTGCGTATATTACAGCACAAGTACATGCAGGTGCGAAAGCGATTCAAATTTTTGATTCGTGGGTCGGTGCATTGCACGCTGATGATTACCGTATTTTTGTGAAACCAACGATGGAGAAAATTTACTCTGCATTAAGAGCGTTAAACGTTCCACTTATTACATTTGGTGTAGGGGCGAGTCATTTAGCAGAAGAATGGCATGACTTACCAGTAGATGTCGTTGGGTTAGATTGGCGAATGACAATTCAAGAGGCAGCAGCAAAAGGCTTTACGAAAACGATTCAAGGAAACTTAGATCCAACGTTATTAATTGCGGATTGGGACGTATTAGAAAAACGTGCACGAACAATTATTGAGCAAGGCGTTGAATACGGAAACCATATTTTCAATTTAGGGCATGGTGTATTCCCTGATGTAAAACCAGCAACATTGAAAAAGTTAACAGAACTTATTCATACGTACAGTACAGAATTACGAAGCGCACAACAAAAATCATAATCAGTTGAAGATTATCCTTTCAGGGGAATTAAAAAAGAAGACATGGAAGTAACTAAATGAGGTGGAAAAGATGAAGAGAAAAGTAGGTTTATTAGTGATGGCGTACGGTACGCCATATAAAGAGGAAGATATTGAGCCGTATTACACGCATATTCGTCGTGGTCGTCCGCCGGCACCAGAACAATTGGAGGACTTACGTAATCGCTATGAAGCGATTGGTGGAATTTCACCATTAGCAAAAATCACATCTAATCAAGCACATGCTTTATGTGCCCGTTTGAATGAATTGCAAGATGAAGTGGAGTATCACGTGTATATTGGATTAAAACATATTACACCATTCATTGAAGATGCTGTCCAACAAATGCATGAGGATGGCATAACAGAAGCGGTTTCTATTGTATTAGCGCCACATTTCTCTACGTTTTCAGTGAAATCTTATAATGGTCGTGCGCAAGAAGAAGCGGAGAAGCATGGCATTCGATTACAATCGGTTGAAAGTTGGTATAAAGAGCCGAAGTTTATTCAATATTGGGTTGAAAAAGTAGAAGAAACATATGCAAAGATGTCGGAGGAAGAACGTCAAAAGGCTTGTTTAATTGTTTCGGCACATTCATTACCAGAAAAAATTATTCAACATGGCGATCCATATCCTAAACAACTACAAGAAACAGCGGATTTAATTGCGAAAGGCGCTCGAATTGAGCATTATGAAGTTGGTTGGCAAAGTGAAGGGCAAACACCAGAACCATGGTTAGGACCTGATGTACAAGATTTAACGAAAGATTTATATGAAGCAAAAGGCTATAAGTGTTTTGTTTATATCCCTGTTGGATTTGTTTCAGATCATTTAGAAGTTCTTTATGATAATGATTATGAATGTAAGGTTGTATGTAATGAAGTAGGTGCAGCATACAATCGTCCGGCGATGCCAAATACAGATCCATTATTCATCGATGCAATGGTCGATGCAATTGCTAAGTTATCGTCATAAACAATCAATTGAAAGTGTGAGCGAAATGAGTGAGCAACGTAAAAGAATTGTAATTGTCGGTGGTGGTATTACAGGACTTTCCGCAGCTTTTTATTTACAAAAAGAAGTACAAGAAAGCCATTTACCAATCGATATTGTTTTACTAGAAGCAAGTAATCGTTTAGGTGGGAAAATCGAAACCGTACGACGTGATGGATTTATTATTGAACGAGGTCCAGATTCTTTTTTAATTCGAAAGAAGAGTATGGGACAGTTGGCGGAAGATGTAGGCGTCGCTGACCAGTTAGTTCAAAATGCGACAGGGCAAGCGTATATTTGGTCAGATGAGCAATTACACCCGATTCCAGCGGGCTCTGTCATGGGGATTCCAACAGCATTCAAGCCATTTATGGCCTCAGCGTTATTTTCATTCCGAGGGAAATTACGAGCGGCAGGTGATTTTATATTACCGCGTTCAAAAGTTCAAGGTGATCAATCTTTAGGAAGCTTTTTTAAACGACGTCTTGGAACGGAAGTTGTTGAAAATTTAATAGAGCCTTTATTATCGGGTGTCTATGCAGGAAATATTGATCAAATGAGTTTGCAAGCAACGTATCCACAATTTGCAGCGGTCGAAAGAAATCATCGAAGTTTAATTCAGGGGATGAAGAAAACATCGTCCAAAAAAGAAGTAGCAACGAAGAAAAGAGCAGGGGCTTTTCATACATTAAAAGATGGACTTGAAACAATTGTTGAAGCTACGGAACAACAGTTGACGGGTACAATGATTAAAAAGAATTGTGCGTTAACAGCGATTGACCGTGAAGTCGATCGTTACGTGTTACAATTAAATGATGGGGAAAAAATGATGGCAGATGCGGTCATTTTAACGACGAGCCATCAAGTGGCGGGTGCCTTATTTGCGCCTCATGGATTATTGCAGCAAACACGTCAAATTCCAACAACGTCTGTTGCAACCATTGCGCTGGCATTTTCCGAAGGGGATGTAGAGCAGCATGAGGAGGGTACAGGTTTTCTTGTTTCAAGAAAAAGTCATTGTGCGATGACGGCTTGTACGTGGACGCATCGTAAATGGCCGACAACGACGCCAAATGGTAAGATTTTATTGCGTGCATTTGTCGGTAAAATTGGAGATGAGGCAGTCGTCGATCTTTCGGATGAACAAATTGAACAGCTTGTGTTAAATGATTTGCGGAAAATGATGACTATTCATAAAAAACCTCAATTTTCAATCGTAACGAGGTGGAAAGAGGATCGTCCACAATATCGTGTTGGCCATCAAACACGTATTGCGGAAGAAAAGAACGCACTGAAAGAAGCATTTCCGCTTGTGAAGTTGGCAGGAGCTTCTTATGAAGGCGTTGGATTACCTGATTGTGTTGATCAAGGGAAAGCGGCCGTGCGAGAAGTGCTTGATCAAATATTGTAAACAAAAAGCAACTACGAAGTGATTGATGAAATCCTTTGTAGTTGCTTTATTTATTATAAAATTGTGCATTTATGACATTTGTTTGTATGATAACCATGGTTTTTCATAATATCCTCTCCGCAAATGATACAAGCTTTCGTTGGCATTTTCTTTAATGTATAGAATGCCTTTCTCATACGCATCGTCGCCTCCTTTTTTTAGGCAGCTGTTACGCGTCTGTACAGCTGTCACAATGGTTTGTGTAACAATCGAACTGTTCTTCCATCTCGTTTCCACAAGTTGCACATCGTTTTGCCGGTAAATTTCTGAAGAAATCCAATACATTTTGTAGCATATCAACACCTCCAAATCGGAATATTTTTATAGCTTATTACACTCTTCACACGTATGCGTGTAGCAATCGAATTGTTCTTCCATTTCATTTCCGCAAGATTTACAAAGTTTCGCTGGTAAATTTTTGAAAAATTCTACAACGTTTTCAATCATGTATGTTCTCTCCTTTTATCATTCTGTTATATAACTTATGTGATTAATTAAAATTGTATTATAACAGAAGTCTAATGTCAACATGTATTATCAGAAAACTTAAAACAAATTTATTTGTATGAATGAGCGACGGAAAATGAATGTCGTGTAAATGTTGTCATACGAAGGGTTTTTAGTCACTTCGACAAATATTCAGTATGAGTAAAATATATTTTTTGGGGGGAGAATGTAACAGCCAATCACCATATTGATTTTCGTTTCGATTGTGTTGCTTGCCGCAGGCGTCACTACATCTCCACTTCAATCAATAGGTAAATGGGTTAGCGATCATATGTTGAAGACCAAGATATAATATTCATAAATCCAACATTTTTTGTCAATATCATATAAAATAGAAGTATAAATATGTAAAAGGAGCGAGTGATCTATGTATTTTATTGATAATAAAGGCATTACAGACCCGCAAATTAACTTAGCAATTGAAGAATATATTTTACGTACAATGGATATTGAAGAGGATTCGTATTTATTGTTCTATATTAATGAGCCTTCAATTATCATTGGGAAAAACCAGAATACAGTTGAAGAAATTGATACAGACTTCGTTGAAAAGAATGGTATTAAAGTCGTTCGTCGTTTATCAGGTGGTGGTGCAGTTTATCATGATTTAGGGAATTTAAACTATAGTTTCATCACGAAAGATGATGGTGAGTCTTTCCGGAACTTTAAAAAGTTTACTGAACCTGTTGTAAAAGCATTGCAAAAGATTGGGGTAAACGCTGAGTTGATCGGCCGTAATGACTTACTTGTGGATGGTCGTAAAATTTCTGGAAATGCACAATTTGCGACGCAAGGAAGAATGTTCAGTCATGGAACATTAATGTTTGATACAGAGATTGAGAAAGTAGTATCAGCATTGCGTGTACGTAAAGATAAAATTGAGTCAAAAGGCATTAAGTCCATTCGTAGTCGTGTTGCAAATATTGCGGAGTTTTTAGATGATGAGATGACGATTGAGGATTTACGTATGGAAATTTTAAAATCGATTTTTGAAGGTGAAGAAAATATCCAATATAAAGAGTTAACGGATGAAGATTGGGAAAATATTCATGCACTCTCAAAAGAGCGCTATGCGAATTGGGATTGGAACTATGGAAAATCACCGAAATTCAATATGCAACATTCGCATCGCTTCCCAGTAGGAAGTATTGATGTTCGTTTACAAGTGAGTAAAGGTGTCATTGAAGACGTAGCGATTTTTGGAGATTTCTTTGGAATTGGAGAAATTGAAAAAGTCCAAGCTGCGTTACGCGGAATTACGTACAATAAGCAATCGATTGAGGAAGCGCTTGTTGGTATTGACATCCCAACTTATTTAGGTGGGATTTCAACAGAAGAATTTGTTCAATTGATTTATTAAGAGAGATTGTTGAATAAGTTATAACAAAATCAGGTTCAAGAAAAATACTCATTTTTCTGAACCTGATTTTTTTCTTATTGACTAGCCCATTTTTTTCGGCAGTGTTTCAGATGGCGCACAGTGGTGAAACATGATAAAAATTGTTTCATCCTATATAAGTAACATGTTTGTGGGGATAATTTAACAGCCAATCACCATATTGACATTCGTTTCGATTGTGGTGCTTGCCGCGGGCACGGCTTCAGCCTCCTCGTCGCTACGCTCCTAAGGGGGAATCA
>ERZ808040.855-NODE-855-length-23339-cov-7.081076_pt1 | contig 23339 bp, 22 predicted proteins | sample MGYA00380191_ERZ808040 | MGnify/ENA primary metagenome ERZ808040 (study PRJEB31490, sample SAMN06133395) | mouse gut metagenome | isolation source: J6 | host: mice | place: China: Chengdu | collected 2015-05 ...
TCCGAGCCATCCTGACTCTATGATACAGGATGGTTCGGATTTTGTATAGGTACATGCTATCCACCGTTTACGAAAAGGATTTCAATACATCCCATGTTTCTATTAAACGGAAACATTATAACACAGTTCTCCTAGTTTTGGAAATTTCAATACATCCCATGTTTCTATTAAACCAACGCCACTCCGCCTATTTCATTTTCTCATTATACCATTAAATCCAATAAAAATCACCTATTTTACGATTTTTTACCAAGTAACTCTCCTTCGCTGTTTTTCTTCATTTAAATTCTATTTTTTCGCAGAATAGCTGGATTTTTGCTTTGTTTCTCTCATTTACACTTGGTAAAAATTATAGAATCAGATCTTCCCCTGTTAACTTATCACGCTTTCCAAGGAGATCTTCACCAAATACATTATCATTCATCAGTTTAATAATACATATAAAATCTTCATTCGTATCAATTACATTCTTTAGCTCATTTTCCAATTCAAGTAATTTTGATGGGGTAATATCTCCACGAAAAACAGAAAATTGAAAATGAGAGAGATATTTTTTACAAATTTTAAAAACTTTTTGAACTCTTTTTTCATTGACATCATAGAATACAAAGGCGTAGTTATAATGAATTTGCTTCTTACTTTTATTCATACTTTCCCTTCTTTATTCGAGTTGTTATAGGTTCATTTTCATAGAAAACGGAACAAACAGCTTTCCCTCTAATATAAACTTAATCAATTTATAGCAGTCTAATTTTATGGCTGTTCTATAGGAGATTTTTCTTTTCAGCCGTTCATGGTAAAAAACGGACTCTATCCGCTGTTCAAAAGCCTCGATGAAAAGTTTTCTTCCCTCTTCATTGAGCATACAGTAGTTGACTTTTCTGTCAAAGTGTTTCTCTACTTGCAGTCTTTTGTTGTTTACCAACTCAAAGATTGTCTTGTATACCACTGCTGGTTTAAACACTTCGCATAGATCAAGGCTTAATGAAAAACGACCTTCTGATGGCTCATGAAGAAAGCTAATACGCTGGTCTAAATGTGTTCTGTAAATCGCTGAAATCGTTTTGGTATATAAAAGTGTATTGCCAAAGGATACCAGTGCATTCATCGGATTGTCTGGCGGACGTTTTACCCGCTTATTCATGATAAAATCCTCTGGTAAAAAATATTTAAAATCTGCATAGAATCTTGCCCACACCTCCCCTTCCGCAGACATGAGTTCTGAAATCTTCTCTGACGAATCTACATGCTTATGAAACTCCTTTCTAATCCAGTCAACTGTCGTCTTAACTTCTTTTTTATTATGCTTGTAATAATGATACAGAATTTCATAAATATTATCTCCGATACCATGTACAATTGCCTTGGCAATCTCCATGCGCTGATTTTCATACGCATGAACCTGCTTTATGAGAAGTCTGCCGCTGCTATACTGATCTCTTGGATAATAAGTTCCACTATAACCACCATAGTAATTAAAAAAATGTACCACAACATGATTGGATGCCAAAAAGTCTAACAGTTTTGTATTAAAACTCACTTCATTCAGACAATAAATCTCTTTCGTATTTTCTATCGGTATGTAAACATTTTTCCCATCTTTACGAAAACATAATGAATTATCCTTGCGTGTTAATTCCCCCAGCGACATAATATATCTTGTGCTCCCCATCTTTATTCATCCCCTTTGTTATATAAAGCAATATTCATAATATGCACATTTTTTACAGCCTGCCTGCTCGTCTGCTTCAGGAACCATATCTGATTGTAATAATTCTTCAATTTCTGTCTGAATCCTCTCTAGTTCTTTTTCCTCTGCTTCACCTAATTCAAAAATTAATGCTGCTTTTTTCGTTTTATTTTTTTCCTCAAACTCAAGTTTTCCTTTTCGGATAATCCCTTTATTTTTTAGGACTTGCAAATAGTAATAAAGCTGCCACTTGCTCGCCTCAATATCTGCATCTGATTTTTTTATTTCAGTCAAGTATTCAGATGTTAATTTGTCCAGCCTGATATTCTCAATTGCCAGCTCTGTATTCTCATGATCTGCTGATTTCACTTCATGGATCGCCCGGCCGATCTGGACCAATTCGCTATTATCTTCCAGATTGAGTCGGTTTCCATGCAGATAACATTGCCTCTTACAATGAAAATAGTAATTGATCAGTGTTCCATTGACACGTGTATGATTACAAATCAATAAACAGACCTCCTTCCTCCTCCAATTTCTTTTTATCCAGTCTGCCTTCAGCAAAGTAATCCTCCCCATTTTCGATGTAATATATTTCGCCCACTCTGTCATTGTAGATAATGTTGGAGTTCTTTTTTATCTGGTAAATAAATAAGTTGAGTTTGCTGCTGATTTCGGACAGCTGCACACGAAATTGAGCATAATTTTCTGGCGGATAGGTCAGCATATGCTTGTATTGATGCCACAGTTCGACGCCATCAATGACTGAGCCGTCTGAGTGGACAATCCTTCTTGCCAGATAGACAGACATACGCCACTTGTCTTCCTCAATTAACTGCATTCTTTCATTCACTTTTCGAAAATTCAGAGAACCAATTTCTTCTGTAAACGTATGGATTCCCATAGTGTCTGATGAATAATTTCTGTTTCTTTTGATAAGCTGCATCACCTGTTTATAGTAGGCAGAAAAGTTTTTCTCCTTCAAAATACACTGCATCTGGGGATTTTTCAAGGTTAACTCTTCACTGATTCTATAATCGTTTTCACCGTAAATACGTTTTGCAGGATACAGGTCAAAGTAATATACAATGCCATCGCGGCGGGCATTTCTGTTGATTCTTCCCATAAACTGTTCTTCGCTGTCCAATGTACTAATATCTTTATATCCAATGTCCATATCTATATCAATTCCTGCCTCAACCACCTGTGTCGCTACAAGTATATAACCACTGTTGTCGAAGTTTCCTGTTTTAATACGCTGCAATGTCTGTTCCCTGTCCACGGAATTGTCATCGCCAGTCATCCGGTCTACAACCGCTTCGATCTCTGCGTCTGAAGCCAGTCTGTCAAAAAAGCGGTATGCCATTTCTTTCTGAATAAACTCCAGCAATATTTTTTTCTTTGTCTTCGCCTGTTCCTTGACATGCAGATAGAGCGCCTCTTCATCAAAAAATTTATCCTGTAACAATTCATAGGAGATCTGTACGCGGTTCTGAAACCGCTTATCATGAAAATAAAATGTCCTGTCTGTAATCAAATGTCTGACGCCTTCACTCTTTCCAGTCAAAACAGTCAGATCAGGAAGTGTGGCTGACATCATCAGCACTTTACAGTGCAGGTATTTGCAATAATACTGCAAAAACATCATAATTTCCGTCCAGAGGGCATTCTTGTAGCTTTGAATTTCATCAAGAACAATCACACTTCCAACAAGCTGATGAAATCCAAAAGCAGATTCCCGCTCTGTTCCAAACATTGTCTGGAACAGGCTTACATGGGTTGTCAGCAGGATCGGATAGTTCAAAAACTGTCTGTCCAACAAGGACTTACTCCAATTGCACTCCTGCCAATTCTCTTCAAATTCCTCAGGAGTTTCCGCTGTTTTTGCATCGCGCTTAATCGGTGTTACCGAGTTGACAATCGCGGCTTTTTCCAAGATACTGCATCCCTGAAACATCTCTTCAAGACTGGCTTTATTCTGCTCTACCAGATTATTGAATGGATACACATAGATGATTTTACTCATGCCGTGCGCTGCAAGATGAAAACTGCAATTAAAGCCTGTATTGCTTTTGCCGCACCCTGTCGGTGCTTCCAGAAAAAAGAGATCCTCATGGGCATATTTCACAAGATTTTGTTCTGCCTCGCCAAAAAGCATTGTCCTTAGATAGTTGATATCTTCGCCGTCATCCACTGCTTTCTCAGTCTGAAAAGCTCTGATTGCCTGCATTCTTTCGGTATTTTCATATACTGTCCTTAAATTCGCCAACTCCTTGACAGAGCCAAATTCTTTGATTTCAGTACCTGTCATGTATTCATTTGTCGCATAATAATCACATGCGGTCAGAAGCGAAAAGACCAGACGAGCATAGGTAAATTTGGCAAATCTGCGGTCATCTGTCTCCTTTTTTGCCCTGCGGAGAATCTCTGTATAATTATGAACAGGCTGTCTTGCATACTTGCCTTTATAAATCTGGCGAAACCGCTGCTGTGCCATCTGCGTGTCCATATTATATAATTTGCCGCCCTGTGAAATCGCGTTTATAAACTCCTGAAAACTGCTCAGATTCGCATGATGTTTCATAATCAGACTGGCATTGATGCATACAAGCTCATAGAGATTGATCAGCGTACCAAGTGCAGGCGGCGATTTTGTCTGCATTTCTTCTAGCTGGGCAGCATGATAATCCAGATAGATATACGCTGAGAGCATGGCATGATTCCGTTCAAACAATTCAGGTATCATAATCTTTTCAAAAGCTTTATTTTGCATCGCATCCCGCTGGAAAACCGGATTCACTTTTCCTGTATCATGAAACGAAATCACATCCCGCAAGGACTGCCAGAACCAGTCCACATACTGCTGCCCGGTGCTGCCAGTCAGCAAAGGTTCTATGGTATCAAACGCTTCACACATTTTCTCTTTGTCTAATAAACGCTCAAAATACTTCTCACAGCGTTTGGTATGTTCCTGCAATGTTTCTCTCTGCTCATACACTGTGGAACCCTTATGCGCATATACTGATATATCCAGATTCAATAAATCTGCTGTATTAGTAAAAAAGTACTTGTTTTCCATCTACATCCCACACCGTTTCTTCTATATGGCAGAGTATCATATTAGTATAGATAAACTTCTGCAATTGATATTGATTTGTCTGTTCTGCAAGACCGATCGGAAGTGCTTCTTCGTATTTCATCCCGCCAAAAAGGTTCCGTTCTGAGTCAATCTCCGCTTTATGTTTTGGGAAAAGGCAGTCAAGTTTTTCTGCATTTTCTCTCTTACTCCCATCAACAACTGACACTTGTGTCAGATCTGCCGGGTGGTCATTTTTCCCAAGGTATGGAATATACACGCAGGTCCGCCTGCATATGCATTCCGACAGCTTTTTTGCCTCCTCACAGTCCAACAGCACCAAAATATCCCATGATGGATTTTCCAGCCACTGTTCCTTTACAATCAAATTTCCTCCCTGCTCACGTGATGCATAGCCGACAGAATTATTAAAACTGTTTATTTTTTTTGCGAAATATCCTTTTTCCGCATTGGGTAAAATACTAACCTGCAAGGATGCCAGTTTTTGATAATACTCAGGATATGCGTCTGATGGCTGCATCTGATTATATCCAGAATATCCCATAATCGCACCAAAAATCCCTAACAGTGCAGGTTTGTGCAGCTGTCCATACGTGTAATACTGCACTGCGTTGACCTCTGGCTTCTTGAACATAGCCTGTTTTCCAGACAAGGTAAATTTCAATATTTCCATATCATTTTACAATTCCTTTCGTGTAAAAATATGATACATTTTTACATCTGGTATGTCGGTTTCCAGAATCGTTGTGCCGGGGTTATAGTAAATCTCCACAGATAAGATCTTATCACCAAACTCCTGCAGCAAGCCCCCACATTTAACACGAATCGTGTTTTTGTCCTGACTGCGATGTTCAAAATAAATACTTTCGGCAATATTTGGCAGATATACATCCTCCTGTGTCTCAATCAATAGCCCAAATTCATTCTCACAACCTGCCTTTGCATTGGTTGCAAAAGAGGTCGCCGCGCACAGTGCCGCCTGTTTGAACTTTTGGTAATCTTCCTCTGTATATCCCTGCGTGACACCTAGTGCTTCATACTCTTTGTATGCTTTCGGATTAATTGAAAACGGATAAAAATAATGTGCTTCATCACTCACTATTTTTGTGCCCAGAGACGAATTTTTGGCTTCCTCGCCTTCTTTATTTTTCTGTGAGGCTGTCGCATCCCGAAACGGGGAGAGAATCTGCTGTTCCTGCGGCATACTATCCGCATATTTGTTAAATCCCTGCCCAAACTGCACCGCGCCTGTAATCGCTATATTACAGCCTTTCTCCGCGAAGGTAGCGCCAAAATTTTTGACATCGACTGCACTGAACAGATTTTTCAGAACCTCTCTGGCATCTTTCACTTCTTCTGTGTCAAAAAGCTGTTTATAGCGCTCTATCAGGGTTTTGGGCACAAAACTGACTGTACCTTTTTTCTTGTCCTCAGCCACTGTCATAGACTTGATGTAGAGAACCTTTTCCCCCGTCTCATCCCACAACTTTTTCATTGGATATTTAAATGCCTTGTCACTGCCAAAAATTTCTCCTTTAGAGGTAGTCTTTGGATATCCGCTGAAATCAGCATTCCAGTTTGCCATAATTGATGAGATCCCCATCACACCATACACTCTCTTGTTCATCATTTTTCGTTCCTCCTATTCATCTTTCTTCATATAAAATGCACTGGCTGCTGTCAGCCCGGCAATCAGTTCACGCTGCAACACTTTTTTGCTCTCTGGCTCATACATCATAATGTGGCTGATTACATTTTTTGCCCTGCTGTCCTTACTTGAGTCTATCGCGTGATCATAACGAATGAACATTTGGCTCAGTTTTTCTTTAATCAAACTGTCATCGCCTGCATTGAGAAACTGGTTCGCCATAGACAACGGTTTCTTTGCAGACTTGGACAGTGACAAGAAATAACTAACCAACTGTCCGACTGCATAATAATATTCACTGTCTGTAAAAGTCCATTCTTCTTTTAACATGTCAATATGTCTCATAAATTCTTGTTGTACTGTTCCCATACGCTCCTCCATATCATGATTTTCATTGAAATAATCCTCTAATGAGAGCAGCAGATTGAGCTGCTCGCATGCCCGTCCAAAATATCCGGCAGCAATCTTATTTTTTATTAATTTCAGTGCCATTTCAGCCACTACACCGCCCAAATCACACTGAGGCGTTTTGTACAGCCATGAGAAAATTCTGCCGCGGTAGGTGAGCAGGATGTACTTGAGTCCGCCATCCATCTGCGGCAGCTCCATTGCATCCGTAAAATAATTAAATGACAGGTATTTGTCAAAAAACACTTCATCAATCACTGCTGCCAACCGTGCTGTCGTATTGTATTCACTATAGTTTTTACTATTTGCCAAACCTTTGACAATGGGTTTAAAATACAATGTCTTTGTCAGATTTGGACTCACATCCATCACGATATCGCAGTCTAAAATCTCTACCTCTTTCCCCTTCCGAATCCTAAGATACAAACCATTTCGAATCATGGGAAGTTCCTCACTCCGGTCGCAGACTGCATAGATTTCCTCCTCCTCCAAATCTATAAACACATTCACATTGCTCTTGCATGCGTGTCCCCAGAGATAGTCAAAAAACTGGCTTTGCAAAATGACTTGATTCATATCCAGCAGATACGGCGCCGGTGTTTTGCGCTGTTTATTTTCAAGAAATGGTTTTTTGGCATTCAGTCCCAGATTATTGCTTGGCATGCCCAAGATTGTCCCATTCACTTTCACATTATAGTCATTATTATTATAGATGTTTGGAATGACATATCTTCTATTCTCCTGTTCATACAATTCTTTGGTCTTCTTCTGGTCCTCATAGACAAAAAAAAGTTTGAGATAGTCTTTGCCTGCATAATCAATTGGTAAAAGTTCAGGATGCACCAGCCAGTCTTTTATCCATGCACTGATTTTATCTATGGCATCGCGGTCAGGTTCACCAAGCTCCTTTACTGCCTGCTGATACAGGTTTCTGGCTTGTGTTTTGGTGTATTTGCTTTCTGGTTCAGATAGTGTATTGTAATATCCATCAACCACATCTTGTGTCAGTTTTTTCTCGCTAATACTCTCTTTTTTCACAAAAAAGGCGTACGTTTGATTGGAATGAATGACTTTTTTGGCATCAATTGGTTTATTCATCTCAATCAACTTACTGTTATAATCCAAATAGCGTATGTAACGATATCGAGAATCCGTTATTCCCTGTAGCTCACCGCTTTTTTTGTCATACTTGATTTCCAGAGGTGTTTCACAGCGAAAATCTTCGTCCATATGAATCAATAGATAGGTGCCATCCTTAGGAACATAATTATCCACCAACAGCTTTATCCGGCATTCCATCTCCGTGTCGGTCCCATCGTTCTCCTCTGAATAAACCTGCTCTGCCTCTTTCTTTAATTTTTTCTCAAAAATGTTTATCGCATCATATAACACACAATCCCTCCATTTCTGCACGCTATGTTCCTAAACAAACCGATATCCCAAGAAGCCGCACCCGCGGCTTCCCATCGTTCCCATCGAGTTGGCCAATGCAAAATACAATACCTTCTGAGCCGTCTCATTGTCCGACACCTGCATGGAAACCTTATCTCCCAGCAGCGTGATGCCTTTATAGGGTACACCGACGGCACATTTGCTTTGCAGTTCAATCTGATCGTACAGCGGCAGTTTTTTCTCGACTTGTTCCCCTGTATAGATTTCATACTGACGGATTAATCCAGCACACAATTCCTGTTCAAATTCTTCAAACGACATACAGTCGCGCCAGTAACCTTTGTGATCGGCATTTTTGAGCACAACTGGCGTCAGCGTATGTACTGAGGCAATTGGTCTGTTCGGAATTTGTCTGACTGTCCTTGTCAATCCTTTGACAGCATCTGTCTTGTGATCTGCTATGCCCTCTAGCAGATAAGAGAGCAGCATTTGATCAACTGTTCGAATACGGAATTGATAGATCTGATCGCTCTTGTATGCCTTCATTCCCTTCTCAATCTTGACAGGCAGATCGAAAGAATATCCCTTGATTAAATTCTTCTCATGAAATTCCCGGTAGAAGGCATGTTGCGCCAGATAACTGTCAATATATTTTGTCAGTTCTGTGTAGATCTTTGGGATTGGTATATCCTGCATGATATATATTTTTAATGTTATCTCATATACTGTCATTTTTTCCTCCGTGTTCTCTTGATTTTTTGCCAGTGTATATGCTGTATACACTTTGTCAAAGTGTACTTGATAGAATAATAGTACAATACATGTCTTTGTCAGGAAGCAATATCTAAAGGGATAATTTATCCATGTATTGTACTATTATGTCGATATATGTATATTACCATAATTTAACAGATAATACAATAGATAATATACACATTTTATACTTGAAATTTATGATAAATGAGTTATCATAGTTATTTATATATTCAGTGCATACTACTTAAATAGAATAATATACCACAAAATAACATTTTATACAAAGTAAAGAATACACATTTATTACTATTTAAATACATAAATGTTTCTATTCATACTGTCTGCTATAGTTTTAGACCTATACCATACAATTCAACATACCCATTCAATGAATAGGTGCCAGATATGCAGTAGTTCTTTACTTTGTCAGCTCTATTCTACACTACACCATCACATTCTGCAAATACTTTTTATATACTTGTTCCCACGCCCCGCACTTGTCTTTCCAGCATACCACAGCCAGCAATTTACAGCGCATCTATCCGCTAACCCAAGACCTACACCATTTTCTTATAATTAACGTACAACGTCCCCCAGTTTCCCAGAGAGATCATTTAACAGCCAAGTAATATTTTTCTGCATGATTGTGACTGTCTGTCCCATGTTTTTCATCATATCAATCGCACTGTTTGGATTGTTTCTGATAAAATCCTCCAGAAAGTCTTTCGTGATGCGCACCAAAAGCACCTCATCATACGCCACAACTGTATAACTGGCTGGCTGGTCTGCCAAGACATTCATCTCGCCAAAACAGCGCCCTTTCGAGTAAATTCCGATCAGGCGCTCGTCCGCCTCTTTATACCGGATATAGACTGCCACTGAGCCCGATAAGATTTTGTACATCGCATCACACAGCTCGCCCTCCCGCATAATGATCTGGTCTGCGTGGTAAGTCATTTTCTGTTCATTCATGCTGTGATTCCTCCTAGAACGCGTTTCAAAATGCTTTCGTCTGATGTTTTCCTGATGCCTCTGTTGTACTTTTGGCAAACAGGTGAACCTTATTATCAAAAACCATATCAAATATCATGATATCATATAAAAAGTAACTATGGGCTGTTTGAGCACAGTTTGCAGTTTTTGTGGTATGAAATGCAGCAAGCATCTTGTGATGCCCTGTTTTTTATAAATTGATTTTATCCTGAGATTTCACCATATGTATCAGCTTCTCAAAGGACTGCTGAAACAGTACATCATCCTCTGCTGTGCGTTTCTTAGGTCCTTTCAGGTGTTTTTTGCCGGATGAGCGTCTGGCTTTCTTGTGCAGGTACCGCTCCATCAGCATCTGGTCAATGTTTTCATTTGTATACCACTTGCCTGACTGATGGATGGCATAGGCGCCTTTTCCAAGTGCCATTGCAGCAACGCCATAGTCCTGTGTCACTACAATGTCCTGTTTTCCGCACAGGTTGACCAGTGCAAAATCAACGGCGTCTGCTCCTGTTCCAATGACTTTGACCTCGCTGTAGTCCGAGTGCAGCACATGATTCGTATCGCACAGCAGCATTACCGGAATACCATTTTCTCTGGCAGTCTGCTCTACGATTCTGACTACGGGGCAGGCGTCCGCATCCACATAGATTTTCATTGCGATCCGTCCTTTCTGATTTATTTATACTGACGGTCGAAAAGACTGACCGCCAGTATAATGTGATGCACACAGCCGCATAAGGAAATATGCCGCTTCGCGGCTGCGGCTGGCGCGATACTCACGGCAGATCTTATCTGTCGTGAGTATATGTCGTATTTTGTAGAGACAGCAGGCTATTTGTAGAACGATTCTCATTTCATTTTCTTTCTGGCCGTGGTAGAATTGTTTTTGTAATATTTATCATGCCTATGACAGAAAGGAAAATACCCTATGATTCAGCAAGCGAAACACACACAGGAACTTTTTTCTATTATCACACAGCACGACTCTGTACAGGAAATAAGAGAAACCATCAAAATATTTATGGACAGCATGAAAGACACAACACTCAATTCACTTCTTAGGAAAGACCAAGAATACCAAGCCTGTCAGGAGGAATACCTGCGTGCTTATGAATGTTATCAAAATGACAGCTACTCGTCCTCACAGCGTGATACTGTTGACAAATTGTTAGCCCAGAAAGATGAATGTCATTTAGAATATATCACAAACGCCTACTTTGCAGGACTGATCGACAGCTATCGCATGATCCAGTCCATGGATTAGGGTGCAGAACTGCACCCTGCTGCTGCGGCAGTATACCAGTATGGTCTGTTCCTTGTCTGGAAGCTCATTCTACTATTTTGTTCTGTCACGCACGATATCATGTCCTGTCACAATGCACATTATGCAGCTAATCAGTAACAGACAACTCCAAAATTTGTGATGGTCCATTTTTTCACCTCTTTTCATATATTTTTAAACCACTGCTTCTACAATCGTCTTTCCATGTATTTGAAGCGCCTTGACGCCTGTGTCTTTCTTCTTATTGAAATTAAAGCTAATCAAATACCCTTTCTCCTGATGGAAATAATCCAGATACTCCGCAAGCTGCCGCTCACCGCGCTCGTTATATTCGTTTCCATGCCAGATTTTCAGTTCTATGACAAACTGTTCCCCGAGATAATCCACCACTACGTCTGTGCGCTTGGCATCTCTTGTCTGTGCTTCAATATAATAGTTCCCAGCACCATTTATAATCGGCTTTAGATAAAGCAGGAAGAATTTGCGTCCGTATGCTTCCACAAATTTTTCATCCTTTTCAGTATAGATGTCTGCGAAATATTCCACAAACTTTGTAAGCACCTGTTCCATATTCAGCCTGTTTCCTTGGATAAATTGATTTCTATTGCCCTGTCCATACAGGAAAATCTCGCTTTTCACCGATTCCTCCGCTATAAACAGATTGAGCAGGTACATTTCAAAAATGCGGTTTGCTATGGTAACATATCCGTCCTGTTCCTTTAGAAAGCCAAACATCAGCCCTAGATTGATGGACTTTTCCGCAGGGCTGAACGAGATCCTTTTTCCCTGATACAGGATTTCCTCAATCATCCTCCGCAAATCCTTATAAGTGTCCAGCTGCTTTATCATGCTGTCAAAAAGCGGCACATTGGTTTTCAGTATTCGTTTTACCGCCTCCGCAACTCCCTCCTGCGTCCAGACAGCGCACGGTTCTTCAAAACGTTCGCTGTACGGCAGCTTCTCGTCCATTATTTTGCAGATTGCAGAAACCAAATATGGATATCCAGAAGTATATTGGTAAATGTCCTCCGCGATCGCCGCCGTATCCATCCCCGTTTGGTGATCCGATTCGTATTCATCGAGCATCGCCACGATTTGTTTCTTAGAAAGGCTCATGTCAATATCAAAATCCGCTGCAATATTCCACGGACTATTGTATTGATGCTCTTCATCGGGACGGAGTTTTAATTTTAAATTTTTAATATCATAAACCCCTGCAAAAATAACAGAATGGAAAATCGGCCGTTTTTCCCTGTCCAGATAGTATTCCCTCAGTTGTGCCAGAAAGTCGATAAACACCTGATTATTGGATGCGCTGTCCACTTCATCAATCATTAGGACAATGGGTTTTGGAGCGGTTCTGCATATATTGCTCAAATACACAAACATATTTTTTATGGTTTTATCTTCCTGATTTTTGAGACAGCCAAGCGCCTGTGACACTTCCGTCTCAATCGGTTTCATTGCCTCCTTCTCAAAAGAAACCAGTTCTTCAATATATTCAAAAAATGACAGAACAAAAGTCTGCTCATCCGCAAAATTCGCCGTGCTCATCATCTGAAAATCCATAGAAAGGACAATATAGTCGTCTTTTAAGTATTCCGATAATGCTTTGAGCGTTGTTGTTTTGCCATACTGCCGTCCCTTATTGATCACAAAATACTTTTTTCTGTCCACATAGAATTGTTTAATTTTATCCAGTCTGTTGTCAAGACACACCATATAATGTTCTCTTGATTTGCATAATCCTTCCGTGTTAAAATACCGCATTATAGTCCTTTCATCGCCAATGATACTATTTTATTCTGCTATTCCTATTTTAACATTGCATTATAAATAAGTAAACAAAAGAAATTTTAATACTAACATTTCTCATCTGCCTGTGCGCCGGACGCGGACAGTTTTATTGATATATAAGTACGCATACCCGCCACATGCACAGCAAACCACCGTCCCCAGAACCTCCGCTTCCCAAATTGGCTGTACTTCAAATGACCCGAGAAAATCAACCAATGTATGCACCATCATGCAAAACAGAATACTTTTTGTCTTGTAAAAGACTACCGCAAAGGAAACACCAGCCGCAAACGCATACAAGACCTGTAGCAAGACAAAAGCAAACGGGATATTTCCAATATTCAGTAAATGAAACGCACCAAAAATCACACTTGAAACCAAACTGCCTTCTGCTCATTGGACTGCTGTTCGATCGAACGGCACAAAAAACTTCTGAAAATCAGTTCCTCCATAATACCAACAAAAAGACTATGAATCAGCGAAAAGCCTATATGAAGTTCTGTGCTGGAAAAATCCGCTTTGTATAAATACGGCAGATTTACAAGCGGAACAAGCAGGAGAAAGAACTGGTTTTTCATAAAATGCGCCCATTGTCCTGTACAGATGCCATAATAAGAAAGCACTTCTTTTTTTCTCATCATAAGAACAAGAACTGCCACAACCACCACGGCACTTGACAATTCAGCCCATACTGCATTCATGCAAAATGTCCCGATCATGATACCGCACAGAAGCGACTGCAATAAATAAAACAAAAGTGCAACAAGTGTCAAACGAACTGAATTTTTCATCATTTTTTCCTCTTTTCTCTATGAATATCTTGTGTTTTGTATACACAGATTTCATGAAAAGTATAGTCCCAGATAAATATTTCCTCAATTAATAAATCCTTAATAATTTCTAAAGATGCTCATATTGTGCAAATACAGGTAAATATTGTTATAGAATACGATCCTTCCAATTCATATAATACTATTATAAAGTATCAACTGAAGAAACGGAGGAATATTCTTATGAGATTCTGGAAAGAGAACCAATCCCTCATGTGGAAGCACCAGTATGAGACAGTATGCATCACACCATGGGGCAAAAACGCACTGCGCATCCGCGCGACAAAATTTCCCGTCTTTACCGCACATGACTGGGCACTAGAGGAGCCTGTACCCGATACTTCCGCCGATGTCTCCATCACAATAGACCAAGACGAAGGCACCGGAACAGACAACGCCGCCATCCAAAACGGACGTCTCTGCATCAAAGTGGATGCGGCAGGCATTATGACCTTCTACCGCGACGGACAGAAAATCCTCAAGGAATATCACCGGGACTATGACCAGCCCGCATGCCGTGAAAGCAGGTGTCTCAAAGTCCGCGGGCGGGAATACAAGGCGATTGTCGGCGGCGACTATATGATGAAGCTGCGCTTTGAGAGCAATGACGGGGAGAAAATTTATGGAATGGGACAGTACCAGCAGCCCTATCTCGACTTGAAGGGCTGTACCTTAGAACTTGCACAGCGCAATTCACAGACATCTATCCCGTTTGCGGTGTCTAACTTGGGATATGGTTTTCTGTGGAATCATCCGGGTGTTGGAAATGTGGTATTTGGCAAAAATTATACCGAGTGGGAGGCAAAAGCCGCCAAACAGCTCGATTACTGGATTACGGCAGACGACAGTCCGGCAAAAATCCTTGAAAACTACACGGAAGTGACAGGACGAGCCCCGATGATTGACAAGCAGCTTCTGGGACTCTGGCAGTGTAAACTGCGCTACCGGACACAGGACGAGGTCCTCAGCGTGGCAAGAAAATACAAGGAGCTTGGGATTGCACTTGATGTGATTGTCATCGACTTTTTCCACTGGACAAGACAGGGGGATTGGAAATTTGACAAGGAATACTGGCCTGACCCCAAAGCCATGTGCGATGAACTGCACGCAATGGGCACAAAGGTCGTGGTGTCCGTGTGGCCTTCTGTTGACAAGAAAAGTGAAAATTTTCATGAATTGTCAGAGCGCGGACTGCTGATACAGACGGAACGCGGCAGCAACCAGACCTATGATTTTCAGGGAGACTGTCTGGAAATGGATCTCACAAATCCAGAAGCACAGGCTTATCTGTGGGAAAAGTGCAAGAAAAACTATTACGATTACGGCATAGATCTGTTCTGGCTCGACAATGCAGAGCCGGATTACAGTGCATATGATTATGACAATTACCGCTATTATTTAGGTACCGCTTTGGAAGTCAGCAATCTCTATCCAAAGCTGTATGTCAAGACTTTTTATGAACAGACAAAAGCACTTTCGCTCGTGCGCTGCGGCTGGGCGGGCAGCCAGAAATATGCGTCACTTCTCTGGTCTGGCGATATTCCCAGCACCTTCGAATCCCTGAAAGACCAGCTTAGCGCCGGGCTCAATATAGGTCTTGCCGGCATCCCGTGGTGGACGACCGACATTGGCGGATTTATGACGGACGACGCGGCGGACACTGATTTCCATGAACTGCTGCTGCGCTGGTTTGAATTTGCCGTGTTCACCCCGGTTCTGCGTATGCACGGCGACCGCGGCCCCCACGATATCCCGCCGCTCTCCGAAAAAGAGTGGGGCGGCGGCAGCCTGTTTACCGGACATTCCAATGAGCTTTGGAGTTACGGTGATGAAGCGTTTGACATCATGAAGCAGCAGCTTGGCTTACGCCTCTCCATCCGGCCTTATATTGAAAGGCTGATGCAGGAAGCCGCCAAAACCGGCGCGCCGCTGATGCGGACCATGTTCTACGAATTTCCTGATGATGCACACTGCTGGGAGTTGGACGACCAGTATATGTTTGGAAATCAGTATTTAGTCGCGCCGGTTTTGCAATTGGGACAGCGCGAGCGCGAGGTCTATCTGCCCGCCGGCACATGGAAATGCCTTGTGGACAGCCAGCTTTATGAGGGCGGACAGACGCTGCTCTGCCCCGCACCGCTAGCGCAGATTCCGGTGTTCGAAAGACAGGGCTGAATCTGGCATTATCCCAGCAGTTTCGCCCACTCCTCTTGTGAAAAGCCCGGACAAACGCCTTTTTCAGTAATCAGCAGGGGGCGCTTTACCAGCATTCCATCTGTGGACAATAGCTGGTACTGCTCCTCCTCGCTCATTTCGGGCAGTTTGTCCTTGAGCTTCAATTCCTTATACAGATTTCCACTTGTATTAAAAAACCGCTTTAATGGCAGCCTGCTTGTCTGATGCCATTCTTTTAACTCCTCCGCTGTCGGATTTTCTTCCTTGATGGGGCGCACCTGCACCTCATAGCCGGATTCCTCCACCCACTTTAGCGCTTTTTTGCAGGTGCTGCATTTCTCATAACATAGTATTACTGGGTTCATCTTGTTCTCCTCCTTGATTTCATATAATTTTTTATTCTATCACAGCTTTTTGTAACTGTCTATCTGGCCTCTGTAAATTTCACAGGTTCTGTCTCCCGTCTTATAAAATCTCGATGATTTTTAATATTTTTTCTTTTTTTTCCTTCGAACAGCACTGTAAAGCCTTCGCTATTTTTTTATCTATCGCTTCATTGGATATCGCTTCCTGTTCAAATAAATACTGTTCCCCAATCAGATAATCAATACCACACTTCAGAGAATTGGATATCGTAAATAATGCTGTCAGGCTGGGATAAGACCTCCCAACTCTGTTCCCACCAGTTCACTGAGCTTTCCATAGAGCTCTGACGCGTCTTTTACATTGGTCAGTCCCGAAAAATCCAGTTTAGCCGACACATTGTCTGAAAGCGTTGGCGTCCAGCCTGTATAATCTCCATTTGAATCCAAATGATTCTGAATATATTTGTAAAATGCGTGTCCCGGGTCCATCAGTTCCTTATATGCATCCGTACCAGCCTTCATTTTGATAAAATCGCCAGCCCACTGATAACCGTCAGACGTCATACCGTTTTGTCTGGGTCCAAAATATATTTTTACACTGGAACCATCACGAAGTTCAAACGCATGCTTCATGATACCTGTCAAATCCTGTGTCTGCTGTGTCAGATAACTGGGATGTACCTCTATTTTGGGATAGGTTCCCGGTGCCACGACAGCGTCATTGATTTTCAGCCATGAAGGCATATCTTTATAAAACTCCACAGTTTCTTTCACGGTATAAGACTCTGGATGAAAAACCTCTCCCTGAACCCTGCCGCCGTTTCGAAAAATATAAATCTCATTAAATTTTGTCGTCTCAAAAACTCTGTCTAACTCGTTGATGCATTGGCTAATCTCATCCTGAATCATGCCTCTGTCACTTTTTGAATTTGTGCCGTTATACGCTTTAATGCTGAGCTCACGGGCACGCTGAAGCATATCTGCAATTTCATTCAGCGCGCCGTCTGCTACCTGACACAGCGAAATGCCATCTTCAACATTCTCCATTCCTTTGTCAAGTCCACGGATTCTTTTGCGCATCTTCTCAGATATGGAGAGACCTGCCGCATCATCGGCAGCCCTGTTAATCTTATAACCTGACGCCAGCTTTTCAGCAGATTTTCCAAGATGCCAGCTAATGATCCCCAGCATTCTGTTTGCATTCAAGGCACTCATATTGTGTTGTATTACCAAATCTTCCTACCTCCTTGTAGAATAATGCACTCTGGAATCCTTCATTTCCCAAGCCATTATCTGATTTCCATATCCGTTTTGTCTGGTTCATTCACTATGCACGCATGCCCTCTCAGGTAAAATGAAACAGCTCGCGCAAAATCCCAATGTAGCAGTAGCCGGAGACTGGTTTACAGCACACGGGACAGGCGCGAGCCTTGGTTATTTCGGTAAAAATGAGAACAAGGATATCGCCCGAAAACTGCGAAGCGCGTTCGCGGCGTGGATTGACAACGGCCACAATAACTTCGCCGATGAAAATACCATTATCCTGCGTATCCAGCTCACAGACGGTGTTCTGTTCTCACAGGGAACAAGATATGACATTGACTTTAGACAGTATGCAAAGTAGTCAGTCGTCTATGCCAAACATATACTCTAGCTGGTCTTCGGCGGCATCCAGCTTATCCTCCAGCCGCTCGAGTTCCCGTTCGAGCCGTTTATAGTCCTCTCTTGTCAGGGATTGGACCTTGTACAGTTCTTCCAGCTCATCCTCATGATGGTCAAGCAGGTCATCAATCTGCTTTTCCTCTTGTTTCAGGGCAAAAAACTGTTCCAGATCCTGCGCGGCTGACCCACTAGGTGCCGCCGCATCCGCCTTTTGCACAAACGCACCGACCATGCTTTCCAGCTCTTGCATGGTATAGGTCGTCAGCCCCTCATCGGAAGCGTCCGGCTGCTGGCTATTTCCGACACTTGTGTCAGTTTGCGCTGGTGCAGTCTCTGCCGCAGGCGGCACTTCATCTGCGGCGTTATCTTTCGTTACATTGTTGTTTGCTGCATTATTATTTGCTGCCTGCTGCTCTAATGCGGCAATCTGTTTTTCCAGCTGCGCGATTTGTTCCTTCAATGCTTCTGTCTCTGCGCTGCTGCCAGCATTGGACTGGCAGCCTGTCAGCAGTGTAGTCACTATGACAATGGCAAGCGCACGCCTTCCAGCTTTCTTCTTTTTCATATTCATTTTTTGTTTTATTCTCCCTTCTTTACTAATACAATCTTTCATCGTCTTAGAAGAATATAGATATTCTCTTCGCCAGCATTTGTACTCTCAAACATTTCCTCCTACAGTGAATAAAGAACAGTACCAAACTACCAACTATATTATAATGGGATTCAATACGCTTGTAAAGAAACAAAAAATATCCGTTATTTTATCCCAGTGTAAAACGCCTGTATCGCCTGCCCGATATATGCAGTCGTTCCGTCCCCGTAAAGGCTGTCCTGCACCTTCTGAATCATTTCATTGGTCTGATATCCCTGTGCCAGTTCCAGCATCAATGCAGTGACATCCTCCATCTGGTACAGCTGCTTTGCCACGAAGTCATATTCACCGACCAGCTCCCGCACTTCCAGCGCATTGACATCTGTCCCCATTTTGTCCGCAAGTTTCTCCATGATCGCTGTAATGCGTTTCTGATATGCGGTCATCAGTCCTGCATCTGTAGGATTCTTCTGCGCCTCCATCGCCTGCTCCTTGCTCCCATACCATTCGATTATTTTTGCAAAATTTTGCCGGGCTTCCTCTGACGCTGCACTTTCCAAAAACTGCCTTCGCCACGCTTCCTTGCTGCCATAATGGGAAATAAATATCGCCTTCTGCGCCTCATTGCAGTTTTCGTACATTGAATCCCAAATTTCTTCCATCTCACGCCTGCTAAACACCTCAAAATCCATTCTTTCCTCTCCTCTCAAAAGCCTGTCAATGCTTGCAATCAGCCGCTCCATCCGCTCCTTTTTGCGCAGGAGCATCCGGCGCTGCATTTGCAGAATCTCATTTTTGTCAAGAGACGGATTCTCCATGACAGCCTTAATCTCTTTCAGTGGAAGGTCAAACTCGCGGAAAAATAAAATCTGCCGCAGCCGTTCCAGCGCTTTCTCATCATAAAGCCTGTAGCCTGCCTCACTTTTCCCGGACGGCGTGAGCAGTCCGATTTCGTCATAATAATGAAGGGTGCGCACGCTGATGCCTGTGATTTCTGAAACCTCTTTTACCGTCATCATATCAATCCTCCTCCTGCTTCTTCACAGTTTCTAAGATACTCCATGACGTTCCGTGAGGGTCAAGTACTTTTTGCATTAAAATCTCCAAATCACCTCATACGCCTCCCACGGCGCCGGCATTTCTAATTTTCGAATCATTTCCTCCAATACAGGCTCGGGGATATAGCGTGCTCTTTTTTGGTTTCTGGCAAATAAATCCTGATAAGGCGCTTCCAAATACAGCAGATGCACCCGCGCACCATATCCGGCAAACAGACCAACAAGCCGCTGTCTGGTCTCCTGAATAATGTTTGTCGCGTTCCAGATAAACGGCTGTTTTCCTCTCAGATATATTCTTGCCTGTTCCGTGGCAGCCTGCGCCACTCTGCCCGAATTTTTGGCAGGGGAAATGCCCATCTGTTCGCGAATGTCATCCAGCGAGACAACGGGCAGTCCCCTGCCATGCTCTGCTATCCATGTATCTTTTCCCGCAAGCGGCAGACCAGACAGCATGACAACGTCAAATTCTGTACTGTCACACAACACGGTCTGATGCCACAGTCCCTCCCGGTGAAAATACTGATACTTTGTATAGGGATTCGCAAACACATAAGGCTGCTCCCAAATTCCCAATTCCTTAGCGTAATCCGCAAATAACGCCACCTGCACTTCCAGCTCGTCCGCTTCTTTCGCCACTCGTCCCTGTACATCCGCCTTGGAAAGCAGATACAAAAGCCGCAGCGGAATGCTTTCTGCCGCTTTGATCAAATCAAATGCCGTTCTGTCTTTTGTCCAAAACCACACTGGCAGTCCGTGAAAGCGAATCAGCTTGGCGGCTTTCTCCCGCTGGGAAAAAGTCAGTCCAAACTGCTCCGTATTTTTGTATGCCAGCCATCGGAACTTCTTTTCTCCAATAATTGTATGATTGGGCGATACCCAGTTTCCATCCTCCTGTTTTGTACAGAAAACCTTGCCGATATCATGAAAAGCCGCTGCCAGAAACAGCAGCTCCTGCTCCTCTTGTTCCAGTTCGCTCCATTCGGGGAGTGTCAAAAGGCAGTCACATACCATTTCCGTATGCCGAAAAACATCGCCCTCACTATGATATACAGGATTTTGAGGTACGCCTTTCATTTGATTCAGTTCGCTGTATATACCAGAAAGGCGCTGAAACGAAAATCCACTACGGCGAATTTCTCTGAGAATTTCCATCTGCACTCACCTCCATCAGGCATTTGTTCTTTCCCTTTTTCATTGATATTACAACATTTTCATATGCAATTATCCCGTAATTACTTTACAGCGCTTTTTATAGCACGCAATACCATATCTGTAAATGGTTCTCATGCCGTCATCTAATAGTATTTCCTCATAATTTTTATCTTTGATTTGCTGCAGTGCTTCCTCGCACGCATTGTCAAATGCGGCTTCTTCGGCATATTTTAATTCTATGACAATGCCTATATCCTTGTTCTCCACTTCCACACTGATATCGCTGTAGCCCTCGCCGGACTCGGCATTGGACTTGACTTTCCAACCGTTCATTCCTGCAAACAGCCCCAGCAGGATTCCGTGGTAAAAGTTCTCTTTCATTTTCTTTTTGGTACTTGTATCGCGGACGCTGATGGTCTTTCGTAAATAGGATGTAAATTCTTTCTCGATTGTCTCGGTATCATTTTCCTCAAATGCCCTGCCTAAATTTTCGAGTTTTTCGACATCTTTTCGCGTTTCCTTATGAAACCAATCCTGTATCTGTTCCTCATATATCCAGCGTATTTCCTTGTTTGGAATAACAAGCCCTGTCATGCCTTCATCATCTTGTCCGCACTGTGTCAGATAGCCTGTTGTAAAAAGAATGCTCCATAAATTTTCAATATCCGAATCCAAGTCCCTGTAAGTTAATTCCTGCCTGATTTTCTTTTTTATCATGCCGCCGTTGACCAGCTGCTCTATTTCATCTTTCGTAGTGGTATCCGCTTTATTTATAAATCTCCTGACAATGTCATTGCTGCTCGTATTTACCCAATAATTTTGCGGCTCCATGGATGGCTGCATCTTTAATGCATGGCAATAACTTACCACATCCCACGGACAATAAATGTCAAGATTATTAAAATGATAACCGTCGTACCACTCTTTAATGACATCATACTTTTCCATAAAACCATAATATTCAAGCATCTGCCTGACTTCTGCATCCGTAAACCCAAAATATTCATTGTATTGAACATCCTTTACCGTATACACGCTGAAGTTATTAAGACCTGTGAAAATACTTTCTTTTGATATTCGTAAACATCCTGTCAATATTGCAAAATTCAAACTGTCATTTGTCTTTAATGCCTGACCGAACAAGGTTTTAATGAAATTCACCATTGAATCATAATAACCTGACTGATATGCCTTATCAAGAGGAACATCATACTCGTCAATTAATATAATCGTTTTTTTCCCATAGTGTTTCTCAAGCAAACGTGACAGGAACAAAAGACTTTTCGCCAACATTTCATCGGACATCGAATACTCGCCTTTATCGTCCAGCTCAATAAGTTTCGTAAACTGCCTGCGTTCTGTTTCCATTAATCCATCGCTCTCTGAAAGAAATGCAAACCTCAAAGCCTCATCACCAATAATTCCGCACAGTAATTTCTTTGCCCCCTCAAACGTATTACTTGCGGCATTTTTTAAACTGATAGAAATCACAGGAAATTTCCCCATATATTCTTCACAAAGTTCCTTTTCCCTTGAAATCTCAAGCCCATCAAACGGCATAATATCCGTGCCCACCTCAAAAAAATATTTCAGCATACTCATATTCAGCGTCTTTCCAAACCGCCTTGGACGTGTGAACAGGTTTACCTTTCCAAAATTCTCAAGCAATGTCTTAATCAATCCGGTTTTATCAACGTAATAATACTTTCCTGTGCGTATTTCTTTAAAATTCTCAATCCCCATGGGGAGCATTACTTTTCCTGACATACCATACCTCTTTTCATAATACATAAACGCTTAACCTTTTGTACAGTATAGCACATCCCTATGGAAATCACATCTTAATTCATAAACAAATCCACACCGTCTGCCAGACAATTGACGATCATCGGCCGCTTTAACCAGTGGCTCTCCGAATCGAGAATGGTGTTCAGAAAAGAACCCCGCACAAACTTTAGGCGGTCTGTCACGTAATCCCCGTCCTCCACCTTGATATAGATGCCTTCCATGATTCCTGTCAAATCGGTCTGTCGGACTGCCAGCTCAGTATCAGCTCCGCTTTTTTTGCACTGCGCCAGAAAATTTTGCTGCTGCTCTTTGGAACTGAACCACTACCGGCTAAAGCCGGTAGGTTCGGTATGCTGCTAAAGCAGCCTAAAGCGTGCACGCTAAAGGTTATCTTTTTTCCTTTACTTCTTAACCTATCTCAAAGTTATCAGAGTTACTCTTCTCCTGTAGATCTTGATTCTGAATATACGCTTTGATTATTTCATCCGTTACGTTCCCGCTACTTGCCACAAAATACCCTCTTGCCCACAAATGTTGTCCCCAAAATTGTTTGCTTAATTCCTTATATTCCATCTGTAATTTTCTTGATGTATTTCCTTTTATATACTGCACTAACTTACTTGCAGACAAATGGGGTGGTACTGATACCAACAA
>ERZ808040.856-NODE-856-length-23335-cov-8.268338_pt1 | contig 23335 bp, 11 predicted proteins | sample MGYA00380191_ERZ808040 | MGnify/ENA primary metagenome ERZ808040 (study PRJEB31490, sample SAMN06133395) | mouse gut metagenome | isolation source: J6 | host: mice | place: China: Chengdu | collected 2015-05 ...
GTTGGCGGAGTTGATGGTGAACCGGGGCTGAAAGACGCCGCTCTGAATCCAGCGCAGCAGCAGCTCTCCGTCCGGCGCGCCGCCGGCGAAGCCGCCGATGTCGCACCCCATGTTGGCGCAGCCGGACAGGCCCATGCCCATGATGGTGGCCAGGTTGAACTTCACCGTCTTCCAGTCGGTGAGGTTGTCGCCCCCCCACACCTGGGCGTAGCGCTGAATGCCCGCGTAGCCCGCCCGGTTGATGACGTAGGGGCGCTCGTTGGGGTACATCTCCTCCAGCGCCTTCCAGCCCACATAGGCCATCATGTTGGAGTGGATGATCTTCAGCTCGGCCATGGTGCCTTTGCCGCCCTCGAAATCGCACTGGGCGTTGCGGTCGTCGATCCCGTCCATCTCGCAGTTGTCGTTCCAGACGGTCCTGGCCCCCTTGCTCAAAATCGTCTCCTTGAGCAGGCGCTTCCAGGCGTCCCGGCCCCTGGGCCCGGTGAAGTCGATGAACCGGCCCTCCCCGCCCCACCAGCGGCCATAGGCGTCGCCCTCGCCGCCGGGGGCCTTGATGAACGCGCCGCGCTCCTCGTAATACCCGGCGTAGGGGTGGTGCTCCAGCACGCCGGGCTTCAGGTTGCAGATCACGTTGATGCCCTTGGCGTTCATGGTCTCAAAGAACGTTTCCGGGTCGGGGAAGCGCCTGCGGTTCCAGTTGAAGGTGTAGCGCAGCCCGTCCTCCTCGCCGGAGGAGTAGCCGGAAGCCAGCCAGAAGTTGTCAATATAGAGCTTCTCCTGGAGGTGCTTGTCGACGACCTTGTAGATCTCCTGGTCGCAGTCCTTTTCCAGCTCGGCGTAGTACATGGTGGAGGCGCAGAAGCCCAGAGACTGCTTGGTGGGCAGGGCCGGGCGTCCCGTCAGCCAGGTGTAGCGCCGGACCACGTCCGCCGCCGTGGGGCCGTTGAGGAGGAACAGGTCGATGTCGCCGCCGTCGGCCTGCCAGTAGCAGTAGCGCTCCCAGTAGCCGCTGATCTCCTGACCCATGTCGAACACGCAGTCATAGGAGTTGTGGTAGAACAGACCCAGGGCGTGGAGATTTTTCTCGTTGACCCGAATGTAAAAGGGGATGTGCTTGTACATGGGGTCGCCGTTCTCCGGGTCGTGGCCGATGGCGTCCTTGGGGCTCATGCGCAGGCGGCGGCCTTTTTTGTCCAGGTGTCCGGTCTTTTCGCCGAAGCCGAAAAAGTGGTCCTTCTGACGGTCCATGCAGGAGTAGTGGCTGATGCGGCCCAGCTGGTCGATCTCAAAGGCCCGCTCGGCCAGGTCCCGGTAAATGCATGTGCCCCCGTCGGTGTAGAGAGAGAAGGACAGCGGTTCCTTTTTCATCACCAGCTTCAGGGCGGCGGTGCGGAAGGTCAGGGCGGACCCGCTCTCCTCACAGGGGACGTCCAGGGGTGCGATGCGGGTGCGCTCCCCCGCGAAAAGGGGGTCCAGGCGGTCCTCCCAGGCGGTGGTGACCAGGGCGTAGGACTGCTCGGGGAACGCCCGGGAGAAGGACACCCGGATGCGGATCACGTCGTCGCTGAGAAAGGCCAGCAGGATGTCGGCCTGATCCCCGTGGACCACATAGCCCACGGGGGTTTTCTCATGAGAGACATAGTTCTTTAGCAGCATGGGGATTGCTCCTTTCCGGGGTTACATCCCGATCAAATCGAAGTCCTCGAAGGAGACGGTGAGGGTGACCGGCTGCGGAACGCCGGCGGTTTTGGCTTTCTGGGGCTGGCCGATATCGGCGATGCCCCGGGTGATGTCCCTGCCGGGGTTGGGATATTTCACCAGCACGGCCTTCCTGGTCTGGCTGTAGTACCAGCCCTTTTCCGCGGCGTCGAACTTGCGGCGGTTCAGGAAGTGCTCCAGCTTCTCATCGCCCAGCGCCACCCAGAAGGGGCTCCGGTCCCTGCGGATCATCTCGATCTCCATATCCTTCACATAGTCCGCGTACTCCCCCTCGGAGGTGAAGTCCACCTTCACCACATCGGCGCCGGACATACGGATGGTGGTCTTGCGGTACACGCCGCGGCGGAAATCGTTGGTCACGCCGTCGTCGTCATAGAGGGTGTAGGCGCGCTCCACCCCGGGGGCCATGACGATGTGCAGTCCGGTGGCGTGGTCCCGCTCCATGCTCATCAGCTGGTTGGAGGCCATGGGGATAATGGCCCCCTCCCGCACGAACATGGGGATGGTGTCCAGGGTCACCGGGACCTGGATGGTCTGGCCGCCCTCATAGCACTTGAAATTGTCGTTCCAGTCATACCACTTGCAGCCGGCGGGGAGGTAGACGCTCCGGACGGCGGCGCCGGGCTCCAGAACGTTGGCAACCAGAATGTCCCGGCCGCAGAGGAACTCGAAGCTCTGGTCGTAGACGTTGGGGTCGTTCTGGAACTCGTAGACCAGGGCCCGCATGATGGGGGCGCCGGTCTGGCTGGCCTCATACTCGGCGGAGTAGAGGTAGGGGGTCATGCGGTAGCGCAGCAGGATGGCATCCCGGATGATCCCGGCGGAATCGCGGTACATCCAGGGCTCGGTGACGGTGTTGTCGTTGCTGGCGGAGTGGATGGAGAACCGGGGCTGGAACACGCCGTTCTGCACCCAGCGGACGAACAGCTCCTCGTCGGGGGCGGGGCCGGCGAAGCCGCCGATGTCCGCGCCCTCGTTGGGCTGGCCGGACAGCCCCATGCCGGTGATGATGGGGATGTTGTACTTGAGGGACTTCCAGCTGGTGTAGTTGTCGCCGCACCAGTTCTGGGCGTACTTCTGGATGCCGGAGGACCCGCTGCGGCACACCACGTAGGGCCGGGCGTTGGGGTCGTGCTCCACCACGGCGTCGCCGCCGATCTTACACATGATGGTGCACATGATGGGCTTGAGCTGGCCGATGGTGCCCCCCTTGCCGTCAAAATCACAGCGGCTGTCCTTGTCCAGCAGGCTGTCATACTCGCAGTTGTCGTTCCAGATGGAGTTGGTGCCCACGTCGATCACGTTGTCGGTGAGATACTTCTTCCACGCCTCCCGGGCCCCGGCGCTGGTGAAGTCCCAGAACGCGCCGTCGCCGCCCCACCACTTGCCCACGGCGTACGCGTCGCTGTCGGCGGCCCTGACAAACACGCCCTTGTCCTTGAACTCGTCGAACCAGGGGTGCATCAGCAGGATGCCGGGCTTCACGTTGGGCACGTTCTGGGCCCCCTTCTCGTTCATGGCGGTGAAGTAGGCCCGGGGGTCCTTGAAGCGGGTGGTGTTCCAGGTGAACACGCAGCGGCGGTTGTGATAGCTGGTGTAGCCGGAGGACAGGTGGAACCCGTCGATGGGGAAGCCCTCCTCCTTGATGGTGTCGATGAACTCCAGCACCGCGCTGTCGCTGTCCTTCTCCAGCTCCGGGTAGTACATGGAAGAGCCCTGATAGCCCAGCGCCCGCTTGGGCAGCAGGGCGGGCCGCCCGGTCAGCAGGGTGTAATTGTCCACAATGCGGGCCAGGGTGTTTCCGCCCAGCAGGAACAGGTCGATGTCGCCGCCGTCCGCCTGCCAATAGGTGTACCGGGGCCAGTAGTTGCTTTTCTCCCGGCCCATGTTGAATACGGATTCATAGAAGTTGTGGTAGAACAGGCCCACCGCCTTCTTCGTGGCCCGGCTCAGGCGGATGTAGAAGGGGATGTGCTTGTACAGGGTGTCCATCTTCTCCGCGTCGTAGCCCATGGCGTCGGTGGCCCGCTCCCGGAGGAATTCCTTGTTTTTGTTCAGCAGGCCCGCCTTCTCGCCGAAGCCGTAGAAGCAGTCGTCCTCCTCCATGCGGCTGTAGTGGGTCACGCGGTTGTTGGAATCCAGCGTGAAGGGGTTCCCGGCCAGGTCCTCATAGAGCAGGGTCCCCTCGCCGTCATACAGCCGGAAGGAGATGGGGTCCTTGTCCACCTCCAGGCGGAGCCTGCCGGTGTCGAAGGTGAGCTTGTCCTCCTCCTCGGTAACATTGGGCTGGACCGGCTCCACCCGGGTGCGCTCGCCGGCGAAGAGGGGGTCCAGGCGGTCGGCCCAGGCGGTGGTGGCCAGCACATAGGACTCCTCGGCCAGCTCCTTGTCGAAAGAGGCGCGGACGCGGATGATCTCGTCGGTGACGAAGCACAGCTTGATGTCCGCGCAGTTGGTGTGCAGCAGGAACGCGCCGTCCAGGCGCTCCAGGCCGGTGACGGCGGAACAGATTTTCATGGGGTATCACTCCTGTCAGAATTTAAAGTGGGGACGCGTTCCCCAAGGCCCCCAGCTTGGGAGCTGAGGGCCTTGGGGCGCGTCAAGAAAGAGGAGAGGATCAGCCCCACCAGAAGGAGGGCACCAGATTGCACAGATAGGGGACGATCAGCGGGATGGCGGGGATGAAGGTGACCAGGAGCAGGGCGACGACCATGGCCCCGAAAATGGGCACGATGTACTTGGTGACGCCCTCGATCTTCACATGGCCCACGCCGCAGCCCACGAACAGGCAGGAGCCCACCGGCGGGGTGACGGAGCCGATGCCCAGGTTCATGATGAGCATGAGGCCGAAGTGGACGTCGCTCATGCCGATGCTCCGGGCGATGGGCAGGAAAATCGGGGTGAAGATCAGCACGGCGGGGGTCAGGTCCAGGAACATGCCCATGACCAGCAGGAACACGTTCATGACCAGCAGCAGCACATAGCGGTTGTCGGAAATGCTCATCAGGCCTGCGCTGATGGCGGCGGGGATGCCGGTGTAGGACATGACGAAAGACATGATGGAGGAGGCCGCGATCAGGAACAGGATGGTGGCGGAGCTCTTCATGGTGTCCGCCAGCAGGTCATAGAAGGTCTTGAGGTCCATCTCCCGGTAGATGACGGCCAGCAGGCCGCAGTACAGGCACATGACCACGCCGGCCTCGGTGGCGGTGAAGAAGCCGCCCAGGATGCCGCCCATGACGATGATGACGGCCAGCAGGGAGGGGATGGCGTCCACCCAGATCTTCCAGGCGGGATCGGCCTCTTTCACTTCGGACTTCTTGTACCCCTTTTTGACGGCCAGGAAAATGGCCAGGGCCGCAACCGCGATGCCCAGAATGGCGCCGGTGAGGTAGCCGCCCATGAACAGGGCCGCCACGGACACGCCGCCGGCGGTGATGGAGAAGAGAATCAGGGGGCCGCTGGGCGGAATCAGGATGCCGGTGGGGGCGGAGCAGATGTTGACGGCGGCGGAGTAGTTGGGGTCATAGCCCTCGTCCAGCTCCAGGGGGCTCATGATGGAGCCCATGGCGGAGGTGGCGGCCACGGAGGAGCCGGACACCGCGCCGAAGAACATGTTGGCCAGCACGTTGGTGGTGGCCAGGTAGCCGGGGACCCAGCCCACCAGCAGGCGGGCCAGACGGACCAGGCGGCGGGCGATGCCGCCCTTGTTCATGATGTTGCCGCCCAGGGAGAAGAAGGGCAGGGCCAGCAGGGCGAAGGAGTCCAGGCCGGAGAAGCAGCGCAGGGAGGCCACCACGGCCAGGGTGTCGGCGGGGATGCCGCTGGCCAGGGCGGTGATGATGGAGGCGATGCCGATGCCGGCGGAGATGGGCACGCCGGCCAGCAGCATGACGAAGAAGGAACCAAACAGGACCAGAACTGTGAGCAGCATTATGCGTCCCCTCCTTTTTTATCGGTGAAATACTGGATATACTTCAACACCCGGGCGATGACGATGAATACGCCGGACAGGGGGATGATGGAGTACAGAAAGTGGAAGGACAGGTGCATGACGGGGGAGTTGTTGATGGCGTACATGGCCAGCCGGAAGCCGCCGAAGATGAACACGAAGCACACGAAGAACAGGATCATGGCCTCAATGAACACCGCCAGCACGATGGCGGCGGGGCCCTTCACCCGGTCCTTCACCAGGTCCAGGGACAGGTGCTCGTCCCGGTAGAAGCAGTAGGCGGAGCCGATGAGGGACGCCCAGATCAGCACGAAGCGCAGGAACTCGTCCGTGACGGTGGAGGGGTGGCCGGCCAGCTTGGTGGCGATCTGCCAGGTGCCGCCCACCAGCAGAGCCAGCATGAACAGGGCCATCAGGAAGCGCATGGCCGTGTCCAGGATTTTCTCAAACTTTTTCACGGTGTCATCTCCTTATTTCAGATAACCGAACCTTAACCGGCGTTCTGGATGCGCTCCACAAAGGAGTACACCGCCGGGTCGCTGGTCTTGAGCTTCTCGTAAATGGGCTGGCAGGCCTCCTGGAAGGCGGCCATGTCCACATCCCGGATCAGCTCCACGTCGTTCTTCTGGGCCATCTCCAGCACCTCGTCCTCGAAGTCGGCCCAGGCCTGCTTGTATTGATCGGTCATCTCGGCGGCGGTGTCCCGCAGGATCTGCCGCTGATTGTCGGACATGGCGTCCCACACGGCGGTGGAGATGACGATGATGTCGGGGATGCGGGTATGCTCGTCGAAGCAGTAATACTGGGCCACATCGCTGTGGTCCCGCAGGGCGGTGACGTTGTTCTCCGCGCCGTCGATGTTGCCCGCCTGCATGCCGGTGTAGATGTCGCTGTAGCCCATGACCGTGGCGGAGCCGCCCAGGGCGTTCATCATGTCGATGGCCATCTGGGAGTCCATGGTGCGGATCTTCAGTCCCTTCAGGTCCGCGGGGGTGCGGACGGGGGTCTTGGCGGTGTAGAACGAGCGGGAGCCGGAGTCCAGCCAGGTCAGGCCGATGAAGCCCACGCTCTCCGTCAGCTGGTACATGTCCTGGGCGATCTCGCCGTCCATCACGCCGTAGTAGTGGTCCTTGTCGTTGAACACATAGGGGACGGACAGGGCGTTCCACTCGTTTTTGAAGTTGCCCATGGTGGCGGCGGACACCTTGGTCATATCCAGGCCGCCGGCCCGCATGATGGTGATGTTGTCCGTCTCGCTGCCCAGGGTGCCGTTGGGGAAGATCTGGATGGTGATGGAGCCGTTGGACTTCTCCTCCACCGCCTGGGCCCAGGCGGTCATGGCGATGTGGACCGCGTGGTCCTCCGCCAGGCCGTGGGCCAGCCGGAGGTGGAACACCTTCTCGCCGTCGGCGTTGGTTTCTCCGCCGAGCCCTTGTCCGCCGCAGGCGGCAAGAGAGCAGAGAAGTGCGGCGCATAACACGCCGGCCAGGAATTTTTTGACGCGCATTTCTGACTCCTCCTGTTCTTGAATCTGGGCTTTACGCCCCGCTCGACCAATATTTTAATATATTAGTATATCATTTTCAACTGACACGCCCTGAAAAAAATGGCTTCAAATTTTGTGCAAAACGCTAAATCCTCCGCCGCGTTTTCCCGTGTATTTGGAAATTCTGCGTGTATTATATACAAAAAAACAGCAGAAACAAGTCGTTTCTGCTGCAAAGTGTGTATAAATATTCTGCGGCTAAGATTTTTGCTGGAAATAATGGGGATAGACCGCCTTCATCTCCCGCAGGTGCTTCTGGTACAGGGTCAGATGGGATTCCAGCACACCCTCGGCGGTTGCTTCATCCCCGACCGCCATGGCCTCGGCGATGGCCCGGTGCTCGTCAATGAGGCAGCCGTCCAGGTTCATCACAAAGCTGAGCACCCGGACCCGCTCGATGTGGTGCCGCAGGCCCTGCATCCAGTCGAAATGGCGTTCCATTCCGTTGACCTCGAAGGCGATGCGGTGAAAGGCGTTGTCCAGCTCAAAGAGCCGGGCTTTCCGGTCCGGGTCGTGGGAGTCCAGATAGAACTGATAGATCTGGAGATTCTCCCGGTACCGCCGGGCCACCTCTTCGGTCAGGAGCGGGATTGCTCGGAGGATCATCTCCTTTTCCAGCGTATAGCGGCTGAACTGCTCCATTTCCACGGCCTCGGTGTCGATGGGGGCCACATAGGTTCCGCTCTGGGGCCGAACCACCACCAGCTTGACCAGCCCCAGCATCATGATGGCCTCGTGAACGGGCGTGCGGCTCATTCCCATCTGCTGAGCCAGCTCCTTGTCGTTCAGGCTGTCGTTCGGCTTCAAATCAAGGTTCAGGATGCGGGAGCGCAAAGCCAGATAAGCCGTCTCCCGTGCGCTGAGTGCACCTGCCATAGCTGCTTCCTCTCTTTAAAATTGTGGTCATCCGGTCCGGCGGTCCCGAAGCATCTGGCGCAGATCCGCCAGATTCATGGTGAAGAAGGAGCGGCTGCGCCGCCAGGTCAGGCCGGTGCGCTCCGCCACAAACGTCTTCAAATCCTCGGCGCTTCCGCCCTTGATGGTGGCTTTGTCGATCATACAGACCGATCTGCTGCCCAAAAACAGATAGAGGTATTCGTTATCCTCAACCAGCCGCTGGAACCGGTCGTACCGCAGCCGCATGCTCCCCTCGCCGGACAGCTCCAGGGAGCTGCCGAAGAAGGCGCACACATTTTCCGGCAGGTTCCCCTTTCGGTCGTCCACCGCCTTGTCCGCCCGGACGGAGGCGGGAAACTCCCCGCCGACCATGAGCAGGCAGCCGGCCAGAAGCAGAACCGCCTGGAGGATTCGGTCCATCTCGGCTACCAGCGCCAGCGCGGCCATGGCAAAACCAACTGCCAGCTGAGTCAGTATGCGCAGCTGGTGGTAGGTTCGGTATTCCATTTTGAAAAGACGCTGGAGGGTGTCCTCCGTATGCTGGATGCCGCCGACAAATTTTGCCTGATTCGCCATAACCATCCCCCTGAAATGTTAATATTTTAATACTTCAGGGAGGGGCTGTCAATCCCCATCAGAATGTTACGGGGATTTTTCAACCCTGCGGCAGCGGGTTTTACCAATCAAATCCATGCGGGTCCCGCTCCCGCCAGGAATAGACCGCCGTAAGGACCGCCATAGCCGCCACGGCCAGTCCGATCAGCGCGTCCGCCGCGGTCAGCCACACCAGCCAGGGCGCGGGGGAGTAGTGGATGCGGGAGCCGGGGGCGGCGCCCTGCATCAGATTGGAATTGGCCAGGACATAGGAGACGTCTTGGATGGACCGGCGCAGCAAATGCCGGGCGGTGGGCGATTGCGTGTCTGTCGGGAGCAGCATTGCGCCGTGGCTTGTGGTGAGCAGGGCGTCGCAGCCCGCCCGGAGCAGCTTGTCCAATTGGGCTCCGTTTCCGTTGAGGTGGATGTCGGACAGGATGAAGCCCTGAAAGCCCCACTCGCCCCGCACCACCTGGGTCAGCAGGGCGTAGTTGGCGGCGGTCCACTCGCTCCCGACGGCGCAGTCCCCCGCCATGATAAAGTCCCCCGCCCGCATGGTGCGCTTGGACAGGGCGCCGGCCGCGTCCACACAGGCCACGGTCTTTTCCGCGTGCTTCAGCGCCAGCTCAAAGGGCCGCAGATAGATCTCCCGCAGGGCCTGCTCCGTGAGCCAGACGGTGGTGTGAGGGTTCCGGTGGGCCTCGGTGTCCATGGGCCCCAGGTGCTTCACCGCGCAGGACAGCCCCGCGCCGCCCGCGCCCGACACCACCCGGGCCCCGATCATGCCGGCCAGCAGGGGGTCCTCGCTGAAATACTCCGAGCACCGCCCGTTGAATGGGGAGCGGTGCAGGTTCAGCCCAGGGGCATACCAGCCGTTGATTCCGCACAGCAGGGCCTCCTGCCCCACCATCTCCCCAAAGGCATAGGCCAGATCCAGGTTCCAGGAGGCGGCCAGCACCGGGGAGGCCGGATAGCCGCACACCCCGTCGATCCAGTTTTTTCCCGACTGGTCGGGAAAGGTGAGGCCCTGGGGCCCGTCCCGCTCCAGGGAGACGGGCTTGCCGATGGCGTCGATCGCGCCGGTCTGATAGGCGCACTGAAAAAGGGCCAGCCGAAGCTCCTCGCCGTCTGAAAAGGTGAGCTGGTCCAGAAGATCGCTCCACATGGGGTCGTCGTAGCTTTTTCCCCGCAGGTCGGCCAGCACCAGGCCGCCGCCGGCCCCGGAGGCGGGGGCGGTTTCCCGGTAGACGGCGCTGCCCGGGACGTTGCCCAGCAGAGAATCCGTCTCACAGTCGAACTTTGTGGAGTCGGCGGCGGCAATCCATGCCGACACAGTATCCGACGCGTGCCGGTCCTCATCCGTGGGGGCGGTGGGCTGGGTTCCCAGCCAGTCTGTCCGGGACAGAATCACCGCGCCGCTCACCTCGGGATCGGACATGTAGGCGTCCAGCTGGGGAAAGCGGTTGACCGCCGCCTCCCGCTCCCCCCGCCGGGGATTCTGACTGTCATACCAGATCGTGCTGGGGACCGCCGCCGTCCGCCGGTCCAGCACCGTATGGGAATCGGAGCGGAGGGAGACGGTATAGACGCCTTCCTCCAGCAGGTAGCAGCCGAAGGAGCCGTCCCCGTTGTCGTGGGCGGAGCAGTAGGAGGCCATGTCCTCCACGGAGAAGCATACCTGCACGTCCTCCCACGCCCCGGGCGCCAGCAGCCCGGTTTTTCCAAAGCCGGCCAGCACGGCGGCGGGCTTTTCCACACCCAGCTCCCGGTCCAGCTCGGTGTAAGGAGCGGAAACATAGACCTGCACCACGTCCTTGCCGGCGTACCGGGCCCCGGCGTTGGTCACCCGCACGGTGAGCCGGAGCTCGTCCCCCTTCCGCACAAGGGAGCGCAGCTCCTGCCGGAAGGAGGTATAGGACAGACCGTAGCCGAAGGGGTAGAGCACGCCGCCGCGGCGGCTGTAGAACTCCGCCGGCGCCCCCTCCGCGTATGCGGTCTCATAGTAGCGGTAGCCCAGGTACACCCCCTCCTCATATTCCCGGAAGGGGGTGCGGGCCTGATCCTGCCAGCTGTTGGAGGACACCAGGGTGGTAAAGGCGTTCTCGTACAGAAAACGGTCGCTGCCGTCATCCTGGTTGGGAAAGGTGGGGTCGTTCCGGAAGCTGGCCGCCCAGGTGTCCGGCAGGCGGCCGGAGGGATTCACCCGGCCCGTCAGGATGTCTCCCAGAGAGAGGTAGCCCGTGCTCCCCGCGCCGCCCAGCCACAGGATGGCGGACACGCCGGGGTCGTCCTCCCAAACGGCAATCTCCATGGGGGAGGGGCTGGCCAGCACCAGCACCACGGCGCCGCAGGCCCGCTTGGCGTAGTCCACCGTATGGAGCTCGGCGGCGGTGGGGGCCAGCATGTGGGGGGTGCCGTCGTCGAAGGGGACAGCGGCCGCGTCCTGATTTTCCCCGGTCTGCCGGCCGATGAACACGATTCCGACCGTCCCGGCGCAGGCGTCCTCCGTTCCCTGGTACACCGGCGGGGCAAACTCGTACAGCGCCTGGTTTTCGGAGAGGGCTCCGGCGGGGCGGCAGACGGCGATCTGCCCGTTTTCCTCCAGCGCCGCCCCGGCCTCCAGGGCCTGGGCGTACCGCTCCTCCAGGGCGGCGTTGACCTGGGAGAAGGCGGCGGACAGGCCGTCCGCCGGGGTGGCGACCCGTCCCGCGCCGCTGCCAATGGCGGAGGAGCCGGTGCCGCCGTAAAAGGGCAGGGCGTAGCGCAGGCCGAAGGGGGACACGGCGGTATCCCGGGCCAGCGGGAGCAGGCCGTTGTTTTTCAGCAGGACGATCCCCTCGCCGCCGATCTGCCGGGAGAGGGCGGTGGCGGCGGCCAGCGCCTCTTTTTTGCTGTCATAGCGCTGTTCGTAGTAAGCGGTGTCCGGGTGTTCGCTGTCGCTGACGGCGGTGACCGTCCGGCCGCCCCGGCCGAACAGCTTGTCCAGCGTGTCGGCGTTCGCACGCATGCCCGCGGTCACGGTGAGGGCCAATGCCGTCAGCAGCGCCATGGCGGGGATTAAAACCTGCCGCAGCCGCCGGGCGCTGATCTGTGCGCGATGCTTCATCTCACAGCCTCCTCAGCCGCGCAGGTATTTGCCGGGGTCCAGAGGAAAGAGGATATTCACATTGAATACCTGGTTTTTGGCGTGGAAGCTGATGGTGCCGCCATATTTTTCCACAATGAGCGCCATGCTCTTTACCCCGAAGCCATGGTAGCCCGTCTTTGCCTGGTCGGAGACGGGCAGGCCCCGCGCCATGCGCACCTCTCCCCCGTAGTAGTTGTGGGAGTTGATGGACAAAAGGGCCCGTTCGGCCCGGACGCTGAAGCTGATCACCCGCTTGTCCGGCTCCAGAGCCGTCACGCTGCGGATGGCGTTGTCCAGCAGGTTGCCGAACAGGGAATAGATGTCGCTGTCCGTCATGAAGTCCAGCTTGGCTCCGTCGGCAATGCAGCTGATGGTGACGCCGCTTTTCTGGCAGTAGAGGTTTTTTTCGGCCAGAATGATATCCAGGGCCTGGCTGCCCGTTTTGACAATGGTGCCGTAGATGGAGATGACGCTCTCCATCTCCTCCAGGGCGGCGGGGTCGATGGCCGCCTGGCGGCTGATGGCCCGAATCTGATGCTTCATGTCGTGGCATTTGACGTTGATGAGGTCGATGGTCTCCTTGGAAATCTCGTACTGCTTCTGTTCCTGCCGCCACATCTGGTAGACCACCTCCAGCTCCGCCTCCAGGGACTTCTGGAGCAGCAGGGAGAACAGAATCACCAGCACGGACAGGCTGCACACCACGTTGGCCAGGGAGGCGGCCAGATAATAGGTCAGATCCAGGTTCTCATACTTGTGGTAGATGACAACGGCGTTGAGGACGATTTCCACCAGCACGGTCAGCGCCACCAGCACCAGCAGGGAGGGCCGCCGGATGGCCAGCTCCTCATCCTTTTTGATTCTGCGGCCGAATATCTGGTAGAGGGCCCAGTATACCAGGGCGTACACCTCCAGGAAGAGGACGGCGGGGATGGGGTCGAACCGGGCGGGGGCGTTGGAATACACCTGGGTGGTGCCGGAGAAGCCGGCGATGGTGAGCACCAGGTCGTAGCACACGGAGGCCAGGTGCTGGACGCTGTACCCGGCCACGGTGCAGAACACACACCCCCGCCAGCCCACGTCGAAGCACAGCTTGGCGGCGGGGATGGTGAGGGCGAAGAAGGCCAGGAACATCACCGAGCTGTACAGCGCGTCGTAGCTCAGGATGGGGAAGGCCAGCGCCGCCAGGAAGCAGCCCGCCGCGGCCGCGGCCGCGCGCGGCGGGAAACGGCCGCGCCGGGGCAGGCGGAACAGGAACAGGCCCTCCGCCAGAAGCAGCGCGGCCATAAATTGGAGCTTGTAGGCAAACAGGCTTGTGAACTGCATCAGCCGATCGCGCCTCCCAGATAGTCGTTGAGGGCCTGGATGAAGGCCCTGCGGCGGGGACGGCTGATTTGCAGCGCCTCCCCCCCCACCAGCACGGTGTGGCCCTGAATGGCCTGGACATAGTTCAGATTCACCAGATAGCAGCTGTTGCAGCGGGTGAACATGACCGGGTCCAGCGCCGCCTCCACCTCCTTCAGGTTGCCGTAGGCGCTCACCTCGCCGCCGGTGGTGTGGTAGACCATCCGGTGGCCGGAGATTTCAATATAGATGATCTGGGACGCGGACAGGCGGATCATGTGGTCGGACTGATTGATCAGCACCTCCCCTGTCCGGCGGGCGGTCAGCCTGCCCAGCAGGCGGTGGATCTTCAGCGCGAAATTGGCGTAGGACACCGGCTTGACCACGAAGTCGAAGGCGTCCACTTCATAGCCCTTCACGGCGAATTGGGCCATGCTGGTCACAAAAATAAGGGGGACCGATTGATCGACGCGGCGCAGCTGTGCCGCCGCGTCCATGCCGCTGGTCTTGGGCAGGCGGATGTCCATGAGCACCAGGTCATACACCGGGCGGTAGCGGTTCAAAAACTCCTCGGCGCTGAGGAAATGGGTGACTGTGAAGGTGGTGCCGTATTCCTCGGTGTAGCGGGAAAAATAGGAGCGGAGGATCTCCGCCTCCTCCACCTCGTCCTCCACGATGGCGATATTCCGGTTCAAGCGCTGTCACATCCTTCTGTGTGAGAGAACAATCCCCCCTATTTTAGATACTTGGTATTATAACCGAAAAATTCCCTCTTGTCACCAGAAAGTGTGTTCAGTTTGTGTATGCAAAATGACAGATTACGTGATATTGTGGAAATGGGAAACGGGGGATGCTATGATGCGGACAGAACCCCCGAATGGGGAACATCAACACGAGGAAGGAGCAAACACAGATGAAGAAGTGGAAGAAATCCCTTGCGGGCCTGCTGAGCGCGGCGATGCTGCTGGGCCTGCTGGCGGCCTGCGGCAGCGCGGAGCAGCCCACGGACAGCGCGGCGCCCTCGGCGGCGCCCAGCGCGGCGGCCACCCCGGCGGCGGGGGGCGGCGACTACCCCCTGGAGCCCCAGGAGCTGGGCTCCGGCGAGGTAAAGTGGAGCGAGGAGAAGACCGCCGACGGCTGGATGAAGGTGACCAACCAGGGCGGCGAGACGCTGGGCTACTCCCCGGACAGCGGCGTGAAGCTGATCCAGGTGGACGGGTTCGCCTTCAAGGACCTGAACCGCAACGGCAAGCTGGACCTGTACGAGGACTGGCGGCAGGAGAATGAGGCCAGGGCGGTTGACCTTGCCGGCATGATGAGCGCGGAGGAGATCGCCCCCATGCTTACCCAGGGCGGCTGGAGCTCCTTTGGCTCCGCCATTGAGGGCTCCGATCTGGAATATATCCAGGGCGGCGGCCGCGCCGGAACGACCCGCTCCGCTGCGATGCCGGGCAATACCAGCGCCGCGGCGGCCTGGGTCAACGCGCTTCAGGCCCTGTGTGAGGAGACCGGCGGCTATGGCGTTCCCGCCACCATCAGCACCGACCCCACCACAATTTCCGGCATTGTAGGTCAGAATGCGCTGGCCGCCACCTTCGATACCGATCTGGTCCATGAAATGGCCGTCCGCGCCTCTGAGCAGTACCGCTCCGTGGGTGTAACCATGCTTCTGGGCCCCCAGATCGACCTGGCCTCTAACACCATCTGGTTCCGAACCAGCGGTACCTACAGCGAGGACCCGGCGCTGAACCGGGACTTGGCGGCCGCCTATATTGACGGTATGCAGTCCACTTACGACGAGAGCGGTAACGATCTGGGCTGGGGCGACGACAGCGTTGTCACCATCGTGAAGCACTTCGTTGCCACCGGCGCTTCCGAGGGCGGCCGCGACGATCACTCCCAGCTCGGCAAGTATATGATCTTTCCCGGAAACAACCTTGAGGCGCATATGATCCCCTTCTTTGACGGCGCGTTTAACCTGTCCGGCAAGACCAAGAGCGCCAGCGGCCTTATGCCCAGCTACGGCATTCTGTACGATGAATACGAGGCCTACGGGGAATTTGTCGGCAATGCCTTTAATGATTTCACCTTGAATCTGCTTCGGGACAACGGCTATGACGGCTTTATCGTCACCGACTGGGGCATCACTGGAGACGGCCGCTCCTTTGGTGTGGACGATATGACGGTGGCGGAGCGGTTTGCCGCCCTGTTCAAGGTGGGCAATGACCAGATTGGCGGCACGACTGACCTGACCAACGCCGTGGAAGGCGCGAAGCTCCTGCTCCAGGACATGGGCGAGGAGGAGGGCACAAACCACCTCCGGGAGGCTGCCCGCCGCTTTTTCACCATTCAGATGCAGGTCAACCTGTTTGACAACCCCTATATCACCAAGGAACATGCGGTGGCCACCGCCTACACCGACGATTCCTATGCGTTTGGCCGCCAGACCCAGGAAGCGTCCATTGTCATGCTGAAAAATGTGGACAACACCATTAAGGCCGCTGAGGGCGGCGAAAAGCCCACTGTTTATATCCCCTATGTCTATCAGAAGAGCGGCAGCAAGCGGCTGGGTTATACGTTCAGCTGCAAGCCCTCTTTGGATTTGGAGCTGGCGGCTCAATACTACAACGTGGTGACTGATACCCTCGGAGATCCTACCGGGAGCGATAAGGACGGAAATCCCGTCCATGTGGCGGCGGACATTATTCGCGCCGACGCGGCCGATATTGCCGCCTGCGACTATGCCATTGTGAGTATGCGCGCCCCCTTCGTCCAGTCCACTTTTGATGAGGAGAGCGAAAAGTGGCTTCCCGCCTCCCTGCAATATGAGCAGTATACCGCCGACAACGCTTCCGTAAAGCGGGAGACCGTGGCAGGCGATATGGTGAAGCAGGAAATTGATACCGGGGATTACGGAAAGGTGACGCAGGAGGTTAAGGAAAACCGCTCCTATTATGGCAATACCGCCGCCGTGGCCGACTCCTACAGCGACTATGAGACGCTTCAGTATGTAGACGGCGCGGTTTCCGACAACTGTAAGGTCATTGTGGTTATGGATACGCTGATTCCCTTGGTCTGGTCCGAGGTGGAGCCTATGGCGGACGCCATTCTGTTGTGGTTCAACGGGTATGAAGGCGCTGTTTTTGATCCCAACTGGTTCCAGCCTCAGGCATTGCTGAATATCATTACCGGCCAAGTGGAGCCCAGCGCTCTGCTTCCCTACCAGATGCCCAAGGATATGGCCGCTGCGGAGGCCCAGTTGGAAGACGTGCCCAGAGACGCCGAGTGCTATGTGGATTCCGCCGGCAACACCTACGACTTCGGCTTCGGCATGAACTGGTCCGGGGTCATTCAGGACGAGCGCACCGCGAAATACTGTGTGCCGCCCCTGACCACCCCTGAGACGGTTTCCATCGGCTGACACACCCCAACAGCAGGGGGCGGTGCTCCCGCCCCCTGCTGTTTTTGTACCCATTTTTACCTTAAAGGAGGCTCAAAACAGCGATGAGCAACAAAAAATTCCTGGCTATCTGGATTCCCGTGCTGTGCGTGGTGCTGGCGCTGGCGGTGGCGGTGAACGTCCTCACCCGGGTGTTCCGCCCTTACGTGGACCTGTACCTGGGCGGCGGGGAGATGGTCGTCACCAAGACGGAGGGCAGCGAGGACTGGGAGAGCGAATACTATGCCCTGGATTATAAGGACAAAAAAGAGACGGCGGAGGCCGCCAACGCCCTGGTGGAGGAGATCGAGGGCGAGGGCATTGTGCTGCTGAAGAACAACGGGGCCCTGCCCCTGTCCGCCCCGGCGAAGGTGACGCTGCTGGGCCGGGACGCGGCGGACCCGGTGTACGGCGGCTCGGGCTCCGGCTCGGTGGACCCGGACAAGGCGGTGAACCTGCGGGACGGCCTGGAGCGGGCCGGGTACGAGATCAACGGCGCGGTGTACGACGCGCTCAGCGCCTACGCCGCTTACTCGGAGGAGATGACCGCCCTGGGGGCCAGCCGGGTGTACGACCACCCCAAGGGGGTCATCACCATGGACAAGGGCAACTCCACCTATTACATCGGCGAGATGCCCGTGGAGGGCTATGACGGCGTGATTTCCAGCTTTTCCGCCTATGACGGCGCGGCTATCGTGGTCATCGGCCGGGTGGGGGGCGAGGGGGGCGACCTCACCCAGGACATGAAGGGCTGGGACGACAACTATGCCCCCGGCCAGCACCAGCTGGAGCTGAACCAGGATGAAAAAGACGCCATCGCCCTGGCCAAAAAGCACTTTGACACGGTGATCGTCCTCATCAACGCCTCCACCACCATGGAGCTGGGGGAACTGGAGCGGGATGAGGGCGTGGACGCCATTGTATGGGTGGGTTCCCCGGGGCAGACCGGGTTTTACGCCGTGGGCGACGTGCTGTCCGGCAAGGTGAACCCCTCGGGCCGCACCGCCGACCTGTGGGCCGCCGACTTCACCCGGGACCCCGCCTTCGTGAATTTCGGGAACTTCCAGTATTCCAACCTCAGCGCCGCCAACGCCGTCGGGGACGGCTATTTTGTCCAGTATGAGGAGGGAATTTACGTCGGCTACCGCTACTATGAGACGGCGGCGGAGGAGGGCTTCCTGGACTATGGCGAAGCGGTGGTGTACCCCTTCGGCTACGGGCTGAGCTATACCAGCTTTGACTGGTCGGTGGGCGGCCGGGAGCTGGGAGACGTGGATGGGACCATCTCGGTGGACGTCACCGTCACCAACACCGGCTCCGCGGCGGGGAAGGACGTGGTGGAGCTGTACTACTCCGCGCCCTATACCCCCGGCGGCATTGAGAAGCCCAGCGTGGTGCTGGGGGCCTTTGCCAAAACGGACCTGCTCCAGTCCGGCGAGAGCCAGACCGTCACCCTGACCCTGGACGTGGAGGACATGGCCTCCTACGACTACCAAAACGAGAGGGCCTATGTGCTGGAGGCGGGGGATTACACCCTCACCCTGCGGACCGACTCCCACCGGGTGAAGGACGGCTGTGAGCCCGTCGTCTACAAGGTGGGCAGGACTGTGGTATACTCCGGCGAGAACCACCGGGCCAGCGACGCGGCCCCCGTCACCAATCAGTTTGACGACCTGTCCGCCCGGTTTTCCGGCGCCCCCGCGGAGGGCACGGCGGTCAACATGAGCAGGGCGGACTTCGCGGGCACCTTCCCCACCGCCCCCACCGCCGCCGACATGGCGGCCGACGAAGAGGTCCTCGCGGGCTTCCAGCCCTACGACCCCGCGGCCCATCACGACCCGGAGGCGGAAATGCCCAGCCTGGGCGAGAAAAACGGCCTGAGCCTCATCGACCTGCGGGGGCTGCCGTACGACGACCCCTCCTGGGAGCTGATGCTGGACCAGCTCAGCGTCAAGGATATGGAGAGGCTGGTGCTCAACGGGATGTACGCCACCGTGGACCTGTCCAGCGTGGGCAAGCCCGCCACGGTGGATTTTGACGGACCCGCCGGCATCAACTCCTATATGACCAGCTTGAGCTGCACCGCCTACCCCTCCGAGGTGGTCATTGCCTCCACCTTCAATGTGGAGCTGGTGCGCCGCATGGGGGAGATGGTGGGCAACGAGTCCATTGCCAATAAGGTCAACGGCTGGTATGCCCCCGCCATGAACCTCCACCGCTCCCCCTTCGGCGGGCGCAACTTTGAGTATTACTCGGAGGACCCCCTGCTGTCCGGGGCCATGGGGGCGGCCTGCGTGTCCGGCGCGGCGTCCAAGGGGCTGTACTGCACCATAAAGCACTTCGCCGTCAACGACCAGGAGACCAACCGGGTGAACGGCGGGGGGATCAGCGTCTGGGCCAATGAGCAGGCCCTGCGGGAGCTGTACCTCAAGCCCTTTGAGTACACGGTGAAGCATGCCTCCGCCGCCGTCAGGTACATCTCTGACGGGGAGGGGACCATGTCCGAGAGGGAGCTGCCCGCCTGCACCGCCGTCATGAGCTCTTATAACCGTCTGGGCGCCACCTGGGCGGGGGGCAGCGCGGCGCTGATGGGCCGCGTGCTCCGGGATGAATGGGGGTTCCGGGGGTTCGCCATCACCGACTTCGACCTGTACGAGTTCATGTATCCCGACCAGGCCGTTGCCGCGGGCTCCGACCTGATCCTGTCCACCGACGCCATGAAGAGCCTGGCGGACACCAAGAGCGCTGCGGCGGTGAACAATCTGCGCGGGGCGTGCCACAACATCCTGTACGCGGTGGCCCACTCTCACGCCATGAACGGGATCGTTCCAGGCGCCATGATCTCCTACACCGCCGCCCCCTGGGAGGGCTGGCTGGCCGCGGCCAATGCCGCGGTGGGCGTGCTGCTGGCGGCGGGAGCCGCCTGGGTGGTGTTCCGCGTGTGCAAAAACAGGCGGGACGGCGGCTGACCCCATACGGGGAGGCGTGCGTGCGGCCCCTTGCGCACCGTCAAGCCCCGCCGCTCAGCCGGCACACGATTCCGGTTTCCGCGTTGGTGACCTCCATGGTATATACGCCGTCGGCCAGGGCGGCGGTAAAGTCCCGGGTGCCGGTGAGGGACAGGGAGCCGTCCTCATTCTCCGTCCAAGTACCGCTGTCCGTCTCGATCCCGGCGTTCTCCGCGTTGTAGTCCACCGTCACGGTAAAGGTGCCGTCTGTCAGCAGAGTGGCGTGGCATTTCAGCCAGTCGTTGCCCTCGATCCCCGCGCCGTCCAGCTGGGCGAACACGCCGTCCGCCTTGGCCGGGCCCGCGCTGGCCGCCCCGGTGACGGCGCAGGGGATGCTGGTCTCGGCGTTGACAAACTCCATGGTATACACCCCATCGGCCAGGGTGACGGTAAAGTCCCGTGTGCCGGTGAGGGCCAGGGAGCCGTCCTCATTTTCTGTCCAGGTACCGCTGTCCGTCTCGATCCCGGCGTTCTCCGCGTTGTAGTCCACTGTCACCGAGAAGGTGCCGTCTTTGCGCAGGGTCACATGGGCGGCCAGCCAGGCGTTTTCCTCGCCTACGCCCGCACCGTCCAGCTGGGCGAACACATCGCCGTTGGGCTGAGCCGCACCGCCGGGGACACCGATAAGCAGGCAGGTGATGCTGGTCTCGGCGTTCAGCACCTCCATGGTGTAAACGCCGTCGGTCAGGGTAGCGGTAAAGTCCCGGGCGCCGGTGAGGGTCAGGGAGCCGTCCTCATTTTCCGTCCAGGCGCCGCTGTCCGTCTCGATCCCGGCGTTCTCCGCGTTGTAGTCCACCGTGATGGTGAAGGTGCCGTCCGCCAGCAGGGTGGCGTGGCATTTCAGCCAGTCGTTGCCGTCGATCCCCGCGCCGTCCAGCTGGAGGAACACGTCCCCGGTCTGGGCGGGCGTCTCGGAGGGAGCAGGCGTGTCGGACTGGGCGGGCTCCTCAGACTGGGCAGGCACATCCTGGGAGGCATTGGGGTCTGCCTCGGCCACCCCGCCGGAGCGGAAGAAGCAGGCCCAGAAGATCAGAGCCAGCACAGCGGCGAGCACCACCACAATACCGATCTTCACGCCGATGTTCAGCTTCTCCTTGAGTTTCGTCCGCCCCAGGAACACGAACAGGGCGGCGGCAATCACTGCGGTGTCCAACACCACCAGCAGTACCAGCCAGTAGGGGGAGGTATCCGCGGCGGCGGCCACGGCGGCGCTGTTGGCCTGGGTGTAGAGGATGTTGTGGCAGGCCCGGCGCATCTCCTGCTGGGCGGTGTTGGTGCCGCTGTCCAGGTTGACGCCCATGAGGCACAGCATCATGTCGCCCCCGGCCCGCAGGGCCAGGTTGATGTCCATCCAGCTGGTGTTGCCCATGGCGGAGTCGGTGACCACGGTGCCCTGGAAGCCCCACTCGTCCCGCAGCACCTCGGTGAGCAGGGCGCGGCTGGCCCCCGCCCAGGTATCGCCCAGATAGCTGTAGCTGCTCATCATGGCGGTGGTCTTGCCCTCCTTCACCACCACCTCGAAGGCTTTCAGGTACAGCTCCCGCATGGCCTGTTCGTTGGACCACACGGAGATGGACAGGCGGTTGCTCTCCTGGTCGTTGAGGGCGAAGTGCTTCACATAGGCGTACACGCCCTGGCTGGCGTACCCCCGGACCATGGCCGCGCCCAGCTTGCCGGACAGCAGCGCGTCCTCGGAGTAGTATTCAAAGTTGCGCCCGGAATAGGGGGTGCGGTGGATGTTCACAGCGGGGGCGTACAGGCCCACCACGTGGTTGGCGGTGGCCTCCGCGCCGAAGGTGTGGCCGAAGTCCTCCAGCAGCTGCTGGTTCCAGGACGCGCCGATCAGCGCCTCGCTGGGGTAGGCTACGCCCTTCAGATCGCTGACCAGGCTGTTGATGCCCGCGGGGCCGTCCAGATCGTTGGTGGCGGGCTTGCCCACGCTGGCCACCTCCGGGGTGGACCAGCCGCCGTTGGAGATCATGTTGGTCATGTCCTCCACGCTGAGCTGCTCCAGCAGCTTCTCCCACTTGGGGTCGTCGTAGTCCAGCCCCGCCATGTCCTCCAGGGTGAGGCCGTTGTTGGCAAAGGTGATGGCCGGGGCATTGGGGTCGCTGTCATAGACCGCAGCGGCGGTGAGGGCGGACACGGTGGCGTCGGAAGCCGCCTTGCCGTCCTGACGGGCTTTGGGGGTGGTGCCCTCCCAGTCCGCCCGGGAGACGTACTGGGTGATCTGGCCGGTGGACACGTCCTCGAAGCGGTTGACGGCGGCGGTGAGGTCGGTGCCCCGGGGGTTCCCCTCGCCGTAGGTGACGGTCTGGTCCACCGCGTACGCCCGGCTGTCGATGACCTCATGGGCGTTGGCCATCAGCTTGATCTCATAGGTTCCGGCCTCCAGCACGTAGCACCCCGCCCCCTTCTCGTCATAGGAGGCCATGTCGTCCACCGCGAAGGCGAGGGTGAGGGTTTCGCTGTCCCCCGGCTGGAGCAGGCCGGTTTTGCCGAAGGCGGCCAGCACCACGTGGGCCTTCTCAATGCCGCCCGCGGTGTAGGGGGCGGTGAAATACACCTGGGCCACGTCCTTGCCCGCCGCGGCCCCGGTGTTGGACACCTTCACCTTCATGGTGACGGTTCCCTTGTCCACGGAGAAGTCCTCAATGGACTGCTCAAAGCTGGTATAGCTCAGACCGTAGCCGAAGGGGTACTGGACGGTCTTTTCGTAGGCCGCCTCATCGCAGACACCTGTGGCGTTGTCGATGAACCGGGTCTCATAGAAGCGGTAGCCCACGTAGATGCCCTCCACGTACTCCACGTAATTCCGCTTGTCCAGGTTGCTGTAAGTAAAGTCGCCCGCGTTCCAATAGGCGGGGGCGGTGGTGTGGTCGTAGGCGTAGGTGTCGGGGAGCCGCCCGGAGGGGTTCACCGTCCCGGCCAGCACCTGGCCCACCGCGTCCATGCCCCGGCTGCCGGGGCCGCCGATCCACAGGGCGGCGTCGATGCCGTCCTCCAGGAAGCCCAGCTCCATGGCGTGGGAGGAGTTGATGAGCACGATGACCTTTCCGAAGCCCTGGCCCTTCACCAGCGCCAGCAGATCCTCCTCGTCCCGGGTGAGCTCCAGATAGCTGCGGTTTTCCTCGGCCCCGCCGTAGCCCGCCGCCTCCATGTCCATGGGCAGGTCGCCGCCCTCGCCGCCGATGCGGGAGAACATCAATACCGCCGTGTCGGAGAACGCCTTGGCGTTTGCCAGCAGAGAATCGCCGTACTGGGCGGCGGGCACCTCGGCGGGGGTGAAGTCGGATCCGGTGAAGCCCGCCTGGGTCTCCCGCTTTACGCCGGAGTTTTTGTAGAAGTCCACCAGCTCCTGGTTGACCTCCAGCCCGGCATTGGTGAGGCCCTGTACCAGATCCACGTTGGCGGAGGTGTCGCTGGCGCCGCTGCCCGTGCCGCCGTACAGGGGGGACACGGTGGCGTAGCCGAACAGGTTCACCTTTGCGCCGCCCTCCAGCGGCAGGGCGTTGTCCCTGTTTTCCAGCAGGACGATGCCCTCGGCAGCCAGCTCCCGGGCCATGTCGAGGGATGCTTCCTTAGCCTCCGCCGGGGTGAGCTGCTCCGCCGCGGCGGAGCCGTGGGCCCCGGGCAGGCGGCTGTTCAGGTTTGCCGCCATGAAGGTGTTGATGGCGGCGAACATCTGGATGCACACCACGTTGAC
>ERZ808040.857-NODE-857-length-23335-cov-4.901582_pt1 | contig 23335 bp, 25 predicted proteins | sample MGYA00380191_ERZ808040 | MGnify/ENA primary metagenome ERZ808040 (study PRJEB31490, sample SAMN06133395) | mouse gut metagenome | isolation source: J6 | host: mice | place: China: Chengdu | collected 2015-05 ...
CTGTTATTATGAACCCACCATATTCATTACCGTGGGATCCACAAAAAGAAATGCTTACAGGATTATTTGCAGAGATTGGTGTGTTACCACCCAAAGCAAAAGCAGATTACGCTTTCTTAATTCGTGGACTTGAGCGATTGAGTGATAGTGGAACACAGTTGCTTATTCTACCTCACGGAGTTCTATTTCGTGGTAATGCTGAAGGCAAGATAAGACAGTGGCTAATTGAGCATAACTATCTTGATGCTGTGATTGGACTACCTGAAAAAGTATTTTTAAATACTGACATCCCTACAACGATCTTAATACTTAAGAAGAACCGAAATCGTAGGGATGTATTATTTATTGACGCATCAGAGCAGTTCCAAAAGTATAAGGCGCATAACATTATCGAAGCCAAACATGTCAATAAGATCCTGCAAACTTATCAAGATAGAACTAAGGTAGATAAGTTCAACGAGCTAGTAACGTTTGAAACTATTAAGGATAATGACTTTAACTTAAATATTCCACGATACGTTGATACGTTTGAGCCAGAGCCGGTCAAGCCGCTTGATGAGATACTGGCAGACATGTGTGAGATAGATAGAGCTATCAAGATGAGCGGACAAGAGTTGGCTACGATGATGACTGAGTTACGCGGAACAAATGAACGTGCTGATCAAGAGATAAAGCGCATGACGTCTTATTGGGTAGACAAGTATGGAATAAATAAACAGAGGTCACAAAGCAAACAAGGAGAGCAGTTGAGTTTACTATGATCGATTTTAATACGTATGAAGAAGTTAAACTTGAAGATGTTGCCGAGTACGCTAGGGCGAAGAAAGGCAAGGTATATCCAGCGGGGACATCAACGATACAAATCTCGGCCACTCGTGGACAGATCGGATACTTAATAGAACCAAAAGGTATAGAGACAAAGTATGTAGCAATTGTTCCGCAAGCTGGTATCAACCCAAAATACTTTAACATCGTAATGCAGAAGAATGTTGAAGAGTTTATTTATAAGTATGGTTCAGGCTTGAACATTCAAGAAAAAGATGTGGGTAAGTTCCCTATTCAATTGCATAATAAGGAGACGCAAGATGCGATTGCTAAGATGTTTGCTTATGCAGAAGGTCAGGGGAAAATCATACAGGATGAAATAGATAACTTGAAAGAATTGAAGAATACAATGTTGAACAAAATGATGTGTTAGGGATGTAATTAGTAGCTACATCTCTTTTATTTTGCAATCAAAAGGAGATAGGCATATGAAGTGGACTAAGCAAGCAGGTTTAGTTAGTTGCAATGCTGAAGCTAGACTTATCAATAAACTAAATAGAGAACTATCAAGCACTAAGCAACATAAGAAGCGCAAGGCAAAGGAGTTTAAGAACAAGCATGGAACTTATCACAAAAGAACAACGTAAAGAGTTTTATCATTCAGTCGAGTGGCAAAGACTAAGGGAACAAGCGTTACTACGTGATCACTATGAATGTCAATGGTGCAAAGCTAACGGTAAGGTGAGCGAAGGAGTGCTTGAGGTAGATCACATCAAAGACATTGAGCACTATCCAGAGTCTGCGACTGATTTGGACAATCTACGAACACTGTGCAAAGATTGCCACAATAAACGACACAATCGAATGAATTATTCGAGTAGGAAAAAACATCGAAAACCACCAAAATGGGATGATGAAAGATGGGATTAACCCCCCGAGTCAAAAAAATTGGTCAAATCCGACTGTCGGGAGACCGGTGGGGTGGGGTCAACTTTCACAGATTATCCAAAAAATTCACGCGAGGGGGGGTGGGGGTATGACTGATGTAGAAGATGTAAGAAACTACTTGCTTGAAAAGGTTGATACAAATGATCCAGTTGCTATCGAAAAGGTGGACCGTTACTGCTCTTTGATGTCTATGTATTACACATTAGATGCTGTTGTTGGTGATAACGTGATCACGATCGTAAAAAATGGCAAACAGGAGTTCACTAAAACAAATCCAGCGATTACAGAAATGGCAAAGATCAATACACAAATGATCAACTTATCTAAGGACATGGGCTTATCTGCGCCACCGCCCGGAGCACAAGCAATTGATAGCAAAATGTATAAAAGTAGTGATCTAGTATGATACACAATAAGTACGTTGATGAATATATCTCATTATTTAAAAGTGGCCGAATAAAGCTCAATCAGGATCGCATTAAGTTGCTTGAACTGATCCAGCATGATGTTTTAACTCAAGATGTTTATTTTGACGAAGATAGACTGGAAAACTGCATTAAATTCATTGAAAAATGGTACTTCAAACTAAGACCATTTCAAAAATTCATTATAGCGTTTGTTTTTTTGCGGCGTAGTGATGGACTTTTATTTTATAAAGAATTTTTGCTTTTGATGGGCCGTGGTGCTGGGAAAAACGGGCTTATTTCTGGGATCGCTAACTTTCTTATTTCCGAGCTAAATGGGATAAAAGACTATAACGTTTCTGTTGTTGCTAACTCTGAAGATCAAGCAATGACTTCGGTATCTGAAGTTAAGAGTACGGTTGATAACAATACAGTACTATCAAAAGCTTTCAAAGCAACTCAGACGCAAATCGTTTCTAGAGATACTGGATCGGCGTTCAAATATCGAACTTCTAATGGCAATACTAAAGACGGTTTACGTGATGGTTGTGTGATCTTTGATGAAATTCATCAATACGCAGATGATACTAACGTTAGAGTACACGTTTCTGGTTTAGGTAAGAAAAAGGATGGTCGGCAATTTAAGATCGGATCGCAGGGCTATGTGCGTGAAGGTTACTTAGATAAGCAACTCGAGATCGCGCAACGTGTGCTTGATCGTGAAGCTCCGCCAGACTTGCTATTTCCGTTTTTGTGCCGGCTCGATTCTAGGGATGAAGTTACTGATGAAAGCAATTGGGAGAAAGCTAATCCAATGCTTTCAAAACCAATTGAAGGCTATGCTAAAACATTGTTAGCTGAGATTCGGACACAGTATCGCAAGTTACTTTATGAGCCGTCCGGAACTGATGAATTTATGACTAAGCGGATGGATCTCCCGGCTGAAAACTTAGAACGATCTGTCGCACCTTATGACGAGATCAAGAAGACAAATCGTCCTATTGATCGTAGCTTTTTGGAAGGTCGTGAGTGTATTGGAGCGGTTGACTTTGCATCGATCCGAGATTTTACTGCTTGTGGGCTGTTATTCAGAAAAGAAAAAGATTACTATTTTTTGCATCATAGCTTTACCCGAAAAGAGTTCGTTCAAAAAATGTATGGCTATGGGCGAAAGCAAGATAAGTATGCTAAAAAGATCGTTGCACCGATTGCTGAATGGGAAGAGCGTGGCTTAGTTGATGTTTTAAATGCGGGAACGATCCAGCCAGACATTGTTGTTAGCTGGTTTATTGAGCAACGTAAAAAATACAATATTAAGAAAGTCGTGATGGATAACTTTCGAGCTGAATTATTACGAGAAGTGTTTGAAAATGCTGGTTTTGAAGTCGAAGTGATCAGAAATCCGCGAGCGATATCGGCTTTACTTGCTCCTAGAATAGAAGATGGCTTTGCTAATGAGCGATTTATCTGGGGTGATGATCCGATGATGCGCTGGTATACAAATAACGTCGAGGTCAAAATCGACAAGACTGGGAACAAATCATACGAAAAGAAAGAACAGCACCGTCGGAAGACTGACGGTTTCATGAGCTTTTTATATTCGATGTATCGTGCAGATGATATTTCAACCGTTGACATGAAAGAAGAAATAGACTTTTTGTCCAACTTAGATTTTTAATTGAAAGGAGGGGATGAGGTGGGACTATTTGGAAGAAAGACCGATCCAACTTATGTTCTTGGAACTGATTTTGATTTCCAAGATGCAAGTGCCAGGGCTTATTTAAAACGGGTCGCACTTGATGCCGGCGTTAACTTTATTGCTCGACGCTTTGCACAAGCAAAATTTAAGCGCAAGGTAAAAGGAAAGATCAAAACTGATCATGATGATGCGCTCAGACGCCTTAATTTGCGCCCAAATAAAAATGAGACGGCCACTCAATTTTGGGAGCACGTAATGCACGAGCTTATTTACGAAGGCGAATGTCTGATCATTGTTAATGATGATAAAGAGCTGCTAGTTGCTGATTCGTTTGTACACACTAGATTTGCAAACTACGATGATACTTTTAAAGGCGTGTGCGTTAGAAATTACATGTTTGAGCGTACCTTTAACATGTCTAATGTAATCTATCTAAATTACCAAAACACGCGTCTAGAGAGTTATACTAACAGCTTATTTGCAGACTATGGTCGCATGCTTGGACGAATGGTCGATATTCAAATGCGCAATAATCAAATTCGCGGGACATTAAAAGCTAATTTAACTCAAGGAACACAAATGGAAAAGCAAGAACAACTTAAAAATTTCTTGGGTAAGATCTTTGAGTCCTTCAAGCAAAAAGATGTTGCGATCGTTCCACTTACTAACGGGTTTGAATACACTGAAATTGGTGGAACAAAATCAAACACGCAACAGCAATTTGATCAGATAAAACTATTGCGCAAAGATGCAATTGCAACTGTTGCGGACATTTTAGGAATTCCTGAAAATTTACTAGTTGATACACAAGCGGATAGTTCACAGGCTGAAGACTCATTTAACAATGGAACTTTGGCTTTTTTCTATCAGCTTGTTTTGGATGAGATCAATTCAAAACTTTCAACGTCTGATGATGATGTTTTTATCATCGTTGGAAAGAATGAACATGATCTATTTAGTTTAGCTGAGCCAATTGATAAGTTGGTATCTAGCGGTGTCATGACTAGAAATGAGATCCGCGAACTTTTAGGTTTGGAAAGGTCGCAAGATAGCGACTTAGATAAGTTCTATATTACTAAGAACTACGAAATGTCATCGAAAGGAGGTGAGAGCGATGTCGCAGACGATTAATGCGGTTGGACCAGTTGTTTCCAATGACGAAGCTTGGTTGTATGAATTTCTTGAGATGGAATATATCTCACCAAAAGCATTCGATGATGCAATGGCTATTGGTGAAGACCTAGTAATCAACATTAATTCCGGTGGTGGGGATGTATTTTCTGGTGAAGAGATCTATACAAAGCTCTGCATGTATGCTCAAAAAGTAACGATCAACGTTGTGGGTTTAGCAGCGTCTGCAGCTTCTTTGATCGCAATGGCTGGCGATCAGGTAAATATTAGTACAGCAGGTCAGATCATGATCCATAACGTTTCATCGATCCAAAATGGCGATTATCACGATATGGAGAAAGCAACTGACATGCTGAAAAAAGCAAACGTATCTTTAGCAAATGCTTATGCTAAAAAGACTGGTAAGAGCCAAGAAGAGATCTTAAAAGCAATGGATATTGAGACATGGTTAACTGCTGAAGATGCGATCGCTGAAGGCTTTGCTGATCAAGTTATTGGCGAAGAACAAGAAGAACTTCAATTAGTAGCTTCAGCAACGCCAGTCCTACCAAAAAATGCAATCAAAAAAATTGCACAGCTAAAAGCTGAAAATGAACAGTTACGCAACTCTGGGCCGATAGTAAAAGTTGAAGTTGATGATCGTTTAGGCGATCTCATCGAAGAAAAAATGAACAAAATTATGAATGAGCAACGATCCGAAAAGCCGAAAAGTAATTTAGGTTTTTCGGATTTTGTTTTCTAGGAGGATAATATTATGCCAATTGATTTAAATAAATTACCAAATTTCCAAGCGAAGAAAGACGCTTTCGCTGAGTTAGTTCGCAAAGGTGGCGACTCTGAAACTCAAGCTGAAGCTTACTCAAACATGATGAATGCTTTGACTGGCGATTTAACAGAATACATCGATCAAAAAGTCAAAGGTAAGGCTGAGAAAGGTCAACATTTGGGGATGAATGAAGACGAAGCTAAATTCTTCAATAGTCTTGCTGCGGGTGACTTATCACACGGTGAAAAGGAAGAAGTAGTTTTTCCAGAAACAACTGTTGATCAGATTTTTAAAGATATGGTTAAAGAACATCCATTCTTGCAACTGCTTCAACTTCAAAATACTGGACTACGTTTGAAGTTTTTAAAATCTGATCCTAAAGGTGCTGCAAAATGGGGCAAGGTAAATGGTGAAATCCAAGGCCAATTAACTGCAACGTTCTCAGATGAAGATGCAACTCAATCTAAGCTCACAGCATTCGTTGCAGTTCCTAACGATGTTTTGGAATATGGTGCGCCTTGGATCAAAACATTTGTTGTGACGCAAATTCAAGAAGCTTTTGCGGCTGCTTTAGAAGAAGCTTTCTTGACTGGTGATGGCAAGGATAAACCGATCGGGCTAAATCGTGATGTCAGCCAAAATGTTTCAGTAACTGGTGGGCAATATCCAGAAAAGAAATCAGCTGGAACATTAACGTTTAAAGACGCAAAGACAGCGATCACAGAGCTTAAAAATGTTGTTAAAGCATTATCCAAGAAAGAGAATGGCAAAACATTTGTCGCACGTGGCAAAGTTGTATTAGCTTTGCAACCTGGTGCATCTTTAGATGTTGAAGCAGCTGCAACTATGCAAAATGTTAATGGGCAATGGGTATATGCTTTACCGTTTGGAATTCAAACAGTCGAATCTGAATATGTTCCTGAAGGCAAAGTGATCGCATTTGTGCCAGAACGTTACGATGCTTTTGTTTCTGGTGGTGTTGAGATCAAAGAGTTTGATCAAACTTTAGCACTTGAAGATGGGCATTTGTACACTGCTAAGCGTTTTGCTTATGGTAAAGCAGAAGATGATAATGCAGCTAAAGTCTATGATCTTAAACTTGCAGATGTAGATGCCGGCGATTCAGCTGGAACTGGAAAATAAAGGCGGTGACCACTGATGACAGCAACGCTTGAAGATGTAAAAGCCCACCTTCATATCTTTCATAGTGTTGAAGATGACTATTTGCGATCGTTGCTTGAACAATCAGCGATCGCAGTAGAGGCTATGACAGGTATCGATAAAGGTCCACAATTCGATGAGCTTGTTTTGAATCGTGTGCGTTTCGCATATAATGACAAGCTCGATGAATTTGAGACTAGGTATCAGTCAGTTTTGCTAGGTGCTTCTTTGAAGAATTTGGAGGGGATGTAAATGAAGTTTAATTTTGGAGACTTTCGAATCCCGGTAACATTCTTCAAAGAAAATGATGAAGATACGCCAGAACCGAACGCAGTCGGACAAGTTGAAGCTTTTTCAGCGTTATGTTTTCCATATGCTCCAAGTGCAAAAGATATTCAAATTTTGAATGCTAACGGGATCAGACAAGGTGTAACGATCGTGATCCCGGATACACGTGGTGAATTCATTCCAACAACCGCGATGACAGCGGTGATCTCTGATTATCGTTATCAAGGTATTGAGTGGAATATCATTGAAGTTCGACCTGACTTTGATAATGATCGTTTTGTGACGATTGTGATGGGGGCGATGCAATGAGTGTTGAAATAACAGGCGTTGAAGAAGTTTTGGCAAAGCTTGAGCAAAGGTTTAACCAATCTAAAATGACACAAGTCGAAAAGCGGGCGTTAAGTATCGCCGGGAGAGTGATCGCGGTTCGCTTACGTTCTGCGGTGAGCGCATATCGGGATACTGGGGCAACAGTTCGTGAAGTCAAGGTAAGTACGCCTAGACGAAAAGATGGCAAGATCCAATTAAAAATTGGCTGGGCTGGGGATGGAACTAAACAGCGGTGGCGCTTAGTTCATTTAAATGAGTTTGGATATACGCGAAATGGGCGAACATACTCGCCCCGGGGGTTGGGTGTGATCAAAAAATCGTATGATTCATCTAAGCATGTAGCTAAGCAAATGGAAATCCATGAACTGAGAAAGGCGTTGATCAAATGAAAGATGCAATGTCTGAGATTTATCAAGTCTTACTTAAAAATGCTGCGATCGAGCAAGCCACTTTGAAAGGTAAAAAGCATAATATTTACTATTATGAAATGCCTGACGGTGAATTGCCTGCTAACTTGATCATCATCCGACCTTATTCGCCACCGACCCCGGCTTATAGCGGATCAGATAAATACTTGGCACAACGTCTAATATTTCAAATTGATGTGCAATCAGTTGATCGCATGACTTGCAAAAAGTTGCAGATTGCAATCGAGCAAAGCTTATTGGAATTGGGATATAGACGTCTGCCAAATCAAGAATTAGATGAGTATTTCAAAGACACAAGACGCTATGTTGACGCACGGCGTTATCAAAAAATAACAAGAATTTATGAGACAGATTACTAGGAGGGACTAATTTATGTTCGTAGGTTTTAAACGATTAAAAATTCAACCATTTAAGACAAATGCTGATGGCTCAGTTGTGCCAGATGGCAAATTGATCACTATCGAAGGTAATCCTAACAAAGGGGCAACCGTTCAAGCAGAAATTTCTGGGATGTCCAAAGATACTAAGGTGATCTCAGGATCTAACATCGCTTATTACATTTCACGAAAAGGCGTGAAGGAGCCAAAAGTGGAATTTGAAATGTTAGATATTCAGCAAGCTGACGAAACACGTATTTTAGGTCGGGAAGAGACTGAAAATGGTGTCCAATTGACCGGGCAAAATACAGAAGCACCTTACTGCGGGATCGTGATGGAGTCGAACGATGGACAAGGTAATACTGCTGTTGTAGGGATGTTTTACGGCGTATTTAGTCATGACAGCGACACCCTCAAAACTGAAGAAGTTGGTGAAGACTTTACGCCAGAAAACGAAAAGTACACTTTTACTGCTTCAGCTAATCCAGACAATGATGTAACTTTTGGTGGTCAATACATGGCAAAGTATGCGGGACCTAATCAAGCAGCTATTGATGAGATCACTAAACGAGTATTGCGGACAGAAGGAACAACAGCACAGACAGTTAGTGATTAAAATTTGAAATTCAAGGGTCGGTGATCGTACCGGCCCATTTTTATGGGGGTAATAAAATGATCAAAATCAAGTTGCGTGGCAAAGATGGCAAGAAAAAGACATATACACAAAATTGGGTACCGGTACGAAAAACGCTTGAAGCATTTGAGCTGACAGATGAAAACTACCCAGATATTAAGGAATTTCTGCTTAAAAGTGCAGAGTATATTGCTGATGTTATGGGGCATGGATTGACGACAGACGATATTTTAGACGGTGTTGCCACGTGGGAATGGCAAACTTTTTTAGATGAGTTCTACGCTCAGCTCAATGGTGGCATTGACCCGGAAATGAGTCCGGAGAAAGAATAACTCCGGAAGAAGCAAAAAATAGAATGTGGACCTTTATCAAGTCAGTGGTAGAGATACGAAACTTTAGTATCAATGATGTATTAGACACTGACTATCAAGCGTTGCTTAGAGTGGTAACTGGTCCACCAGCTAAACAAAAGAAAGAAGTGCACACACTGTTTGATTTTATTGAGAAAGGAGGAACAGATTGATGGCAGATGAAGTTCTAGGCAGAATAGCAATCGAGATGGATCTGAAAGATAGCAAGTTTCGGACAAATTTGCAAGGAACAAATAAAGCCGTTCGGAACGCAATGTCTGAGATGAAGGCGAACATGGCAGTGGTGTCGCAAGCTGGTAGCAAGTATGATATTTTGGCGACTAAGCAACGTGGCTTGAATCGCGTGATTGAAGCACAAAAGAATCAACTTCAAGCACTCAAAAATCAGTATGAAGGATCTATCACTAAAAGCGGTGAATGGACAAATGCAACAGCTAACTATGCTAAAAAGTACAACGATGCAAGTGCGAAAGTTGCACAGCTAAATAAGCAGTTAGTGGCAAATGCTCAGCAAATGGAGATTGTCAGAACTAAGACGATGGGGCTCACTGGAAAACTTAACTCTTTTGGTGAAGGTGCTGTTAAAGCTGGGGAGCGTTTGACTGGTATCGGTAAAACAATGACTGGGCGAGTGACAACGCCTATTGTCGCCGGTTTCACTTATGCTGCTAAGTCTGCTATTGATTTCAACTCTCAAATTCAAGCAATGGGCCCGCTTTTGACGAATGGTGGCACTGTTACAGCTAAATATAAAGCTCAGTTAGAACAATTGTCAGCTTCTAGCATGAAGTGGTCTAAACAATACGGTGTTTCTACTACAAGTATTAATGAAGGTATGTCTGAAATGATCAAGCGGGGCTATACAGCGCAACAGACGCTTGGTGCTATGCCTAGTGTATTGAATGCTGCTAAAGCTTCCGGAGATGACTTCAATACAGTTATGAGCGTATCAACTGCAACTCTAGAACAGTTTGGGCTTAAAGTGGATTCAACTTCAGGGATGTTAAAGAACACGCAACGTGTTACGGACACATTGACCTATGTATCAAATGCGACTGCTGCAGGTTTTCAAGATCTTGGTGAAGCTATGACGTATGTAGGACCAACTGCTCATTCTGCTAACATCAGCCTAGAGCAAACAGCAGCTGCATTGGGTATTATGTCTAATCGTGGTATTGAAGGTAGTGTCGCCGGTACTGCATTGCGTGGTGCTTTAACTCGACTAATGAAACCATCTAAACAAAATGCTGCTGCTTTTAAAGAGATGGGGATCAATGTTGAAGATTTCAAAAAAGGCACGCTTACATTGCCTGGAATCATTGATAAAATCAAAAAGAATACGGCAGGATGGACTGATGAACAACGTGCTTCAGCTATTGCAACTGCTTTTGGTACAGAAGCACAGGCGGGTATGAACGCTTTAATTGCCGCTGGTGGTGATGAGCTACGTGAATATACTGAAGGAGCTAAAAAAGCTTCAGGAACAACTAAAAAGATTGCGGATCAGCTGAACAATACTGAAAAAGCTAAACTTGAGCGCTTCAAGCAGTCGGTTCATGTACTAGCAATTGAGATCGGTCAAAAGCTTTTACCAGCTCTAACGCCTACCATCGAAAAAGCAAGTGACTGGATCGATGCTTTTAGCAAGATGGACTCATCTACGCAACAAATGATCGTTAAAACTGGGCTTTTTGCAGCTGCAATTGGTCCAATGAGCATGTTGATCGGTGGTATTTTGAAACCTTTAGGGATGCTTACTCAAGGAACTGTTAAGACTATAGGTTTTTTCCGGGCATGGAAAGCAGGGGCTAGTGTATTACAGTCTGTTTCTGCCTCAACCGGAATCGCAACATCTGCATTTCAGATTGGAAGTGGCGCAGTAGGAAAGTTCGGTGCTAAAGCAGCTGCAAGTAAAGCTAGCTTGGCATTGCTTGGTGAGAGTGCTGGTAGCGCCGGAATGGCTATCAATTTACTAAATCCATATGTTTTAGGGACTGTTGCTGCGGTCGGCTTAGGTGTTGCTGCTTGGAAACTTTGGGGCGAAAAGGCCTATGAATCCGCTGAGCGTACTAAAAAGTGGGGTAGTGATATTGGTGCAGATGCTGATCAAGCTGCGACTAAATTTAAAAACTACTCGACAGAAGCGTCTGTTGCATTAGATGATACTGCTACTAAAGCAGAAGACAATGCGGATCGCATCAATAAAGCTTTTGATGGCATGGTAAAGAGTGTCGAAGAATCTACTAAAAAGCAAAAAAAACAAGTTGAAGATTTTGCAGATTCGATTGGTGGTGCTGCCGCTGATGCTATTCGAAAGGCTGCCAAGAAAGATGAAGATGCGAATGATGAGCATCTGAAAAAAATAAAAAAATATCAAAAACAAGTTAATGATATTACTAAAGAGGCAAAAGATAAAAATGTTGCATTGACTCAAGAACAACGTGATCAGATTGCTAACATCCAAACTAAGATGGCAGAAGAACAGGTCAAAACGCTTGGTCTTGGAGCAAAGAAGCAAAGGTTAGTTTTGAAAGCTGAATTAAATCAAACTAACAAAATGACGCAGGACCAGCTAAAAGAAATGACTGACGCAACTTCTGATGCTATGTATAAAGAGATGGAGTCTTACAATGACAAATATGGCAAGATAAAACGATCTAGCGTGTTAACAACTAAAGAAAAGAATGCAGCGCTCGAAGCTTTAGAAAAGGAACACATGGGCACTATGACTAAGCTTAGCGAAGGCTTTATCAGTGCTGAAAAGGCTCGTGGATATAAGAAATCAGCTATTATTCGCGACTTACAAGAAGTCACCGGCTTAGAGACTAAGAAATTAGAAAAAATCTACGATGACTTTGAAAAGCGCCAAAAAGATACACAATCGTCTGTTGTAAAAATTAACGGCGATATGAAAAAATCTGTCAGAGATGCTGCTGATTCGTGGAATAATCTGATTTTAGATCCTAAAACTGGCAAACTAAAGACTAATGCGCAAGAAGAAGTAACAAAGGCTGTAGGGTCTGAGAAGCAATGGAATAACATTCGATTGCTTTTAAAAGAAGGTAAGCTGACAACTAATGCCAAAAAAATGGTAGCTGAAGCTGTTTTACAAAATAATAAGTGGGACTCTTTGAGTTGGAAAGAGAAAAAAGCTCTTATCAAATCAAAGGGCAACCAAGAATTGGCCGAGATGATCGAAGATGGAAAGCAGTGGAATAGTCTGTCGATTGAAACCAAAAAAGCTATCGTTAATGCTAAAGGTAAAAAAGAAGTTGTTGATTCTTTATTTAAAATGGGTGAATGGAACAAGCTAGATCCCAAAGAGCAGTATCTTCTAATTCATGATAAGGCAAGCGCAAAGATCATTGACTCGTTACAATCTTTAGGTTTGTGGAATAAGTTAGATGCTAAGACACAAAAATTGGCAGTTAATGGAGACACTAACGCACTCAAAAATGCGTTGCTTGAAGTCGATCAATGGAATAAGCTATCTCTTAAAGAACAAAAAGCTCTTATTGACGATAAAGCGACAACAAAGTTCTATGATTTGTTTAGAAAAACTGATCAGTGGAATAATTTAAATCTACAACAAAAAGAGGCTATTTTAAATTCTAAAGGCACAAAAGAGTTAGTTAATTCCTTGCAACAAGCAGGCATTTGGAACTCATTGAGTTTGAAGGAATTAGAAGCTATTTTTGGGGTCAAGGGCAAAGATGAAGTAAATGTGGCCCTACTTCAAGGTGATAAATGGAACGATTTATCATTAAAAGATCAAGTGGCTAGAATTCTATCAAAAGGTGGCCAAGAGCTTTTTCAACTCTATACCAACGCAGGTAAATGGAATGATCTGAGTGTTGAAGCTAAGCAAGCTATCGTTAACGCTAAGGGAAATGGAGAATTGCAACAAGCGATAACTGATTATAGTTTGTGGCAAGGAATGCCGGCGGAAGCCTTAAAAAATATTGTCACACAAGATAATGCTAGTGGGAATATTGACTTAGCTATGCAAGCACTTGAAAAATGGCAACAGGCTAACCCCGGGCAAGAAAAAGTTTTGGAGAGTATGGATCTTGCATCTGGCCCACTTCAAGCAGCAACTAGTGCGGTAAATCAGTATAAAAATACGCCTGTTGGGCCAACGAAAGTAGCTTCCGGTCAAGATTGGGCATCTGGCCCTATTTCTAGAGCAAAGGGAAGTGTTGATAATTACCGCAATACTTCTACCGGACCGGCCAAAAAAGGGATAGCAGTTGATATGGCAAGTTCTGCAATGGGACAAGCTTCGCGTTCGGTTACTGGTTTTAGAAATACATCGCCTGGTGGTACAAAAAATGCCAAAGCTGTCGATAACGCTTCCGGACCAGCCAATGCGGCGTCTAGGGCTGTTGAAGGTTTTAGTGCAAAGAAAGATCATACGATAACTTTAACAACAGTTACAAAGTTTATAACTGAAATGTTTACAAAGCGTGCTAAAGGTACTAATTATCATCCCGGAGGACTAATGATGGTCAACGATCAGCCCGGACCGGTCTTTCGTGAGTTGGTTCAATTTCCAAGCGGTGAAACGTTTATTCCCCACGGACGCAATGTTATGCTAGATGCCCCGCGTGGATCAAAAGTCTTAACAGCTTCTAAGACTGCGCGTAAGTTTCCGGGGATCCGTCAATATGCTAGTGGTACTCAGATAGAGCCTAAATTAACAAGCAATATGCGTTACCTAAGCGTTCAACCACTCACTGATCAAAGCCAAGGCTCAACACTGGTAGGTGGCAAGGCTCAAGATTTGAGTAAGCTTGAAAGTAAGTTTGATACTATGATCAGCTTACTACAAGCATTATTGCAAAAGCCTAGCGATGTACTTATGAACGGTCAAAAAGTTGGTGAATTAGTTGCATCAGAAGTGGCAAATCAACAAGTTACAGATATCAATTTAGAAAGTCGAGGTGTTTATAGTGGACGTTAAGAGTATTTATTTTGATGGTGTTAATTCTTGGGATGATCTAGGTCTGCTTTTGGCCTCTGCTTCGATTGGTTATCCCAAGAAAAATAAGGCACGGATCCAGATCCCAAATTCAAATATCTACTATGACTACGCAGAACTTTTTGGTGATCTATACGAAGAACGCACGCTAGAATTTGAGTTCATTATTGCTCGACCGGACGCAATGACGATCGAAGAATTAGAATACAAGCGATCGCAGATAGCAAATTGGCTGGAGCCTGGCATCAAGCACAAGCTATCCTATTCAGAGATCCCATTTTATTATTTTATCGCAGAAGTTCAAGGCGACTATGAGTATGCTGAAGAGAATGGATATGCGCCGTTAAAAGTCAAGTTCGTATGTTATCCCTATAAGATACATGAAGTCGACGAAGCAGACGACATCTGGGACACGTTTGAATTTGAAAATGATATAGCTCAAGATCTCACTTTTGAAGTTTCCGGAACTCGTGAAGCTAAGATTTATAATGCTGGAACTGCAAAAGTTTCGCCAAAATTAATCGTGACTGGAAATGTTACAGTTGAGTTAAATGGTTTATCTGAATCATTAGGAGCAGGAACACATGAGCAAACTAAGATCGTTCTTTCTCGAGGCTGGAATAAATCAAAACTTAATGGATCTGGCACGATTCGATTTAGTTTTTCGAAGGAAGTGTTGTGATGTATGTAGTTGAAGTACGCAATAAAACTGAGACAGTCGTGATCCATGACGATCGCATCCCTAATAATCAGGCTATTTTAGGAAGTGAAAGTAAGGTGTCCGCAAGTGTAGGCGCAGCAGCATCTTTTACTTTTACAATCTATCCTAATAACCCCGGATATAACAAATTGCTTGAGTGGGTAAGTTACATCGATGTGATCAATACTCAAAAAAATAAATATATTTTTCGTGGACGTGTGATCACAATACAACCGCATGCGACGAGCGAGGGAACTTTTTACAAAGAAGTAACGTGCGAGTCGCAGTTAGCATATCTTAACGATTCGGTCGTTACGTGGCAAAAAGTACAAATGCGACCTGCAGACTTCTTTAAGCAGTTGATCACATCGCATAATGCGCAAGTTGATCAAGAACGTCAATTTAAATTCGGACGAGCAACCGTAACGAATAACACTGATAACGTTTATTGCTATGTTGAAGATGGACTAAAAACACTCAACGAGTTGCAGACTGATTTGCTAACTAAAGAAGATCTTGGTGGTGAATTATGGGTTCGAGATGAAAAAGATGGCACATATATTGATTGGATCAGAGATGAAAAGAAAAAAGCTGATCAAGAAATTAAATTGGCCAAGAATTTGATCTCGATCCAGTCTAAGCCAGAATTAACGGGACTTGTCACAGTTCTTTATCCTTTTGGCGCGTCAGAAGAGAAAAGTGTTAGCGATGAGAATGTTCATGATGTTTCAACGCCACGTATCAACATCTCAAGTGTTAATAATGGTAAAAAGTATATTGAAGATCCTGAATTAATTTCGATGTATGGCAAAATTTCAGGGAGTAAAAATTGGGATGATGTTAAGATCCCCAGTAATTTGCTAAGTAAGGCGCGCGAGTATCTCAATAGTTTTAAAGCGCTAAAAATAGCGTATGAGATAGAAGCTGTTGATCTTGCACCACTAAATTTAGCAGTAGACGATTTTCAACTTGGAAAATATTACCACGTAATAAATCCTGTGATCGGAGTCGATGATTGGCTTCGAGTGATTGGTGTGTCTATAAACATCAATAAGCCGCTTCTTTCGACACTTCAAATTGGAGATCAGACGAAAAGGCTAGTTGATTATCAGCTCAATAACATAAACATGACACGAGCAATCAGTAGTCTGAGACGATCACAGCAAGAAAACTTGATGCAGATCTCACAACTTCAGCAAGAAAATCAAACGTTGGCCAGAAATTACCGCAACTTATATCAAGCTAATGAACAGCTAGCAACGGAGTTCAAAGAGATAAAGGATCTAGTTGATAAGATGAATGATACTAATAAAGATGTTACTGAACCTATCAATGGTGATTGGACGTCAGTAGTTCAGCATGCGGCTAAGTTGATGAAAGTAGAATTAACTGGCGATAGTTTGAATGTTATTTTATCAAGGATCAAGCAAGAGTCTGGTGGTGATCAAACGATCGTTAACAATTGGGACTCGAATGCTCAAGCTGGGCACCCACCAATCGGACTGTTGCAGTATAGACAAGATATTTTTGATTATTGGGCGATAAATGGCTATCAAGATATCCGCAAAGGTTTCCATCAATTACTAGCACTATTCAATGATACGAATTGGCTACGTGATATTTCTGTTGCTGGTGGCTGGGGCCCAACTGGGAAAAAACGTTATGACTCGTTACCGAATTAGGAGGTGAAGAAATGACAGTCAAATATGATGATGATACGCCCATTTCTGGACGCTTACGTAATGCAAAAGAGATCGTTCGTGCTATTAGACATAAAACCAATGGTAAGGATGTGCGAGAGTCAGTTGCTCAGCTTGGTGAGTTGCTGGTAGGGATGATATCTGCGTTAGATGTTCCAACTGGATCAAATGATGACTACAAAGAAGATCTTAAAAAGTATGCCACACAAGAAGAAGTGAAGCAGCTAGATGCAAAAATTAAGCGGATCATTGTTGGTACGGATCATGAAACTATCAAGTTAGTTGTCCGCGAAATTTTAAATGAAGAAGGAGTGATTTAAGTTGCAAACATTAACATATGTTATTGGTAAAGATCGACGTGCGTTAGTTTCTGATGTGCAGGATTTCTGCATTGATTTTAAAGGCAGCGAATTCAATTGGGTGCAAGCTCGACAATATGAAAATGCTATGCGTCAAGTATTTGTCAATGTTAAGAATGAAGATGGGACGCCGTTTGATTTAACTGGATCCAATATTTGGTTTGAAGGTGTATTGCCTGATAAAACACATAAAATTTTGGACGCAAAGCATGCAGTTTTGCTTGATCCTGTCGCTGGACAATTTAGATTTGATTTACCAGCGCAAGCTTTTGCAGTTTCTGGATCATATGTTCAAGCTTTCTTTAGGATCGTTAAAGACGGCAACTCGATCACAACGCTTGAATTTAGTTTAGAAGTTCTTGCAGATAAAGTGATCAGTGGACTTATCCCACGTGACTACATTACGCCGTTCGAAGATTTGTACGATCAACTGCAAAAAGTTTTAGAAGGATCAGATGGCAAGCTGCAGGATAAGTTGAATGAATGGGACAGTAAGTTCAAAAAGACACTATCAGATCTAGAGGCTACTGGACATGAGACTCAAACATGGCTAGATGTAGCAAAGGATCGTTTGAAATTATTGGAAGATAAGATCAAACAAGATGGCCTTTTCACTAAAGATGAAGCTGATATTTTGATCAGAAATATAAACGAGTCATTGAGTGACTATGTTAAACAATTTAATGACACTAAAGGCAGAATTGAGTCCCGGTTCAATGATCTAGCAACTGATCCGATCACGCATAAATTGAAATATCATTCAGTATCTGTATCGATCTCGCCACGCATGAACTTTAGCGATAAAGTTTTAGATCGATTGAAAAATATTGGAGCTTCAATTACGTTGTGCAATATGGTAAATATCGCTAGCAAGACTGATAGTAATCCGCAACTAGAAAGCAATCGGATCACAGATGCAGTCACACGTATTCAGAATAAAGGCCTTAAAATCGACATGCTTAAGCCCCACTTAGGAGTGAACTGGTCAGATGGCTTTTATCGTGGTGAGTATGTTCCAGACTCAAATATTGATTTTTTCAATAATTGGAAGCAGATCTTACAAAAGTGTGCCACTATTTGTGATACTCACAGTATCCCTATTTTGTGTATCGGTTGTGAGCAAGTTCAAAATACACAAGCTAAATTTAACGATAAATGGTCAACGATCGTTCAAGAATTGCGTCAAGAGCACCCGAAATTATTGCTGACTTACGCTATGGCCGGCGAAGAACACAGCAAATGGCAAGAACGTGAGTGGATGTCTCAACTTGATTTTGTTGGTTTAAATGTTTATCCATCGTATGTAAGCAAGGAAGATACGGGTGATAACATCAGCGTTGAAGAAGTGATCGAAGGCTTCTATTATGACCATTCGGGAGTAGATTTTGGCAAGCGAATGCACGATATTTATCGTCACTTCAATAAACCTATTTTTATTACAGAGGTCGGTGTAATGCCTCAAATCGATGGTTTAGTAAGACTGATCGGTAAGCATACAGGTCAAACGCCACAAGATTTTCATGTTCCAGCATTAGCGATGGAGGCTGCTTTTAGCGGTTGGATGAAAGATTTAGAGTTTGTTGTAGGTTTTGCTTGGTGGCATATTCGAGAGCCTTTTGAGTTCTTTGACGAAAGCACTAGCAACTTGTCAGAAGCAGAACAAGTATTTAAAAAATACATCAAAGAAGGGAGAATTTAGTCTATGAATAATCGTGGACCAGAATTGCCACTATACGCAAATTACACTAACTGGAGCACAGCGCATTCTACAGATGGATATTGGCATAAGATCTTTGGCATCATGTTACAAGATGATCCGAAAAAACTAGATGCAAAAGACGCTAACAAGTTATCACTACGCAGCTTGAAGCGTCTTTTTTTGACGGCTCTTGTTTATGATGGCACAGCAGATAAAATTCAAGAGACAGGATTTTTAAATTTACAAATTTGGATCGACGGCTCTGGCGATAAAGGCTTGAAAGCAAAAGTCTCTTTGGGACAGGTGACCAAAGCATCTCAGATCGGTAGACAGATGGAGTTTAGAGTTTATTGGAAAAGAACAGATCTACCAGAAACAGTTGAATATAATGTTCAACTTTGGGGCAGAGCAACGCCTTACTGGTCGAGGATCGCTATTCATCCAGTACATTTCGATACAATTTATCCAGTGATAAATCCATATAGCGAAGTAGCAAATTATCACTCAAATAGTTATGAACGATTGAATGCGTTGTTTGCTAATATCGGTGAAGTGTCTGTTACAGATGAACAGCTAGCTGAGCTAATGCGAGATTATCAATATGTTAGAACTGATGATATCGTTCAATCAGAAGCTAATAACAATAGTGAAGTAGTAATAAGTTCTGAAAAAGAAGTTATTAATGTAGGTTCGAGCGGGTCAGGGGTCAAGAAATTGGAAAAAGTTAAGATCGCTGATGAAGGTGATTACTACGGGAAACGTATTAGAATCATCAACTGGAATAATGTAGTGCTTAAAAATGGTGGTTCAGTACAATCTCATGATGCAGATGTCATTTTATGTCCTGGCGGCAAAGATTATCAGATGAAAGTTAGCGAGATGGTCGAATTGGTTCGACATGGTAACTGTTGGTTTTTGTTAGGAGGGCATGAGTAATGAAACAAGTTTTTTGGTTTGATGGCTATGGAAACGTTCAAAGTAAAAAAGTTGCTGACGACTATGTTTTGCATGATGGAGAATTAGATCCACAACCAGCGCAAGTTGTTGAGAATAACGGAGAGAAAAAAGCACTCGCGAGTTTAGGAATGCAAGTGGCCCAACTAAAAGCGCAAAATACGCAAATTTTAGGAATGGTTGGTAAATTAGGATTGCAAATTGCGAAAGGAGATAATTAATATGTGGGATATTGCAGTAATGTGTTATAACGAAAAACTTTATTCAAAAGATGATGTAAAAGTATATGTTCGAGCTGGTTTTGGGACACCAGAACAATACAAAGATTTGGTCGGTGAAGATTACGAATCAGCAAAAGCGAATGAATAACGATTTTTGGGTGGGAGTGGTGGAGAAAGGATATAGCAATGTTTGACAATGTTGTAAAAAATCGTTTCTGGTTCTTTAAAGCGCTAGAAACGTACTCATTAGCTGTCTATTTCATCGTTAAACGATCAACTGGAATCTTTGATTGGGATCACAGTCCACTTTCTGCCTTAGATGATCCACCGTTTATTTTTGCTTTAGCGGTGGTCGGCACGATTGCGCTCGTGTATGCGCTGTGGGATGTGCGTCACCTATACTACAAACAGATAATGACTGGAACGCTGACTTTTGTGTGGTTGGCGTTCCTCTTGTCTTTCTGTGCGAATGATGCGCTTCGTGGTGTTTATCTTAGTTTTCCGGGGATTTATTCGTTTTTCGTATTGGTAGGAATAGTGATAGAACTTCGTTGGGAGTGATTAGACTTGAGTGATCAAGTGTGGGTTGCCGTGATTTCTACGCTTGGATCAATCATTGTTGCGTGGATCACGGCGACTGCGAATAGCAGAAAAGCTAGCAAGAAAGAAGAAGCTAGCGAATTAGAAAAGCTTAGAGAAGAAAACGCTAAGCTCAGATCAAAATTGAAAAGTAGGGGGAACAAGAAAAATGAACACAAATGAATTAGTAGTCACGTTGTTAGCTACAGTTTTGACTGCAGTTATCAGTTACTGTGGTAATGTGCTTGTGAAAAATAATCGAGCATTGACGATCGTGCGAGCACTCGAGCCACTCGCAAAAGACGCAGTAATCGCAGCGCAAAAATTGGGCGTCACCGAATATCTTACTGGAGTGGCTAAGAAAAATCACGCAATTCAAAGTGTTGCACAGGCGCTCTTAAATGCTGGATTCACTGTCAAAGATGAACAAGTTATTTCTAATGCGGTTGAAAAAGCGTTTGCGCAACAACGTGATTTATTGAAACAATATCCGCAAAAGTCAAAGGAGGACTGATCTAGTTGAATAAGAAGAAAATATTACTTGGAGTCGTTGCATCAGCGGCTCTTTTTGTTTCTGCGCCGTTAGCTGAAAATACAATTCAAAACGTATCGATCGCACCGCCAGTGGTTAAGAAACTCGTGCAAACTGATCACGTCAAGGCAGACGAGCGTGAATTTGGTACTGATACATCTAAATATCAAGGTCCAAATGCACAAAAAGCTAAAGGTAGTGACACCTTTAGCATCGCACAAATTGGTGGTGCTGTTGGCAATGAAATCTATGATCAATGGACATATAAGACACAGATCAGTACCGGGATTGCGATGGGTCTGCGCATGCACACCTACATCTGGATGGAGACAGGGTCTAATCAGATGCAAACTGCACGTATGTTGAATTATCATTTGCCTAAGATCCAGACGCCAAAACGCTCGATCGTTGCGCTTGATTACGAGCAAGGTGCAACGTCTAATGTAAAGGCAAACACAGATAATGTGTTGTACGGCATGCGTCGAGTTCGTGACGCTGGATATACACCACTGTTATACACTGGTAAATGGTTTGCTAAGCAGTATCTTGATTTGGATCGTATTTTAGCAGAGTTTCCCAATTGTATTTGGGTAGCATCTTATCCTACATCGGCGATCAATGATCAACCGCTGTGGCCGTATTTTCCATCTATGCCCGGGGTTGCAATGTGGCAGTTTTCTTCAACTGCTCGGTATGGCGGGCTTGATTATAACGTTGATCTTTTAGGCGTAACGAAGAATGGCTATCGTCATGGTGACGCTGAAAAGCCAATCACTAAGCCAGATGCTGTTAAAGACGGAATTGTGGCTGATAACACACCTAAGAAAGACATCAAATCTGGTTACACAGTCAAAGTTAACTTTAGTGCTAAGACTTGGAGCAATGGTGCGGGTATTCCAAACTGGGTCAAAGGGAATAGCTATGAAGTCATCCAAACAAACGGCAACAAAGTCTTGCTTGGCGGCATCATGTCGTGGATCGATCGTTCTAACGTTGAGATCTTGTCGACAGCTAAACAAAACAACGCTCAAGCTACAGCAAGTACGTACACAGTGCGCTCTGGTGACAGCTTGAGTGCGATCGCAGCTAAATTCGGCACGACAGTCGGTGCATTGCAGAGTGCTAATAACATTCACAATGCAAACTTGATCTATCCGGGGCAGATTCTTCGTGTTAGTGGTCAAGCCACAGCTCAACGCACATACACAGTGCGTTCTGGCGATAACTTGAGCGTGATCGCTAGTCGCCTAGGTACGACAGTGGGCCACTTGCAAAGTGTAAATGGGATCAGAAATGCCAATCTTATCTATCCGGGTCAAACGTTAAGGTACTAGCCTATGAGATTAGTAAAGATCGATCATAGCGTACAGAAAGCCCGTGATACTAGTCGAGTGTATGAGCTGACGTTGTTTGATGGCTCTGAGAGAGCGACTATTGCAGATAATGCAAAAGTTGTTGTTAAAGTCGGCAATCTAACAGGCTTTTTGTTTGATATTGAACCGAAGATCGTAGATAGCAAAATTAAAATAGACAGTGGTAGTTTTAGCGAGCTGCCGCCAGATAACTACAGACTTGAAGTTTGGATCACTAAAGATGATAAGTTGTCCATCTATCCATATGAATCACAAGCGCAGATCAGATTGAACAGCACGTTAAACGATGTACAGGGGACGACTTTAAGTGTGATCACGATCGAACAACTTAAGAAAGAGATCGCCGAAAGTGGCGGGGCTGGTATTCCTATTGCAGGTAAAGATGGCAAGGATGGTGCGCAAGGTCCTAAAGGTGACAAGGGAGATCCTGGGCCTATCGGAGAACGTGGACCAGCTGGGAAAGATGGTTTAAATGGTCACGACGGTAAAGATGGCAAGTCAGCATACCAGATTTGGCTTGATCTTGGAAACACAGGATCAGAACAAGACTTTATTAATAGCTTGAAACCAAGCGAAAGCGATGCGAATGTTGGCGTAAGACATGCACCGACAGCTTGGACACTTGATCGCAGTACGACTCCTTGGACGATTTGGTTCGATAATGGCTGTGGCTTGCAGTTTCCAGAGTATGCCACAACCGCTACTGTGTACGGCTACGGTTTCTTAGAGAGTACGGAGTCTACCACTTTCAATGATTGGCCACTCGTACCAAATATAATAAAGGCCTCGCGAGGAGCAATAACAGTAGATGCATTCAAAGCGGCAAAAGGGGTATTTGATTACTGGTCGCCAACGGCTAAAGTGATCAAACCACTTCAAGATGCTTCAAAATTCGACTGGTCTACCGCTTTCGGTGATGAAGGTACTAATAATGA
>ERZ808040.858-NODE-858-length-23320-cov-8.837327_pt1 | contig 23320 bp, 18 predicted proteins | sample MGYA00380191_ERZ808040 | MGnify/ENA primary metagenome ERZ808040 (study PRJEB31490, sample SAMN06133395) | mouse gut metagenome | isolation source: J6 | host: mice | place: China: Chengdu | collected 2015-05 ...
ATCTTTATCCCCCTATCATTTTTTCCTTTATTCTACCATCTCCTCTCTGCTTTTTCAACAGTTTTATGACATTACCCCGTAACCTCACCCTCCGGGAATTGGAGGAGCAGCTCATTTTTCAGTTCCTTATAACGCTCCTGCTCCTGTTCGGAGAGGTACACGGGATATTCGGTACTGATAAGCTCCGGCATCTGGAGATAGTCTGCCGCTTTCATGGAAACCGTGATGTCGGAAATGGCGTTGTAAATCTCATCCTCCGCTCCCGGAAGAAGGTTGTAACTGTAGACGATGTTCCCGTTCCTGCGTCCCGGCGTAAAATACTTCAAGCGGTACTGCCCAATAAACCTACCAAGCCGCTCTCCCATGTCCAGGCACCGGAATTCCCAGAACAAATCCATCAATCCGTTGCTGCTGGGCGTTCCCGTCAGCCCAACCACCCGTTTGAGATGGGGGCGGAGTTTCAAGAAAGCCTTTGTCCGTTGGGAATTTGCCTTGAACGAGGAAAGTTCATCCAGTACCGCCATATCGAAGTCCAGCGGAATGCCGCTTTTCCCCACCAGCCAGGGGAGGTTTTCCCGGTTGATGATGTAGATGTCTGCATCCGCTTTCAACGCGGCGGTACGCTCTTTTGGCGTTCCAGCCACCACAGAATAGTGGAGGTCGGAAAGATGGTTCCATTTTTTGATTTCATCTGGCCATGTGGTGCTTGCCACGCGCAGGGGAGCCACGATAAGCACCTTCCGAACTTCAAAATAATCGTTCAGCAGTAGGTCGATTGCCGTCAGCGTGATTGCCGTCTTGCCAAGCCCCATATCAAGGATCGCCGCCGTAACCGGGTGAGACAGAATGTAGCCAATGGCGTACTGCTGGTAATCATGTGGATTGAATTTCATCAAGGATACCTCCAATCTGCGCCGGGTCATCTAGGACATACACCTGGAAGCCCAGCGACCGCAGCAGCCTGTGCCTGGAAAGCTGCAATGGTCTCGGTTTCTCACCCGGTGCCTTAACCTCCACCATGCCGAACTTCCCATCAGGGAGGAATACCAATCTGTCAGGCATCCCCGCCGTCCCCGGTGAAGTCCACTTAGGACAGGTGCCGCCGCGCCGCTTTACTTCCAGCACCAGTTTCTGTTCAACATATTTTTCCTTCAAAGTCGGCTCCCTCCATCAGTCGAAAAACGCTTGTGACGGTCATGCCACTCACTCCGTAATCTTTCTTATATGATTTTTTATTTTCCTCATATAGGGCTTTTAGGTAATGAGTGACATGACTGTCACAAAATCAAATAGGGAAAAGTTTTGAAATGACTGCCATGACTGTCACCCTACAGCGGCATTCTGGAGAAGTCCCACAAAACCACTGTCACGACTGTCATTCCAGAAAGTCCTGTGCATCCTTAAGCTTCAGTCCCACAATCATCCGCGCATTGTTCTTCCGGCGTTTGGGGAAACCAGCCTTCTCCAGCGCACCGTAAAAATCAGCGGTGCCACGGATAAACTCACCGCTTTGCATACAGGCAATGCGGTAAGCCTGGTACAGCTCACTGGACTTCTCCTCGTAGGACGGGTCAAGGTCGCAATGCTCCTCAAGGAACTGCCCCAGCCAGTCGTTGGAATCCCGGTAATGGTCAATAGCATCCCTGACCGCCTGGGGAAGGTCCGTCTGGAAGTGGGTGCCGATAGCCTTTTCCGCTCCCTCGACAATCCACTTCATGATGGCGGGACCAGCCTTGTCCACGAGGTAATCTGCATAGTTCTTGATGTCGCTTTTCCCCGTGATCTTTGCGCTGAAGGGAATGACAATAAGCCTGCGCCAGATGCCGTCATCGTTGGCACCGACCTTCGGCAAATGGTTGGTGTACAGTACCAGCGTATGGGACGGCACAAAATAGAACGGGTCCTTGTACTTTTTCTCCGCTTCGATTTCATCGGTGGAGCAGAGCTGCTTGACCATCGCGGTGTTCAACCGGGTGCCTTCTTCCAGCTCGGATGCAATGATGAGGCGCTTTCCCTTCAGTTCGGCCATCTCCGGCTTTACGTTCCGCTTGCAGTTCATAGTCAGGGCTTCGGCGGAGATTTTCCCCGCATAGCTGCCCAGCACACGGAAGATGGCGTTCCAGAAGGTGGATTTGCCGTTCGCGCCGCCGCCGTAAGCGATGATCATATGTTCCTGGTAGACCTTGCCAACTGCCGCCATGCCCACCATCGCCTGCACATAGTCAATAAGTTCCGCATCGCCGCAGAAGAAAAGCTCAACAGCATCCTTCCAGATGTCCGCGCCCTCATCACCCGGTGCGTAGTTGGTGACTTTGGTAATGTAGTCCTCCGCGTTATGCGGGTGCATCCCGCCCGTACCTTTCGCCAGATCATAGGTGCCGAGAGGGGTGTTCAGCATATTTGGGTCCTTGTCAAAATCCGAGATATACATCGCCAGCATCGGCCTGGCGGCGTTCAGCGCGTTCATGATGTTTTTGTAGTTACGGTATTTCATGACAAACTTCAGATAGGTCTGCGCACCCATCAGGGCAAAGAGCAGCCCCATCTTACCAGACGGCACGGACTTCTCCAGTTCCTTGCCGCCGCCCTTGACCACAGTCTCCGAAATTCCGGCAGCAACCAGGGCATCCATCGCGTTTGTAACAGCATCCTGTGCGTCCTGCAGTTGGAGGTCGGAGAATTCCTCCGCCGCGCCGAGCGCCAGCTGCGGCTCTTCGCGCCAGCAGATGCCGTCATGCCGTAGGAAGTCCGTAGCCTTGGTGTATTTCAGTTCGCCGCCGTACTCGCGGGACAACACTTTGGCCTGCCCGATGTCGGAGTAGTCTTCCGGTTTAAGGCTCCCGCCGCCGAAATCATCATTGTATTCTTCCGGCGGGATATACCCATCCTGGCTCTGCACCCTATGGGCAAACTTGATGGCGCTGCTCCAGATTCTATTCAGCTCTGCCTCCCCAAGCGGCGGGTCGCACTGGTCTGCCCTCTGCCGGAAGAGCTGGTGTGCCTTATCCGTGATGCCATACTTTTTCAGTACCCTTCCGGCAAAACGGGAAAGCGTATTGTTCCGGCTGCCAGCTAATATGGGACCACCCAAAGAGTCGTTGGTGTCCGCTGCCGCCTCCGGCTCCAGGAAATCGCTCTCGTCCAGTGTCTCGCCAATAGTAAGAAACCCTTCGTGCCAAACGATGTCCTCTGGTCCGCAGGTCGAACCAAAGAAGAACCGTGCGGCATCCAGCGCATTGTCATCAAAAAAGTCGTATTTCGCCTGCAGCGCACCTTTGACCGCCGCATACATAACCGGGTCCGTGCAGGAAGCGATAGGGAAAAGAATGTGGTACTTCGGACGCGCCGCCTTGCCGTTTTTAGGCTGCATATGGTGGCGGCTGGGGAAAATCACATGATCAACATCCGAAAAAATCTCGTCCAGCTTTTCGGCGGTGAGCCAGTCCTCCGGATTATCCGAGTGGTCGTTGTCGCAGTCCATCGGGATCACATCGGATTCCAGAAAATTGGTGATACTTCGATAGCCGCCTGTATACCGTGCGAACACCTGGTCCTTCATGATGGCCGCAGCCAGTTCCTCTGGCGTGGATATTTCCTGGTCATGCGGATACAGGCAGTTCGCGGCATTGCCAGTACAGTCCGCTATAAATAAGGTGAATTTCATATCCGTTCCTCCAAATCATCCGACACATGGCCGGAATAACCTTCGCTGTTGAACTTGCAGGTTTTCATGGAAATGTACCCCCCTTTCGTTAATAGATAAAGGACAGCCTCCTTTCGCCAGCTATGTATTGAAAAAACGAAAAACTCCTAATTTTAGTGGAAACGTTTATAAAAAAGGTGAAGCCCCGCTCCGGTGTGCAAATCGGAGTGGGGCTTCTTTCATGAAATTAGGATTTTGTGCCTTCTGAAATACATAGCTGATGGCAGCAGGAAGCGGCAAGAAAAAATTTTTATCTGCGAAATTAGGAGTTTCCCTGTTTCCCAATACATAGCTGTCAGAAAGGACAAGAGCCTTTCGGAAACGGAGGTGCTGCAGATGCAGGCTGCGATGCGAGAACCGGCGGAACGCGATGCCCGCGACGAGGAGATTATTGATATTCTCATCGCCATCAGTGTGGTATCGAAACGGCTGGCAGAAAAGCTGAGAAAATCGAATGAGAAGGAGACAACCACATGAGCAAAATGAGCGAACTGTCGCAGGTGCTTGACGAGCTGGTTGCCTGTGGCGAAGGGCTGATTCATGCGGCAAATGCTATCCGCGATATCTTCACATCGGAACCGGATGAGCGGCTCAAGCCGGTACCCAGCGCGGAACCGCAGACGGAGGAACCGAAGAAGTATACCTTCATGGATGTCCGCAAGGCGTTCTCGGCTAAGTCCCACGCGGGATACACGGAGCAGATCAAGGCCCTCATCGGCAAGTACGGCGCGGCGAAGCTGAGCGCCGTGAAGGAGGAGGATTATCCGGCTCTCATGGCAGACTTGGAGGAGATCGGATGAGTACACACGCATTCCTTTCCCCGTCCGCCAGCCACAGATGGCTTGCCTGCCCTCCCAGCGCAAAGCTGTGCGCGAAGGCCACCGACCAGTCCAGCGAGTATGCCAAGCAGGGAACCGATGCCCACAGCCTTTGCGCATACCTCATAGAAAAGGCGCTCGGCAGGGATGTATCCGATCCGACCGGAAATCTGGACTACTATGACCAGGAGATGCAGCAATGCGCAGAGGGGTACGCCGCCTTCACCATGGAGGAATATGGGAAAGCCCACCAGTCCTGTAGTGACGCGGAGGTCATGGTCGAGCAGAAGGTCGATTTCTCCCGCTGGGTGAAGGGTGGGACCGGCATAGCGGACTGCATCATCCTTTCCGATGGCACGGCGGAGGTCATTGACTTCAAGTACGGGCTTGGCATTATGGTCAGCGCGGACTCTGAGGAACACGGCGGCAATCCCCAACTGATGTGCTACTGCCTGGGTGTCTTGGAGATGTTTGATGGCATCTATGACATTAATACCTTGAAGATGGTGATCTACCAACCGCGTAGGGAGAATGTCAGTATTTGCACCATGAGCAAAGCGGAGCTTCTGCGTTGGGCAGAGAATGTCCTTGCACCAACCGCTCTCCTTGCGATGGAAGGGAAAGGCGAATTCAAAGCCGGTGATCACTGCCAGTTCTGCAAAGTGAAAGCGACCTGCCGAAAACGCGCCGAGTATAACCTGGAACTTGCAAAGTACGACTTTGAGATGCCCGATGAGTTGGAAGACTACGAGATCGACGCTATCCTCATGAAGGTTGACCAGCTAACGGCATGGGCTTCCGATGTGAAAGAGTATGCGTTGAATCAGGCGCTCCTCGGTGTGGACTATGGCCACTTCAAAGTGGTCGAGGGGCGGAGCAACCGCAAATACACATCGGAGGAAGATGTCACGAAGGCTGTCACGGATGCCGGGTACGACCCCTACGAGAAGAAGCTCCTGGGCATCACATCAATGACTGCGCTTCTCGGCAAGAAGAAGTTTGAGGAACTGCTCGGCGGCATGGTCTATAAGCCGCCCGGCAAACCAACTTTAGTTTCAAAATCGGACAAGCGTCCGGCATTGAAAAATACAGCACAAACCGATTTCAAAGAGTAAAGGAGAGTATTATTATGCCAAAGTTCATGAATCTCACCAAGGTGGTGACCGGCATCTGCACATTCAGCTATCTGAACTGCTGGGATGCCAAGGCAATCAACGGCGGTACGCCGAAGTTCTCTGTATCCCTCATCGTCCCCAAGTCCGACACCAAGACCGTAGAGAAGATCAAGGCGGCGATCCAGGCTGCCTACGAGGAAGGCCAGTCCAAGCTGAAGGGCAGCAGCAAGACTGTCCCGCCCCTGTCCGCCATCAAGACCCCGCTCCGCGATGGCGACTTGGAGCGCCCCGATGACGAAGCCTACAAGGGCAGCTATTTCATCAACGCCAACAGCGGCACCCAGCCGGGTATTGTGGATGCGGATCGTCAACCCATCCTCAACCGCTCCGAGATGTACAGCGGTGTGAAGGGCAGGGCGAGCATCAACCTGTACGCCTACAACGTGAACGGGAACCGCGGTATCGCCTGCGGCCTCAACAACCTCCAGAAGATTTCCGATGGCACTCCCCTGGGCGGCAAGTCCCGTGCCGAGGATGACTTCGCCACCGAGGATGACGAAGACTTCCTCGACTAATACACACCAGCTTCGAGCGGGTGGCTTGAACGCCACCCGCTCCATTTATAAAGGAGTCTAAATTATCATGGAAAACTACCCCCTTATGATCCAGCCGACCTGCGTCATCAGGGGCAACCGGCTCAAATTCGAGCCGGTTGCCTTGTGAGGAGGTGCCAAAAATTGACTGCAATAAAAATCCTAGCTCTTGACCTGGAAACCTTTTCAAGTGTGGATTTGAAAAAGTCCGGCGTGTACCCCTATGCGGAATCGCCCAGCTTTGAAATCCTGCTCTTGGGTTACAGCGTGAACGGCGGCAAAATTCAAGTGGTCGATATTGCCTGCGGCGAAACCGTCCCGGACGAGATACTGGCGGCTTTGACGGATGGCTCCGTGGAAAAATGGGCGTATAACGCACAGTTCGAGCGCGTCTGCTTGTCCGTCTGGCTCCGGCGAAACCATCCGCAGTACTTTCAGAGTTACAGCATTCCAGAGGATACCGTTGGGAACTATCTGGACCCATCCTCCTGGAAATGCTCCCGCATTTGGGGCGCATATATGGGGCTTCCCCTATCTTTGAAAGGCATCGGTGCCGTGCTGAAGCTGGATGAGCAGAAAATGGAGGAAGGCGCTGACCTTATCAAGTATTTCTGCAAGCCGTGCCGCCCAACCAAGTCGAACGGCAGACGCACGCGGAACCTGCCGTGCCATGCCCCGGAGAAATGGGAACTGTTCAAGTCCTATAACAGGCGGGATGTGGAGGTAGAGCTTGCCATCAAGGAGAAACTGTTGAAGTTCCCTGTGCCGGATTCCATTTGGGACGAGTATCATCTCGACCAGGAAATCAACGACAGGGGAATCCTGCTGGATATGTGCCTCGTGGAACAGGCCATTGCAATTGACGCAAAGACCAAGCAGATCCTGCGCTCCCGGATGCGGCGGCAGACAGGATTGGAAAATCCGAACAGTGTGGCACAAATGAAGGGCTGGCTTGCCAACAATGGCATCAAGGTAGAAAGTCTGGACAAGAAAGCGGTCAAGGAGATCATTCCCAATGCGGGAGAACATATCGCCGATGTGCTGTCCTGCCGCCAGCAGCTTGCCAAGTCCTCGGTCAGCAAATACACCGCTATGCAGAATGCTGTCTGTGCTGACGGCAGGGCAAGGGGGATGTTTCAATTTTACGGAGCCAACCGCAGCGGCCGGTGGGCTGGGCGCATTATCCAATTGCAAAACCTGCCCCAGAACCACATGGACGATCTGACGGAAGCTCGTGCCCTCGTCTGTGACGGCAATTTTGACGCATTGGAACTGCTCTACGACAATATTCCCAATGTCCTCTCTGAACTGATCCGGACAGCGTTTGTCCCCAAGCACGGTTACAAATACATTGTTGCTGATTTCTCTGCTATCGAAGCCAGGGTACTCAGTTTCCTTGCTGGGGAGCAATGGCGCATTGACGTGTTCAAGGATGGGAAAGACATTTACTGTGAGAGCGCAAGCCAGATGTTCCATATTCCCGTGGTCAAGAATGGCGTCAACGGCCATCTCCGGCAAAAGGGCAAAATCGCAGAACTGGCCCTCGGTTACGGCGGCTCAGTCGGCGCTTTGAAAGCAATGGGCGCACTGGAGATGGGGCTGGCTGAGGAGGAACTTCAGCCGCTGGTAGATGCGTGGCGGCAGTCCAATCCGAATATCACACGTTTCTGGTGGGATATCGATGCCGCTGTCAAAAAGGTGGTTTTATATAAGACCGCCGCAGAAACCCACGGCTTTCGGATTTACTATAAGAGCGGAATACTGTTTATCAATTTGCCCTCTGGCAGGCGGCTGTGCTATGTAAAACCCCGCATGGGCGTCAACCAGTTTGGTAGCGACTCCGTGACCTACGAGGGTATAACTACGGGCAAGTGGGGGCGAATTGAAAGTTATGGCCCAAAATTCGTGGAAAATATTGTCCAGGCGGTCAGCCGGGACATTCTTTCCTACGCCATGAAAACGCTCCGCCACTGCTTCATAGTCGGCCATGTCCATGATGAGCTTATTATTGAGTGCAGTTTAGGTGTTTCCTTAGACTCTGTTTGTGAGCAGATGGGCAGGACGCCGCCTTGGATTAAGGGTCTGCTACTCCGGGCGGATGGGTACGAGTGCGAGTTTTACCAAAAACAGTAAAAATACCCCAGAGGGTGCGAATTGCGCTCTCTGGGGTATCGTTATGGTTGAGTGTATTGATGAGAAACAACAAGAAACACTAACAAATCGCGGCAAACCCATTGAAAATCGCATCGGCATATGATATAATATAAAATGGTTTGTTATAATAAATTCACTCGGAGGTGCAGAGATGGCAGATGTCACTAACGATAAATGGATAAACATTGATGAAGCTGCGGAATATCTGGGGGTCAAACCCGGAACTATTCGCGACTGGATCAGAAAGGACAAAGGTATTCCAGCCCACAAGATAGGAAAACAGTGGAAATTCAAATGCTCCGAATTAGACGATTGGGTTGCAAGCGGAAAAAGCGCAATGGAATGAATGGCGTTGTATCTAACTCGAGAAGGAATGGTATGTAGCATGATTCGATACGCGGAGTTTTGTACAGGAGTTGGTGGTTTTCGGCTTGGGATAGAGGCATCCGGGTTAAGGGCTGCATCCGTCTATACAAACGAAATTGACAACAATTGTGAAAAGACTTATAAGAAGAACTTCGGGCTTGGCTTTGACTCCAAGGATATTTTTGAGGTTGATCCATCTGCTTTACCTGATTTTGATATGCTGTGCGCAGGCTTTCCATGCCAGCCATTCTCAGTTGCGGGAAAAGAACTCGGATTCAGGGATTCACGAGGAACAATCTTCTTTAAACTGCTATCCGTGATTGAAACGAAAAAGCCGCAAATAGTTTTTTTAGAGAATGTTCCAAACTTGGTGAGACATGATAAAGGCAGAACATTTCGAGTCATAACTGAAAAGCTGACGGATGCGGGATATAGCATATCTTCTGCCATATTGGATAGTGCATACTTTGGAATTCCTCAAAGTCGCTCCCGTATCTATATCGTGGGATTGCGTAAGGATATCTACGGGGAATGTTTAGTTGCGTTCACGGAGAAACGAACAGAAAAAACATCGTTTCGATCTTTTATTATTCATGGTGATCGTTCTATTCCTATCACGAAGAGATGGGATGAGTATATTGACTACTATTTGGGAATTAAGGCCATAGAGGAGATGTCGTTTGAGGTTCCGCGAACAAGGAAGGCATTGGAGCGTATCGCAGCTAATTGTGACCTTAACGATTGCGTTTTTCAGGTGAGGTCAAGTGGCGTAAGAGCATTATCTATTGACAGTCCTTTGCCTACTCTTACAGTCTTGAACTCAGGTGGAGGTGCGCATATTCCGATTCTTTCAAAAGAACGTCGGCACTTGAGCGTTAACGAAATGAAAAGAGTGATGGGATTCCCTGACGATTATGATTTTAGTGCGGTTTCTCGAACGGATGCCGCTAAGCAATTAGCCAACGCTGTTTGCCCACCTGTAATTACGTCCGTGTTCAGGGACATTATAGCAGCAATTGGTTACTGGGAGGAGTAACTGGTTTGAGCAAAAAGAACACGAATATTTATCTTCAGAGACTGAATTCATTCGGCAAAGAAGTTGAGTATAAATATAACTGCATCAGTCTGTTCAGTGGTGGCGGTGGTCTTGATCTCGGCGCTCATTTTGCTGGGTTTAAGACGCTCTTAGTAAGCGACATTATTCCATCCTATACAGAAACAATAAAAACAAATCTGCCTCATGTTTCTGTATATAACGATGATGCAATGGATTTGACTGCTGAAAAAATCAGAGGTCTGGCTAAAATTGATGGTGATGTAGACCTGATTATTGCCGGGCCACCCTGCCAAGCTTTTAGCATTATGGGAAAAAGGCAATCCCTGGATGATCCAAGAGGTAGATTGACAATAAAGTATTTTGAACTTGTTTCCGGCTTAAGGCCAAAGGTGTTTCTGTTTGAAAATGTTCCTGGTCTGATGACTGTAAACCACGGAGAAGATTTTAATAATCTTTTGGAGTTTATCGAAAACGAAACAAACTATCAGCTGTATAGAACCAAATTAAATGCATCCGACTTTGGTATTCCGCAAGAAAGGGAGCGGATTTTTATTGTCGGCTTTAGACCTGACATATCATGTGAATCATTTTCTTTTCCAACAAACGCGACCGGATCTTTACATGAGCAGCTTCCTGATAAAATGCCAAGTAAATATGCATTGGAAAGTGTAGAGGGCTTACCCAATCAAGTAATAAGAGTTCATACAGAGGCTGTAAGAAAGCGTTTTGAGGCAGTCCCTCAAGGGGGCAGGGATCGGGGCTCCTACTCAGACAGGCTCAGACCGGATATGCCATCGGGTACGGTGATGATCGGTTCCTCCGCAGGAGGAGCAAGACCGTTTATTCATCCATATGAGCCAAGGGCGCTGACCGTAAGAGAAACTGCGCGCCTGCAGAGTTTTCCTGATTGGTATGAGTTTTCTGGCTCACGAACTGAGCAGTATAGACAGGTAGGAAATGCTGTGCCGCCTTTATTAGCGTATGAAATACTATCGGCGATAAAAAAAGTATTGGAGGGGCAAAATGTATCCTAATATTCCATATGAAGGTTTATCGTGGCCAATTACTCAACACGCCGGTGTCCTTAAAGCCGAGGTGTTTGATGGCTTGCTGAATGCTTGCCTCCTATGCAAAGGGGATACTATAAATGCGGAGAAAATAAATGGATACCTCGTTAATACCGGAATCCTTACAGCCAATGTTCGGGCGGATAGCAATCAAGTCGATGCTTGGAGAGACTATCAGCAGATTTTGAGTGAGTTTGGTCTCATATACTCTACCAGGATAAGTAAGGTGCTTACACTTACGCCTATAGCAATGGCCTATTTAAACCATAGTCTTTCTTACTCCGAATTGATTACCTTACAATTGTTAAGGTATCAGTACCCGAATGGGCACAAGTCCCAACTAAGCCCATCCTTGATGCAGAGTTATGGCAAAAACTTTAACTATGAATCTTTTACGGAGCTGCAGGCACATTACAACATACAATTAAGGCCGGCAGCACTGATATGGAAAATTCTATATAAACTGTGGGAAAACGGTGAACAACCAATACTGTCACTGGACGAAATGCAGGGCTACGCAGTACGGTGTACGGTCATGTCAGACTATTTACCTTGCACTGAAAGCATCATAGAATCTCGGCATGATGGTCAGCAGCTTCAGCCGTTAACAAGAGCCAGAAGAAATATGGCTGATTGGATGAAATTGCTTTCACAAACTCTACTTTTTAATGTCAGTGAGGATGGAAATACCATCGCATTATCCACATATTCGATAAAGGAAAGAAAAGCAGTAAATTATGTGTGTAGCCGTCTTTCCGATTCGTCCTCCTTCTGGGAGTACAAGAAAGACAACTATAAACAGGATTGGTTCGATTTTTACGGAGATTATGATAATAGTATCGAATACATCCTTAAGGAAAGCAAATAAAGGGGGATTGAATTGTGCAACAGGAATCCATGATATATGAACAAGCTGCGAACTTGGTGATGGAATATCCCAATACTCATGCCGTCAAGTTCGAGACACCTAAAGATGAAATCGCTAGTCTGCTTAACGGTTTCAAAGAGAAGTTTGCCCCAGAAGTCTTGAAATCATTAAGTGATGAGGAGTTGCTTAGCTATATTTTCTTGACGGCAGATGGCAACAATGACAGCCTTTGCTATCATTTGGAGTTTAATCCGAAACTGAAGAGAACGTTCGGAAGTATCTCAGGCGGCTCGTCTTTTAAGTTTGGTCTTTTTCAGCGCCAAGAAGATGGAAAATGGACTACAGGCGCTCCAAAATCTCCACAAGTCCTTTCAGAGGCAGACGCACTGCAGTTTGGCAAAACAATCCGCGACAACCTGGTGAACGCTTGCGAGATGATTCAATCCAGGACGCTTGATTCTGTCGAGGATTATGAAAAGCTGGATGATGACTTGAGCGCATTAATGGGAAAATTCGCTTCCTACGCATGGGTACAGAAGTATTTTCACTTGATTTTCCCAGACCAGTTTATTGGTTGGTATGTAACCGACTGGCTAAAGCATATTCTGTTTGGATTTGGGATAAATCCGAGCGAAAAATACTATGGAATGAACGGACAGCTTACTCTTATCAAAAAGAGGACGAGCTATATGTCGCCCAACTTTCAAGATATCTGCTATGCGATGTTTGGAGAAATACGCCATTTTTACAGATTGGGATCTTCTGATGAGTCTGAACACTACGCTGAAAAATGGAAGGAAAAGGGCATTGTTGCTATAGGATGGAAAGAAACCGGCGACCTGCTTAATTATATTAAAAATGGAGCTCTTGACAGAGATAAGGTGGCAGAGGCTTTATTGGCGCATTACTATCACAGCGACAAAAAGACGGCATCACGAAAAGCGGGAGAAATGAAATCTTTCTATGAAACATCCTCCTCTTCCGTTATAACCGTGATGGACGGCTCTCAATTGATAGCTCTTGTTGATGGTCTATCCCCGTATTTCTATGATGCGAATGAAAACAATATGGCGCATCAAAAATCTGGAGTTTGGCATTCTTCGTTTGACGAATCAGATAGGCTTCCGGACGCTGAGGGATACCTGACAACCTGTTACGAGATTAAAAAGCCTGAAAACCTTCTGTTCTTGTATAAAAAGTATTACTGGCCAAAGGGATTAGATGGTTCTTCTACTACGATTGACGAGTACATCCCTATTAAGTTTAACACAGGATATCAGTCTTCATTTGAGAGGAATCGCATCCTGTTTGGAGCACCTGGAACGGGTAAGAGTTACACAATCAATCGAGAGTCCAAAGAACTTGTTGGTGAAAACAATGAGGAGGATTATGAACGTGTCACGTTCCATCCGGATTATTCCTATGCTCATTTCGTAGGTACATACAAACCTGTGCCCTCTAAGGACAGTCAAGGCAATGACACTATTACTTATGCCTACGTTCCTGGTCCGTTCATGCGAGTGTATGTTAAGGCCCTGAAAAACAGTCGCAATGCAAATATTAGGCCGTTTCTTCTTATCATCGAGGAAATCAATCGTGCGAATGTTGCTGCCGTTTTTGGAGACATATTCCAGCTCCTTGACCGTGGCGATGACGAAGTAAGCGAGTACCCGATTCAGGCATCTGAAGATATAAAGATTTACCTTGCACAGGAATTAGGCGGGAAACCTGAAGATTATGCGAAATTGCGCATCCCAGATAATATGTTTATTTGGGCTACGATGAATAGTGCCGATCAAGGTGTTTTCCCGATGGATACTGCATTTAAGAGGCGCTGGGATTTTACATACCTTGGCATAGATGATAGCGATGAGCTAATCCGCGGGAAATTTGTATATCTTGCAGATGACAAGTTACAGAAGGTGGAATGGAACAAGCTGCGTAAAGCCATCAACAATTTCCTTGCAAAAGAGAAAATCAATGAAGACAAGCAGCTTGGTCCCTATTTCATTTCGAGAAGCATTGTAGCACCGTCAGATGGAGATGAAATCGACAGGGATAGATTTATCCGCGTCTTTAAGAACAAGGTCATTATGTACCTTTTCGAAGATGCCGCAAGGCAAAAACGGTCTAAATTATTTGAGGGATGTTTCCAAAACAGCACTCGTTATTCCGAGATTTGCAGGGAATTTGATTTGAGGGGTATTGGAATCTTCAACCACGACATCCAGCTCGAAACTGAGCCGGAAGAACTGCAGTGGACGCCGCCTAACGAAGAAAACTGAGGAGGTCGCAATATATGATCTCTGAATTTGTAAGAGAGCAACAAAGATATACCCAAAAAGATCTCTGTAGGATATTGGATTGTTCAGAGGAAAAGGCAATCCCGCTGATTCGGAAGTTAAAAGAATTCGGAGTCCTGAAAGCTGTACGGGCATCAGATCATCAAAGGGATATGTCCGATCTTTTGGATGAGGATATCGAAGTCGCGGATGTTGAAGCAGGCGAAGATGAATACTATTATGTTTTCACATTTGTGGGAGTCATAGTAGTTGCTGGGCGTGTCTTGAAATGCTATCCAAAGTATCTGCTCCATTCAGACCAGCCCAAAGAAGAACTTCACCAGGTACTGAAGGTCCTTGAAAAATACAATACCAAGGAGCAGATTATTCGGATGTTCAATGACAGTAGCGAAAGCAGTGCATTTAATCTCCTTGCTGTGCTGCTGTTTCTGTTGCAGGATTATTTTGAAAACGGCGTTTATAACAATACTGAGGATATTATCGAGAGCAATGGTTCTGGTGAAATTTTGTGGGACAAAACGATAAATGAGACTTTCACCATGCTCTCAAATAACCGACCGTATTATACTGACCTCCAGACAAAGAAGCGTGTTACTGATGACTTCGATTATTTCAAACGCTTACATGAATGCATCTTGACCAAGGCCTCTGAAGAATTGAGGGATGCCGAGCTTCTTGATCTCTTTGAAATTACAGGAGCGGATTTAACGGATGAGGAACTGGATGATTTTGGCGATGAGGAATTTATTCTCTACCGCATTGAGAAGGAACTAAACACCCAGTTCAACACAAGGAAACAGCTTGTTTTGAAAACAATCTATGCCTATATTGACCACACCGGAAGCCTGTATGATACAGACTGCTTATCGCTCTTTGGGACAAACAGCTTCAACCTTGTATGGGAAGGCATCTGTGCCGACATTATGGATAACCAGCTTGATGTAAGACTTGGCGCACTTTCTTTACCAATGCCGCTAAAAGCAGAATACGACAAGAATCAAAGACTTGTAGATTTGATTGAAAAACCCTTGTGGACGGCAACAGGTAAAACGGCAAATGATACGTTGATACCCGACCTGATTTCTATAAAGGACGGTCAATTCATCATCTTCGATGCGAAGTATTACAACGCACAACTTAAGCGTGATCGTGTTCCGAAAGGACAACCCGGCATCGAGTCGGTTACTAAGCAGTACCTCTATCAATTGGCATATCAGAAATTTATAAATGACCACGGCTTTATTACTGTTAAAAATTGTTTTCTTATGCCAACAGAAAACATAGAGATAGCGGATTGCGGGGAGGCATCAATGGGAATACTCTCAAATCTTGGCTTACAAAACATAAAAGTGCGTTTTCTACCCGCAAAAATAGCATATGAATACTATCTGTCAGGAAGAAAAATGGATGTTAGCATTCTTGCACTTTAGTTTTAGGGAGGAGGACGCAAGATGAAGCAAATCTGCCTGGGTACGATGATTACCCTCATCTATCAAAGTAGAAGACGCAATGCAGATAAAGTGAAGGATATCTGCTGCGGTATCTTTGCGGCCTATGGACTGGATATTAATGCCTATAACGCAGGCCTTCCGAGCCATTTGAAAAGTGGGCATGACCCTGTTCCAAAGGACTTAGAGGATGCGGCGAAAACCCTCTCCATTGATGCGATTGACGAAGGTTTTGATAAATATGTTATTCCTCTAATTCATAACGAAAAGCATGAAGCCTTGGTACGTGGTATCAGGGATGTACTGCGTGATGACAACACAATATTTGGCAATACAGTTGTTGGGATTTCTTCGGGGTTTGAGAAGGACAATATCCTGAACCATAATTCTTTCGATGAGTCCGCACTTCTTGCAAATGTTGTCACTTACGCAATACTCAGCACCGAGAACAACAAAATGGGTGCAAGCATCAGGGAAATCGGAACTGGCTATGTGGATGGCTTTATCTCTGGCACCGAGGAAATTTTCTTTCTCAGTCCAATCGTGGAGCAGGATGCTATCATACCCTTGAAGCGGACATTAAAGGACCCAATGTTCGACCATGTTTTCAAGAGGGCAACGGATGTCACAATTGCCGGATTGAGCAATCCCACGAGAGCGTGTGTGTTCTACGTTGATCCAACAAACTGCAAATTCCATTTCAGAGACTTGAAGGATTTTATCATCAACAATATCGGCAGCTATGTCTTTTCAAGAGCAGAGAAAAAACGGCTGGTAGACCGAACGAAGAATGAAGCGGCTGTCGGCGCACAGGCAATGCTGAAATTCATACAGAAATATGGATCCAATGCCAAGACCGTTCTTGGTGAAATCATGCTGTATACATTCTTGGAACAGGAACTTGATGCACCAAAGATTATGAGCAGGATAGAGTTGGATGGAAACCTGCGTTCTGTCAGTAAAAGCGATGGTGTGCATCTGCTCTCTCTGAACCTTACTGGTCACCCTTTTCATCAGCTTGTGTTCGGCGCATCGGATATCACCGGCAATCTGACCGCAGCCATAGACCGTGCGTTCGATAAGATTGCAAACATTGAAGCCGGTTACGATGATGAAATGAAAATGGTAGAGAATACTCCTCAATGGACAATCTATGACCCTGCAGCGACTACATTTATGGTCGACCTTATGACTCCGCAGCGCGGTGGTGGCTACAAGCCAGACATGGCGTTTGGTGCTTTCCTTGGATACACTATTCAACTGGAAACACCGGAATACGATAGCCAGAAATATCGGACGGCTGTGAAAGAACAGCTGAAGAAAGACATTGATGCTGCTCAGCCGCATATCACTGATTTGATTACTAAGAAAGGTTTGATGGGACACAGCTTTTATTTCTACGTGTTCCCATTTAATGATGCACAAAACGAAAAAACCAGCATCATCCAGGAAATGTTGACGGGAGGTGTTGTGTAATGATTCAGGCACCACGGAACGCAACTCTTGCCGAAGCGCTTTACAGGAATATCGAGAAGAACGAGTACTTGCAGGAAATCTATGGAGACCTTCTATACAACTATTCAATCCAGCTATTCCATACTGACCGTAGACCACGGGACATTCCCGTGAAGGATGCACTGCGGTTTGCTGACTTGCTGTCCAAATCCGCACACACACCTACCGCTGATAGGGACAGACTGTGGGGACAGGAAATAGCCATCCTGCTTCGGCTACTCTATCCGGAAGATGAATCCGTAAAATACTATCTTGGCTCTGTGCTTTCGGCGGTAGGAAACTATCGTGGCTTGAGAGCTAAAACGGTAGAGGGCTTTGAAAGCGAAGACCTCTTTGACCAGATTTTCTACGAGTATGATAAAGAAAAACACAGGATTCCCGGAAAGATTGACGAATACTTTTTCAATGACCAGATGCTTGTGTATAAGGGCATGAAGGAGAAATTCTTTAGCTACTCCGGCCCTACCTCGATGGGGAAATCCTTTGTCGTTCAAACATACATCCAACAGGAGATAGAGAATGGCTCGACCAATAACTTTGCCATTCTCGTCCCAACCAAGGCACTCATCAATGAAGTAAGGAGCAACCTGATCGGTGCCTTGCAGTCAAAATTGAAGGAACTGAACTACCGTATTGTGACGGCCTCCGGAGATCTGGTCCTGCAGCAGGATCACCATTTCATTTTTGTGATGACGCCAGAACGCTTGCTCCATATGATGATCGAGCGAGAGAACATACACATTGACTTCCTGTTCATTGACGAAGCGCATAAAATTTCGGCTCGTGGCGGCAGAAGTACATACTACTTCAAGGTACTTACGCAACTGGGTAGACAGAAAAAACTCCCCACTGTAATTTTTGCATCTCCCAACATACCCAATCCAGAGGTGTACATGAACATCATCCCTGGAATCAAAAAAGCAGATATGAAGAAGCTGGCATCACGGTTTGCACCGGTGTGCCAATTTAAATATTTCCTGAATGTTCCGGGGCGTGGTGGGTATTACTACAATGATTATTCAAAGCAATTCGAGAGGTGCTATACCATACCTGAAGGGCAGGAGTTATGTGATATAGTTGCCACGGTCGGACAGGACAAGCAGAATGTGGTTTATTGTAGTTCCCGCAGAAGTGTTCTGGAGCAGGCAGTAAAATATGCAAGAAACATTCATCTTAAGAATGATGAGTCACTGAACGCTTTAGCCACAGAAATCCGGCAAGAAGTCCATGATGACTGTTATCTTGCGGATTTGATTGTCAGAGGTGTTGCCTATCATGTAGGATACCTTCCTGCAAATATCCGTCTGCGAATTGAGAAGAGTTTTGAAAAAGGCGATTTGAGAACCATATTTTGCACGAGTACGCTCATTGAGGGTGTAAATCTTCCTGCCGATAACCTCTTCATTACCAGCTATCGTAACGGTCAGAGCAACATGGACGAAGTGGAATTCAGAAACCTGGTGGGGCGTGTCGGCAGAATCAAATATAACCTCTATGGCAATGTCATTCTTGTGAAACTGGATGAAAAACTTAAAGAAGAGCGTTACAAGGAATTGCTGCAGACGGATGTGCCACCGCAGGAGTCTGCTCTCGACATAAAGCAGAACACGGATTATATGGGTGCATTGGTCAGGGATCTTACTGATGGCGATATCGAAATGAGTACATGCCATGATGCAGCGACCGAGACTGATTTTGAAGCCCTGCGTAAGTTCGGTCTGATCCTTACTCGTGATCTGGCATCTGGCGAAGTGACGCCGGTGACGCAGAAATTTGAGAATTTCCTTTCTGATCGGCAGAAACAGCGAATCATAGAGAACTTCCCAATTCAACGCACCAGTGATGATATTACCCTGTCGTATGACCAGGCAGAAAATCTGCATGATGCCATCGTGAATGAAGGCCTTCATTACCCCGAACTTAAGGGTGAAGATGACGAGGTCGATTTCGAAGAACTGGTGGAGTTCATGATGAGGCTTCGGCGGCTGTTTAAGTGGGACATTTATGAGAAACAGACATTAGGCAAACCCGGTACAAACAGACTGGATTCCGTTATACGATGGTATTGCACAATATTGCTCCGATGGATTCGCGGCAACGGCCTACGCGCCATTATCCTCAGTGCAATTCGCTATAAGGAGAACCATCCCGAGACAGGCGTTTGGTCGGGACAGTATAAGGTGGCGGACAGATACAATTCGGAGTCAAAGTACCATAAGAACTTGGTAATCGCCGAATCCTTGAGCGTGATTGAGAATGTGCTGCTGTTCAGCATTTCCAACTATTTTAGAAAGGTATCCCTGGAATATAAAGCTGTTCACGGAATGGATCACTTTGAAAATGACTGGTACGAGTTTGTGGAATATGGCACAACCAACCCTGACACCATCTTTCTGCAGCAGAGCGGTTTCTCACGTGAAGCATCGATATTTATCCAGAAACCGTCAAACTATAGTAAGTACATCTTGGAAGTCGATGGCAAGAAACGGATAAAGCGCAGCATACTGGAATGCGGAAATATCGGTGTAGAAACCGAGGCCACGGACATTCAGTTTAACATTCCTGAATTATTTATAGATTAATATAGTCACAGAGACCGTTGAGCCTCCTGCAATGATGCAGGGGGCTTATTTTTTTGCTCATTTTAGAATTTTTCTATTCTCCCAAGTCCTACCCAAGTCTTACCCAAGAACATCCCAAATGGTCACATCGCAGTTGTACGCCGTTTCAAGTACAATGAAAGCGCAACGAGATTAGATTCAAACGAATTGCTCAATATGGGAACATGTGTCCTTTGAGTATTGAGGGCTCGAATGGATTTGACCATCGAGACGGCTGCACAATCATATGTGCAGTTGTCTGGGCGGTCAACGCTCAAATAAAAATTGTATACGGCCGGAGTGACGTCCGAAGGCAGGATACTACATACCGTTTTCAGGAAAACCGACAGGACTTTTCTGGAAACGAGTCTGGTACCCTCGGTTTCGTGCGCTCTATTTCGACCGTCTGGGGGTATCGCTCCCAGGTATATGCCAGTTTTCTGCCTTATGACCCTCGCGGCCAGAAAGGACGAAAACATGGCAACAAGAGTCAAAAAATTTACGGTCAACTACAACGGTGATCCAATTCGGGAAGGCGAGGTCATGGTGCCTTTCCCCTACACGGAACTTGATGCGGAATGCTGCGTCAACCGTGAGTGCATCAGTTCTGTAACGCAGGGCGGCAGGGTTTTTCGTGTGATTTACAAGGCGGTTCCTGAACGCTGGGCGAAGGTAGCCCGCTCCGCCTTGAATTTGGTGGAGAATGAAGAACTTGGTCACTATGACATCCCGAATTCTATCTCGATGGACAAGCTGTTCGATGAGTTCAACATGGAGGTGGGAACATCTCCCTCCGCCGAGGACATCTTGCTCGGTGATGATGATCAGGATTTGGACGACACGCTATCCACCTTTGCCGAGTTGGTGACATCACTGATTGCGAAGTCTCCTAAAATCGGCTACGCTGTTCTTCTTCTCCATTCAAAGGTTAAGGGAGAGGAGTTTTACAAGCGTATACGCCTGACCCGCAGCCCCGCAAACCGCATCCGCAAGCAAGCGGAGACCATTTTAGAGGGCGGACTAATGAGCTTTGACATCGGTAGTCTCAAGTGCTATAAGAGTTCGCATGATGAAACCTATGGCAAGGAAGCGCTGGAACTGCTTAATCACATTATAGAGGAAACAAAGAAACTCCAGTAAGGAACCAGCCCCAGGGCAGGCCTTTTGTCCTGGGGCTGGTTTACTCTTTGAAACATTTTTATGGGGCGCATACCTTATTAACGATTTGAATTTTCTAACGAAACCCTCTCCAAAATCGTTAATAGGGTATGCAATCCTCACCCGCTGTACCCATCGATGACTGACTCCACAGCGGATTTCCGGGCAAAAGAAAAAGGCTACCGTGTGCAGCCTCAGCCAAAAAGCCCATATTTCCAGGTTTTTTTGCTATGTCAGTTCCGTTATATTGTATCAATCTCGGAACGCTTTCATCAGGTAAGCTCTGCCAGCCTTTCATGTATATCACCTCTTATATAGAATACAATGTAATACAATGTATGTCAAGAAATTTATTATACATTGTATTACAATGTTAAGCAATGAGGTGATATGGATGGCTAAGACGGATGCAATCATTACGATGCGAGTGACAAGCGAATTCAAGGCCCGCCTTGAAGCGCAGGCTGAGAAGGAACACCGTTCCGTTGCCAATTTGATCCGCCTGGTTATGGAAGAATATTTGGAACGGCAGGAAAATCAGACGTAAAAAATCCCCACCCGGTCCGGGTGGGGATTTTTGTGTTCGGTTTATTCCTCCGCCATGGCCTTCGCTGCGGCGATGGCCTTTTCCTGAGCGGCGGGGGGGCAGTCCTCGTAGCGCACAAAGTGCAGCACGAAGGTCCCCCTGGACTGGGTCATGGCCCGCAGGTCGATGGCGTAGGTCATCATCTCGGCCATGGGCACCTCGGCGGTGATGGTCTGGTTGCCGCCGCCCACAGGCTGCATGTCCATCACGCGGCCCCGGCGCTTGTTCAGGTCGCCCAGCACGTCGCCCATGTAGTTGTCGGGCACCGTGACCTTCAGCTCGCCCACCGGCTCCAGCAGCACCGGGGAGCCCTCGGGCAGAGCGGCCTTGTAGGCCAGCTGAGCGGCGGTCTTGAAGGCGATTTCGGAGGAGTCCACGGGGTGGTAGGACCCGTCGTACAGGGTGGCCTTCAGGTTGACCATGGGGTAGCCCGCCAGCACGCCGTGGACGCAGGCCTCCCGCAGGCCCTTCTCCACCGCGGGGAAGAAGTTCTTGGGCACCGCGCCGCCCACGACCTCCTCGCAGAACTCCAGGGACTCGCTGTCGCAGGGCTCGAAGCGAATCCACACGTCGCCGAACTGGCCGGAGCCGCCGGTCTGCTTCTTGTGCCGGCCCTGCTTGGACACCGGCTTGCGGATCTTCTCCCGGTAGGCCACCCGGGGCTCGGACAGCTCCACGTCCACATTGAAGCGGCTCTTCAGCTTGTTCACCAGCACGTCCATCTGGATGTCGCCGGCGGCGGTGACCACCATCTGGTGGGTCTCGGCGTTGTTCACCACGGTGAAGGTGGGGTCCTCCTCGTTGAGGCGGCCCAGGCCGGCGGCGATCTTGTCCTCCTGGCCCCGGGTCTTGGGGGTGATGGCCTTGGAGAAGTTGGGCTCGGCAAAGGGGATGGGGTCCAGCTTAATGAACTTGCGCTGGTCGCACAGGGTGTCGCCGGTCTTGAGCCGGTCCATCTTGCCGATGGCGCCGATGTCGCCACAGCCCAGCTCCTTGACCTCCTCGCTCTTCTTGCCCTTCATGACGTAGAGGCGGCCCAGCTTCTCGTTCTGGCCGGTGGTGGCGTTCACCAGGGTCAGGTCGGGGGTGAGGTTGCCGGAAATGACCTTGACGAAGGAGAACTTGCCATACTGGTCGGCCACGGTCTTGAAGACGAAGGCGGCGGGGACCGCGCCCTGGGAGACGATGAAGTCCTCGTGCTCGCCGTCCTTGTTGGAGGCGGAGGCGGGGACGCCCTCCAGGGGGTTGGGCAGCAGGTCCACGATCATGTCCAGCAGCATCAGGGTGCCCAGGCCGGACAGGGAGGAGCCGCACACCACAGGGACCAGGGAGCAGTCCCGCACGCCGGAGCGCAGGCCCTGCATGATCTCGGCGTAGGTGAACTCCTCGCCGCCGAAGAACTTCTCCATGAACTCCTCGCTGGTCTCGGCCACGGACTCCATCAGCTGGCCGTAGATCTCGTCGATGACGGACACCTTGTCCTCGGGGATGGGGATCTCCTTGCGCTTGTTGCCGGCGGGCTCGAAGGCGCGCTTGTGGATCACGTCCACCACGCCGGTGACCTTCTTGTTCTCGTCCCAGATGGGCACCACCAGGGGGGCAACGCTCTTGCCGAAGCACTCCCGCAGGGTGTCGAAGGCGGAGTTGAAGTCGATGTTGTCCTCGTCCATTTTGGAGATGTAGACGATCCGGGGCATTTTGCGCTCGTCCAGCAGGCGCCAGGCCCGCTCGGTGCCCACGGACAGCCCGCCCTTGGCGGCGCACACCAGCACCCCCGCGTCGGCCACGGACAGGCACTCGGCCACCTCACCGGCGAAATCGAAGTTGCCGGGGGCGTCCAGCACGTTGATCTTGCAGCCGTTGTACTCCACGGGAGCCACGGCGGCGGAGATGGAGATCTGGCGTTTGATCTCCTCGGGGTCGTAATCACAAACGGTGTTGCCGTCGATGGTCTTGCCCAGACGGTCGA
>ERZ808040.859-NODE-859-length-23283-cov-5.595880_pt1 | contig 23283 bp, 18 predicted proteins | sample MGYA00380191_ERZ808040 | MGnify/ENA primary metagenome ERZ808040 (study PRJEB31490, sample SAMN06133395) | mouse gut metagenome | isolation source: J6 | host: mice | place: China: Chengdu | collected 2015-05 ...
GGGGGAAATAGGAGTTTTCGCCTGTTTGGAAGGCTCCCGGGTGGTAGTAAAAGTGGAAGACCATGGCATTGGCATGAACCCGGAGCAGATGTCACATATAAAGGAAGCATTTTACCGTGTGGACAAGGCGCGGAGCCGTGCCGGTGGCGGGACCGGACTTGGGTTGTCTATCTGTGACAGGATCGCGCAGCTTCATCACGGAGAATTGACATTTGCCTCTGAACAGGGGAAGGGTACCGTAGTCAGGCTGTGTTTTCCCCAGGGAGGAAGGGCTGCGGAAAGTCCGGAGGTTTCTGAAAAAGAAAAGTTTACAAGTTCATAACAACTTTGATGTTTTTCTGATTGAAATAAATTTTATAGTGTATTTATCAGAAACAGCAACTGCCGGTACGGTGAGTGACCGGGTATGTAATGGCATCGGCCGGCGGGGGCATAACAGATTGCTGGAAACAGCACATATATTGTAGTAGAAAGGAGTTTCACTATGAGACAGAAAAAAATCGTTATTTTGGCAGCGGCAACAATAGCCGTAATCGGAGCGGGCGCCACCCTGTTCAATACGGCGGCGGAAACCGTCATGGCGGCCAAGGCCGGACAGATGGAAAGAATTCCCACCAGCTATCAGGTTTCCGACTTTCAGGTTTTGTATGGCTCTGAGGCATCATCGTCGGCGTCTGAAAGAAAGGAAGCGGCCGGCACTGCCGTGAATTACCAGGTCAGCATGGACAGCCTGAATAAAGGGACACCCAGGGAAATGGATCTGACCATGGAAGAGGCGGCTGAGGCCGGAGGGCAGTATTTGAGGGATATTTTCGGACTGGATTTGGAAGGCGCATACGTTTATATGAGTTATTGTCCGGGAACGGAAACTTTTCCCCGTGCTTTCTGGTCGGCCGATATTTCGTTTGAACAGGAGCGGAAGATAGAAAGCACCAGATGGTTCTTTATGGTGGATGCTGTAACCGGGGAGCTTTTCAATATCGGACATGGCAGGCACCTGGATGCAAATCCTTCTCTTGAATTCGACCCGGCTCTATTAAAGGACTGCAGCGTGTATGCGGAGCTTGCCGGTCAGCTGGTAGAGGAATGCGGGTTGTTGGAAGGTCCTGTGGACAAAATAGAATATGGCGGTCAGGGATATGACGGGAACGACCCCACTATTACGGTGGAAGTTACCGGAACAAAAGGGGAAACCCTGTTGATGACTTATTCCCGGTATGACCAGGAGTTTTTGGGGCTTATTACAGACACTTCAAACAGGATCACCGAATCCGCTTTGGAAAATCTGTCAAATGCGGAAAGTTGTGATAATATTACAAAAATATTTGGTTCAGAATAGACCAAAGATATGGTACACTATAGGTAGTTATTTGATATCTTTGGGTATCAGCGGCTATTCTAAATAAACGGAGGATTGAAGTATGCAGTTAGGAATCAGGTTACACGACACAACAAAGCTTCCCTTTGCGGAGCGGATCGCGGATGTACATAATCTGGGGTTTGAATGCGGGCATCTGGCCCTGGCGAAGGTGATCGAAGAATTTCCCACCACCGACGAGGCCATGACCCCCGGACTTGCCATGTATATTAAGAATGTCTTTGCGAAAAACAATGTGGATATTGCGGTGCTGGGCTGCTATCTGAATCTGGCTGATCCCAACAAGGAGCGTCTGGCGGCAACGGTTCACCGTTATATGGCCCATATCCGCTTTGCCTCATGGCTGGGCTGCGGCGTGGTGGGGACGGAGACTGGAGCGCCTAACGAGACATACAGCTTTACTCCCGAGTGCCATACGGAGGAGGCGCTGCAGCTGTTTATGGACAATGTCCGTCCCATTGTGAAATATGCGGAGCAGATGGGTGTGGTGTTTGCCATCGAGCCGGTATACCGCCATATCGTGTCAACCCCCCGGAGGGCGAGACAGGTGTTGGATGAGATTAATTCCCCTAATCTGCAGATCATCTTTGATCCTGTGAATATGCTGGATATCTCCAATTATCAGGACAGGGATGCAATCTTTGAGGAAGCCATCGAACTGCTTGGCCCCGATATTGCCATGGTGCATCTGAAGGACTTCGTGGTAGGTGACGGAAAGCTGAATTCAGTAGGCTGCGGCTTGGGCGAGATGGATTACACCCGGGTGCTGAAGTTTATGAAGGAGAGGAAGCCCTACATCCATGCTACCCTGGAGGATACAAAGCCGGAGAACAACCAGCAGGTGAAGAACTTCATTCTGCAGAAGTATGCGGAGGTTTAAGCCAGGGAGTAAAATAAATATTTGATATCTGAGACCGCTTTCGGTAACCTTTTTTCGGTTACGAAAGCGGTTTTTGTGATTGGAGGAACTGATTTTTATAAAAAAAGATATAATGGAAAATAATCCGAATAAATCGGATAGTTATTACAATGTATGAGGGAAGGGCAAAGAGGCCGCTGCCCGGATAAGACGTCTTAAAGGGAGAGGACTAAATGACAAAGCAGGAGCTTGAAGTGTGCATAGATCAGTATAGTAAGGATATCTACTCATTTTGCAGGAATCTCACCCATAATCTGCAGGAGGCTGATGATTTATACCAGGATACTTTTCTTATGGCGCTCCAGTTAAGGGAAAAGATGGAATACGGTAAGAATCCGAAGAGCTATTTTCTGTCCATTGCCATACGCATATGGAAGAATAAAAAAAGAAAATTTGCATGGAGGAAACGTATTGCAGACACACAGCTTATCGTAGACGAGCGGGATACATATACTGGTGAATCTGCGGAACCGTCACCCGAGGAGTGTATTGCCGATAAGGAGAAAAACAAAACGATAAGAGAGGCGGTGGACCGGCTGCCGGAAAAATTAAGGATTGTAGTTCTTCTTTTTTATATGGAGGATCTGTCAACGGCACAGATTGCCGAAGTGATGAAAATACCTGTGGGAACCGTACTTAGCAGACTGCATCAGGCACGAAAAATATTAAAAAAAGAATTGGAGGAGGTTATATATGGATAAAAGGTTCGACGATGCATTACGACGCGCCCTTGCCCCGAATGATGAGGTGAACCAGAGGCTGAAACAGAAAATATTACATTGTGTGGAGGAACAGGGAACAATGGCAGAGAAACAGAAAATGAAATTATCCGTAGCGGCAATGGCTGCCGTATTCTTGCTGTGCGTAAGCTCGGTGACGGTATATGGGGCATGGAAGTATATGTCTTCTTCCGATATTGCAGGGAGAGTACAGGATAGGAAGCTGGCAGAGGCATTTCGGAGTGAACATGCACAAAACATTAACGAGGCCCAGTGTTATGGAGAGTACCGTGTCACATTGCTGGGCATCATTTCCGGGGAGCTGTTGTCAGAATATCCACATTACCATGCGGACGGTTCCATAGATGCAGACAGGACATATGCGGTTGTGGCGATTGAAAACACAGACGGTACGCCCATGCCGGACACTTCGGAAGAAAGCTACGGGGAATTGGAGTTTTTTGCATCGCCTCTTATTTGCGGTTATAATCCGGCCTTGGTAAACATAGCGAACATGTCAGGCAATTTTACAGACATTACAGAAGAAGGAATTCTGTATCGTCTCTTAGAATGCGACAGTGTAGAGATCTTTGCGGACCATGATTTGTATCTTTGTGTTTCGGATGGGATGTTTTATAATACAGAAGCCTATTTGTATGATGAACTTACAGGGAAGATCAGCAGAAATGAGGAATATGAAGGGTTAAATGCTTTGTTTAGCCTTCCTATGGATCCCTCAGGGGCAAATCCGGAAGCAGCTGCGGAATACATGGCCGGTTTGGGGACTGAACCCGATATTTTGACGGAGAAGCTGTATGTGGAATTAGAGGGGACTTTTGAGGTAGAAGCCTCGGAAGGCAATGAAAAGGGAGCTGCAGCGGCAGAGTATGCTTTACAGTTTGTAGGGAATCCCTATGTGTGGGGAGAGGACAGCCTCACAGAAGGTACAGATAGTTCCGGCTTTACAATGAGCGTATACGGGTATTTGGGGATTAGCCTTCCCCACAGCGCAAGCGGGCAGCGTGAGTCAGGGACGGAGGTAGATGCGTTGGAAAACGCAAAACCCGGGGATCTGGTCTTTTATGAGACACCTTCCCATGTGGCAATCTACATTGGAGACGATATGGTGGTCCATGCAATGCCCAAAACAGGGATCTGCATTTCGGAAGTTGATTTTGATACAATTGCAGAGATCCGACGAATGGAACCGGAATAAACAAAAATGTATAGTAACCCCAGTGTTTATTATTTTGCGGGTTTGCGGACTTTGAAAAGGTCTTTTGATAACAAATTGATAACAGTCGTTTTGAGTGCGATCCACAAACCGATTGCGGTGAGCCGGGTGGACGGACTATTTTATGGATTCTCTTACCTTGGCGGGAACCCACTGCCGGATTGTCCGATAAAGTTCCTCCATGTCAAGGGGTTTGGACAGATAACCGCTCATACCCGCCTGCAGATACTCTTCCTGCTGTTCCCTGCCGGTATTTCCGGTGAGGGCGATGACAGGAAGGTTCTGGCAATATGTCCCTTCCAGCTTCCGCAGCGCCTTCACTGCTTCCACGCCGTCCATGACGGGCATCAGATGGTCCATCAAGACCAGGTCGTAGGTGTTCTGCTGGAGCATTTCCAGCGCCTGCCTGCCGTCGGAAGCGGTGTCGGCCTGCAGTAGGAGCGGTTTCATCATTTCTTCCGCCACCATGCGGTTGATCTCGTTGTCGTCAACGATCAATACACGTGCTTCCGGTGCAGTGAATTCCCGGAGACTCTGCCCGGTATCCTGTGCGCTGTCCCTGTCAGGAACTGTTTCTTTCTGTTCTGCCTGTTCCAGGCGGTTTTCAATGAGGTTACAGAAGTTATAGCTGTATAAAGGCTTGTTTATGGCCAACAGATCTTCGGGCAGGTCATTTTCTGCCATGGGGTTCTGCAGGCCGCAGATAACGGCATTTAATTCGTCCAGTTTCTGCTTTTGGGTTTCATCCAGCAGGCTGTACCTGTCCGTAAAATAGTAGAAGGGGATTCCGGTGGGACGAAAGGCCATCAGATCCTCCACATAGACAAGTCCGTATTTTGCCGTCAATTCCTTCAGCAGTTCCTCCCCGGCGGCGTTCTCCATGTGTCCGGCTACAGCCGCCTGCCGCCCCTGGGTGATCTGGGCGGCTCTTTGCCCGTCAACGATCTGTTGGCGGATTGTAAAGTAGAATTCACTGCCTTGGCCGTACTCACTCTTTACGCCAATGGTACCGTGCATCAGCTCCACCAGCTGCTTGGAGATGGACAGGCCCAGCCCTGTGCCTTCTTTGTGGTGGTTTTTCTTTGTGTCTACCTGTTGGAAGGCGCCGAAAAGCTTGCCCAGGTCTTCTGGGCGGATTCCCTGTCCGGTATCCTGTACCGAAATAAACAATTCCAGGTCTTTTTGCAGGGCCCGGTTCACCTTTACCGTGAGCCGGACATAACCTTTTTCCGTAAATTTGGTGGCATTATTCATGAGGTTAATAATTATCTGGCGGATGCGCAAGGCGTCCCCGGATAATTTTGCGGGGATATCCGGGTCAATGTCAAAAAGCAGTTCCACAGGCTTTCTGCCGATCCTGTTTAAAATGATCATGCCCAGGTCGCTTAACAGGGACATGAAATCATATTCTTCCTCAACCAGCTCCATTTTACCGGATTCGATCTTGGAGATGTCCAACAGGTCGTTTATGAGGGTGAGCAGTGCGTTGCCGGAATTTTGTATATTTGCCAGATAGTCCCTGTTTTGCCTGGAAAGGTCATCCTGGCGCAGCATGATCTGGGTCATTCCCACAATGGCGTTCATGGGGGTGCGGATCTCATGGGATATATTGGAGACAAAAGCTGTCTTTGTCCGGTTTGCGGCATCGGCGCGCTCCTTTTCCTCCTTGACCCGTTCCATTAATTCGTGCTGTTCGGTTATGTCCACCAGAAGCATGCTGTAGCCGGACAGAGTTCCTTTGTCCCGTATCTCCATTATCTTCTTATTATAATATTTGCCGTAGACCCGGACCACTTTCTCCCCGTTGGTGAAAAGACGGTACATATCCCCGGCTACGGTTTCGTTTTTTCGCTTATAATTCAGCTCATGGAACATTTTTTTGGCATAGAGGTTGGAATCCAGATATCCGTACATCTCGTCCACTATGATAAACGCGTCTTCCATCTGCTCGAATACCCATTGCTGCCCCAGCTCCTTTATACCGAAAAATTCGTCCTTAAAGGCGCTGATGATAATGGATAAGATGGACGTGGATGCAAAAACAGGCACAATATCAAAGGAAAAGTGAAATAAGTGCATCAGGATCAGGGAGGCAAAGATGACGGACTGTGACAGGGCCAGTTTGATCAGGTTATTGCGTTCCGAAGGGATCTGGACACAGAAAATGCGCACAACGGTGTACAGGATGCCGCAAAACAGGATCAGGCCCATAACGGAGTAGCGGACCATATACAGGGTCCCCGGCATAATCTGGACCAGCACCAGGCCCAACTGTTCGATCCGCTGAAAATGCAGGGTTTTAAATACCAGGGGGAAACCGTCCCGGATCCATATGGATGACAGGAACAATACATCCATGGCACACCAGAGCCAGAGAAACAGCTTTGTCCATTTGTGCCTTTTTAACCCCAGGTACGACCAGAGGAACAGGCCGAACGTCAGATAGAAGACTACATTCCCGAAATATTCCATCTTCAGGGAGATCAGCGCCCCTTCATGGGTCTCGGTCTGGAGCAGGAGCATATAACTCCCATTGATGATCAGACACCCCAGGTTCGCCAGAAGCAGGTACATTGCCGTCCGGTTCCGGGCCTGCCGCAAAAGGCAGATACATCCCACGAAAGGGACAAGTATTCCTGTCAGCTGTATCAAAAGAATCAAAATATGTAATATCATCCTGCCTCCCATTCTGCCGCCTGGGCGCCGGCGCGGCCTGCTTATTTGTGAAAACGGAAAGATTTTCCGTATACCGTAATTGTAACAAAAAACTGCCCCGGAAGTCTACTGTTTTGTACTGATTATCAAGTATACAAATACCATGCCCCGGAGCGTGTTTGAAAATTGCAGTGGCAGCCTCGTGCAGAGGCGCTGGTCCGTGCCCGTTTTCCGGTTTCGGTTGCGCGAAAAGTCACCCATATGATATACTAACCATAGTTTTTCCGAAACGAAATTTGAGCCTGTTAAGAAGATGCGATGTACGCTCATTACGCGGGCTGCAGGAAAGGTATGATGATAAAATGTACAGAGACGGCAGGATTTACATGGGACTTGATGACAGCGGGAATCAGGTGACCATGCAGTTAAACATGAGTAACCGCCACGGTCTGATTGCAGGGGCCAGCGGCACGGGCAAGACCATTACCATGAAGGCAATGGCGGAATCTTTCTCTGACGCGGGAGTCCCCGTGTTTCTGTGTGACGTGAAGGGGGATGTGTCGGGACTGGCCTCCCCGGGGGTTTCCTCTGAGAGTATGGAGAAGCGGATCGATAAATTTGGTATCAGGGACGGCTTTGCGTATCAGTCCTACCCTGTGTGCTTTTGGGATATTTATCAGGAGAAGGGACATTCTGTGCGGGCCACGGTTTCTGATATGGGACCGGAGCTGCTTTCCCGCATCCTGGGGTTGACGGCAGTCCAGGAAGGGGTCTTAAATATCGTGTTCCGGATCGCCGATGACAAGGGGCTTTTGCTGATTGACCTGAAGGATTTGCGGGCGGTCCTGAACTATGTCTCAGAGCACAGAGCCGAGTATGTGACTACATACGGGAGCATAGCGCCCCAGTCCGTGGGGGCCATTGTAAGGGCGCTGATCCCCTTGGAAAATCAGGGCGGAGAGCTGTTCTTCGGAGAACCGGCACTGGATATTTTCGACTGGATGCGCACCGACGGAAACGGCAGGGGCATCGTAAACATCCTGGACTGCGTGAGGCTGGTGCAGAATCCCACATTGTATGCAAGCTTTCTTCTGTGGATGATGGCGGAGCTGTTTGAGAGGCTCCCGGAGGCGGGGGACCTGGAGAAGCCGAAGCTTGTATTTTTCTTTGACGAGGCCCATATGCTGTTTTCCGATGCGCCGAAGGTGCTGGTGCAGAAGATTGAGCAGGTGGTGAAGCTGATCCGGTCCAAGGGCGTTGGGATTTACTTTGTCACCCAGAGTCCCGGGGACATACCGGACAGTGTGCTGGCGCAGCTTTCCAACCGTGTACAGCACGCCCTCCGGGCCTACACTCCCGGGGAGCAGAAGGCAGTGCGGGTTGCGGCCCGGTCTTTCCGTGAAAACCCTGCCTTTGAGACGGAGGACGTGATCATGGAACTGGGAGTGGGGTATGCCCTGACTTCTTTCCTGGATGACGAAGGGGTGCCCGGCATAGCGCAGCAGACGGCCATTATTTGTCCCCAGAGCCTTATGGGGCCGGTGGATCAGGTGGAGCGGTTAAAACGGATCGCTTCCGATGGCATGGAGAAATATGACGAGAGCGTGGATAATATTTCCGCCTATGAAGTCCTGACGGAGCAGAATGCCCTGGAGGAGGAGCGCGCCCAGCTGGAGAAAGAAAAGGCGGAATTCCAGAAACAGAAAGAGAAGGAAGAAGCCGCGGCGGCAAAAAAGAAGGAAAAGGAAAAAGAAGCCGCGGAGAAAAAGAAACAGAAAGCGGCGGAGCGCAGGGCGGCGCAGATCGAGAGGAGCCTGATCAGCACCGGCGCACAGGTGCTGAAGAGAGGACTGCTTAAGACGCTGTTTAAATAGGGCGGCAGTCCTGTCTGTGAAACATGTGAAACCACTGCAAATGGCAATGGAACAGGATAGGAGGCCGCTATGAATCATTTGGATCGGGAAAAGGAACTCAGGGAAGCTAAGCTTGCCGGGCAGGAGGCGCTGGACTGCCTGAACCGGGCGGCAGATTCCTTAAAAAGCGCCGGCAACTGGGGCATAGTCGATATGCTGGGTGGCGGAATGATCAGCACTTTCATCAAGCATTCCAAAATGAACGGTGCGGAAGAGCTGGTTCAGCAGGCAAGGAGCGCCCTGAAGCGTTTCCAGAAGGAATTGATGGATGTGGAGACCGTGGAGGATTTCCATATTGAAACAGGGGATTTTCTGGCCTTTGCGGATTACTTTTTCGACGGGATTATCGCGGACTGGCTTATGCAGTCCAGGATAAATGACGCCAGAGCACAGGTGGAGAATGCAAGGCAGAAGGTCATGTACATTATGAGGCAGCTGGATGAATATCTTTCCAGATGACAGGAATGATTTTTCAAGCACGCTCTGGCATTGGCACGAACGAGCAGGGAAGCCGGAAAGAAGAATTCGTTTCATTGGACTATGACAGGCTGCAGGCCATAGGGCAGCTGAGGGAATCGGGGTTGGCAGAGGAAGAATTTTTCGGCGGCTAAAGAATTGTTATGAAGGAGGACTTAATTGTAACGAAAGCCGGGCAGGGATCCTAAATTTTTTGAGGGGCACTGCCGATATTTATTAAGTAAAACCACGGATGGTAGAGAAGCAATTCACGCCATCCGTATTTTTGTTTTCCTTCCGGGATTTTACCGCATATTGTCTGGCGGATGTATGTCTGGGTGATGTGAGGCAAGGAGGCTTCCACAGATCACGCTGAAAACAGATTTGCGGTTTGTGGAACTTGACATGCGAAATTCGGGAATTTTGTTCCCATGGCAGATGCAAGGGAGATTTCGGGAGTATTCCAATTTTCAATCACGAGATTTGTGTCTCCGCGCTGCAAAGCCATATATGGCTTGTCACAAACTCGTGCCATGTTGTATGGCTTTGCACAACAAAGCAGCGCAGAAATGAGGTTAATATGAGGATTGGTATGGGATTGGACGGCTATAACACCAGGATGGCCGCCAAAAACACAAATATGAGAGGCGGCAGGTTCTCGCAAATTGCGTCCGGCGCCGTAAGGGATGCGGGTGACGCGACAGTGATGGGAAGCCTGATGTACCAGACCACGGAGAAAGAGAGCGACAGCCAGCCGGCAAAAAAGAATCCGGTAAGCCTTACAGGCAGTGAGGAAGCGGCCGGGGAGGACAGGAGTGAGGCGGCCAAGGTCTATGAGGAAGCTTTTAAAGGCGGCCCCAACCCTTTGGAGAATCTAAGGCCGGCGCCCAAAGTTCCTTATGGGCATCTGGCAAAGGACGGTGTAATCATCTATAATGGGGTGCTGTTTACCTGTGACGAGGAGACCAACAGTATCTGCCTGGGTGATGTGACAGACCCCAAGAAGGTCATTAATATTACGCTTTCCGGAGGCGGGAACTTGAAGGTAAACAGAGACAGCATAGGCCAGCTGGGCAAGGCCATAGGCATGTTCTCGCCGGAGGATGTGAATTTGATCATGCGGGCGATCCACCAGGATACCAAGCTGCAATCCATGCAGAAAGAGATTGAAGACCTGGAGGCAGGCGTGGGAGAACAGATTGCTTCCGGCGGCGAGTCAGAGAAGGCGGACAGTGGGACAGATAGCGGGACCCATGACGAATTAGATGATGAATCGGATGACGAGTGATAAAACACTCTTCCTTTTGGTAAAAAATGGTGGTATGATATATCTGCTATAAATGACCGGAGGGAAGAGAATTATGAGCGAAGTATGTTTGTGGAAAGAGCAGTATAAGATCGGGAACAAGGTGATAGACGAACAGCACTATCAATTGTTTCGGAAGATCGAGAATCTGCTGGCCATCGCCAGGGGCGGTGATGCCGAAACGAAAAAGAAAGAATGCATTGAGCTGATCCAATTCCTCTTGGACTACACGAAATTCCATTTTGAATCGGAAGAGAAGATTCAAAGGGAAGTGCAATACGTAGGGTACACGCAGCATGCGTGGATCCACCAGGAATTCGTACATACGATTCAACTGTATAAGGAAAAGCTGGAGCAGAATTTCTCCCCGGCGGTGCTTAAGAGCTTTGCCGGAACATTGCTTACATGGCTGTCACAGCATGTCTGCGGATGCGACAGAAAAATCCTGCCCAATATTCCCCTGGAGGATCACAGCGCGCTGGCAGGCGCTGCGGAGAATATTGACCTGATTGTCTCCAAGCTTTTGGAGGAAAATTACGGACTCCGTGTAAAAAATGCGAAATCCTGCCTGTATAAGGGATTTGTGGACGGCAAGATATTTGTCCGCAGGGTAGTCAGGGGGAAGAGTGAGTATGTCTTTCTTTATGGCTTTTCGGAGCAGATTGCCAGAGACTTATACTTTGCGCTCAGCAGCCTGCAGATTGCAGACATGGAGAATCTGGATGAGGTGGAAAGCTCGGCCTTGGCGGAGATCACCAACATTATGTCTACATATATTACAGGGGCCCTTTCTGATGAGCCTGTGGCTGATTTCCGGTATGAGGACAGCGTATTCACGGGGAAATATGCGGATGAGACTTATAATTTACGGGATGGCATTGTTATCAGCCTTGAGACGGACCATGGCAAACTGGAAGTGCTGTATTGCCGGATAAAGTAGGCGTGCCGGATCATTTCCGGTGACAGATAATTAAATTGATTTGATGCATCAGGGAAGCCGGGGTTATAACCCCGGCTTCCAGCCTTTTAATACGTTTTCTATGGTATATTCAGCCGCTTCGGCTTCCGATATCTGATGGGAGAAGTCCGCCCTTGCGCCAGGGTTTGCGCCTGGCCCATAGGAGCCGCATTCGGCGAAATAGAAATGGTCATGGGGTTTGTTCCAGTCCATCCAGCCATTGGGATGAATGTGCTCGCCCAGTTCGCAGTTGATAAATACTGTCTTGGCAAATTCCCGCCAGGGGCGTCCCAGATAGATGGAGTGGGGAGGGCAATTGCCGGTGAGCCTGCAGTCTTTAAATACGTAGCCGTATTTTTCGGAGTCCGGTGTAGAGGGCGCAGCCACATAACCGTAGATTTTTTCGCTCCCCTCGGGAAAGGGCTTTCCCTCCTGGAGCCTGGAGAAGATCTCACAGTTGTCGAAATAGACGATGGCGCTGCCGAAAATAAAGTCCACGTCACCCTGGATAAAACAATTTCGGAACATTTGGCGGGTCATTGTGCGGGGACGGAATTCGCCGGGCCCCCTGAAACCGCCTTTTTCAAATTCCTTCTCCGGAAGGGGTGCCGTAAAGAGCGTGTCCTGGCCACCCAGCAGGGCACAATCCTCAAAGTAGCAGCGGTCGCCGTCGGTATAGAGCGCAAGCGCCTGCCCAACCTGATATCCGAAACCGGAATCGTTTTGGAAGGTCAGATGTGCCGCTTTGAAATCCTGGGCGTCTATGCGCACGGTAGCGGTGCGGAAGGTTCCTCTCTTTACACCGTCAGGCATAATTTCCTGTGCATAGTCCCCATAGACGATAACCACCTCACTGCGGTCGTCGCCTTCGCCCAAAAAGGTTACATTTGGCCGGGAAACGGTAAGCTTTTCCCGGTAGATGCCCTTACCGATATGGATGGTCACAGGGGGAATGTCCAGACAGGGGGCCGGAAATTCTTTCTCCGGGGACTCAAAGGGAACGCTTTCCAAGGCGGCGGCAATGCCGGGATAATTGGGGCTGTGCTCCGGCATGTTGACATAAAGGTGCAGTTCATTGGCAGTAGGCATGATAAACTCCTTTCAAATGGTTATATTTCAGATTACGGCACACTGCGCCGGAATCATGAACCGTATGCTGTTCCATAGGTACATTATACAGCGGCCGGAGTTGATTTTGCAAGGGCGGGAGGCAAAATGGGGAATTGCCGGATCCGGTTTTCGGGGGAAAGCCATTGGGAACACGGGTGTTTGACAGTTGAATAGATAAAAAAATACTTGCAGGCCGCATAAAGCCTGCATATTTTTTGTCAAATATTTCTTATTATTATATGGTATTTTATAGTATTTCGTGATATAATGTTTCTAAGGAGGGATTGTACCATGCGAGTTTCAACGACCAGATCAAAAAATGCGGAATCTTTTTATATTACAAAGTCCTACATTAATGATAAGGGCAAAAGTACATCCAAGATCATCCGAAAGCTTGGTACACTGGCTGAACTGTCTGAAAAATTGGGTACGGACAGGGACGGTGTGATGGAATGGGCAAAGGAACAGGCCAGGCAGGAGACCGATAGATATAAAAAGGACAATGACAGCAAAACAGTCCTTATTCCTTTTCATTCGGACAGACAGATGGATTACCATAAGAAAAAGTGCTTCCTGGGGGGATACCTGTTCCTTCAGTCCGTCTACTATAGCCTCGGACTTGACCAGACATGCCGTAAGATCAAGGCAAAATACAAATTTAAATATGACCTCAATGCTGTGCTTTCTGACCTGGTCTATACAAGGATCCTGGAACCTGCAAGCAAACGTTCCTCTTTCCATACCGCACAGAAGTTCCTGGAATCCCCTTCCTATGAGCTGCATGATATCTACCGTGCCCTCAGTGTCCTGTCAAAAGAATGCGACCTCATACAGTCAGAAGCATATAAGAACAGCCACTTTGCCGGAACAAGGAATGACCGCATCCTCTATTATGACTGTACCAACTATTACTTTGAGGTCGAGCAGGAGGACGGGGACAAAAAATATGGGAAAAGCAAAGAGCACCGCCCAAATCCCATTATACAGATGGGGCTGTTCACGGATGGGGACGGCATTCCCCTGGCTTTTTCCCTTTTCCCAGGGAACCAGAACGAACAGACTTCCCTGAAGCCGCTGGAGAAAAAGATCCTCCAGGAATTCGGATGCGACAAGTTCATCTATTGCAGCGACGCAGGGCTTGGTTCTGAAAACAACCGTGAATTCAACCACATGGGGAAAAGGGCATTCATTGTGACTCAGTCAATAAAAAAACTGCCTGCCGAAGACCGGGAATGGGCATTGGGAAGGACGGGGTTCAAAAGGATGTCGGATAACAAGGCCGTGGACATCGCCAGCCTTTCAGACGAGGATACGGACTGTCTGTTTTATAAGGATGAACCTTATACCACCAAAAAACTCCACCAGAGGTTGATCATCACATACTCTCCCAAATACGCCGCCTACCAGAAGGAGATCCGCCAGAAGCAAGTGGAACGTGCTGAAAAGATGGTGAAGGATGGTAAGTTCAAAAAACAGGGGAAGAATCCCAACGACCCCGCACGCTTTGTGGGCAGGACTGCAGTGACCAGGGAAGGGGAGGCGGCAGATATCCATTACTGGCTGGATGAAGATAAGATCGCAGAAGAAGAAAAATATGACGGCCTCTATGCCATATGCACCGACCTTCTGGATGACCCGGTAGGGGACATCATCAAAGTCAGTGAAGGGAGATGGCAGATTGAAGCATGTTTCCGCACTATGAAAACAGATTTTTCAGCAAGACCCGTTTTTGTCAGCAGGGAAGACAGGATCAGGGCGCATTTTCTTATATGCTTTCTTGCACTTCTGGTCTATCGTCTGTTAGAAAAGAAGCTGGACAAAAAATATACCTGTGAAGAACTGCTCGGCACCCTGAGGGAAATGAACTTTGCCAATATCGAAGACCAAGGATATATGCCATTGTACAGCAGGGAAAAAATCACAGATGACCTGCATGATGCCTGCGAATTCCGTACCGACTGGCAGTTCATCAGCAAGAGTGCCATGAAAAAAATTCAGAAACAGAGCAAAGGAAGGGAATAAATTACCATATCCTGTAAAATCACGAAAAAACGCTGCAAGGCCTATAATTCAAGGCTTTGCAGCATTTTCATATCCTGACAACTGTCAAAGACGGGATTTTGCAAGGGCGGGAGGCAAAATGGGGAATTGCCGGATCCGGTTTTCGGGGGAAAGCCATTGGGAACATTATGACGAAATGTAAAAGAGTGGGCGCTTTGTATTGAAACCACGGCATTAGTATGCTACAATAAAGGGTAAGTTTTTGGAATCTAGCGGAAAGGTATGGAACGCAAGTGAAAATTGTTGATAAGATATTCGGTACACACAGCCAGCGGGAATTAAAGAGGATCTATTCGCTGGTAGATAAGATCGAGGAGCTGCGCCCTGCTATGCAGGCTCTGTCTAAAGAAGGGCTGATAGCCAAGACGGAGGAGTTTAAGAAACGTCTGGGGGAGGGCGAGACACTGGACGATCTGCTCCCGGAGGCTTTTGCGGTGGTGCGTGAGGCGGCTAAGAGGGTTCTTGACATGGAACCTTACCGGGTACAGCTCATCGGTGGGATTATCATGCACCAGGGGCGTATCGCAGAGATGCGTACCGGTGAAGGTAAGACTTTGGTGGCAATCCTGCCTTCTTATCTGAATGCCCTGGAGGGCAAAGGGGTCCATGTAGTCACGGTCAATGATTATCTGGTAAAGCGTGACGCGGAATGGATGGGGCAGGTACATGAGTTTTTGGGCCTTTCCGTGGGTGCGGTGCTAAACAGTATGACAAACGAGGAGCGCCGGAAAGCTTATGCCTGCGACATTACTTATGTGACGAATAACGAACTGGGTTTTGATTATCTGAGGGACAATATGGTCATCTACAAAGAGCAGCTGGTTCTGCGGGATCTGCATTTCGCCATCATTGACGAAGTGGACTCCGTGCTCATCGACGAGGCCAGGACGCCTCTGATTATTTCCGGCCAGAGCGGGAAGTCTACCGCCCTCTATGAAATGTGCGACCTGCTGGCACGGCGGATGCAGAGGGGCGAGGACGTACAGGCCATGACCAAGATGGATGCCATCATGGGCGTGGTCCAGGAAGAAACAGGTGACTTTATTGTAAATGAGAAGGACAAGGTCATCAATCTGACGGAGGCAGGCGTCAAAAAGGTAGAACAGTTTTTCCATATTGATAATTTTGCCGATCCTGAGAACTTGGAGATCCAGCATAATATCATACTGGCTCTGCGGGCGCATAATCTCATGTTCCGCGACCAGGATTACGTGGTGAAGGATGACCAGGTACTGATTGTAGACGAATTCACCGGGCGTATCATGCCGGGGCGCCGTTATTCCGACGGATTACATCAGGCCATAGAGGCCAAGGAGCATGTGAAGGTCAAGAGGGAGAGTAAGACCCTGGCCACGATCACGTTCCAGAACTTCTTTAACCTGTTTGAGAAAAAGTGTGGCATGACCGGTACCGCCTTGACGGAGGAAAACGAATTCCGCGAGATATACGGGATGGATGTCATTGAGATACCTACCAACCGTCCTGTGATCCGTAAAGACCTGCAGGATGCGGTATATAAGACTAAGGCAGAAAAGCTGACAGCCATTATTGATGCCGTGGAGGAGGCCCATGCCAAGGGGCAGCCTGTGCTGGTGGGCACCATTACCATTGAGGCCAGCGAGGAGATCAGCCGCCTGCTGACAAAACGGGGAATACAGCACAAAGTGCTGAACGCCAAATTCCATGAGCTGGAGGCGGAAATCGTGGCCGACGCCGGCGTACATGGGGCAGTGACCATTGCTACCAATATGGCGGGGCGTGGTACGGATATCAAGCTGGACGAGGAGGCCAGGGCAGCCGGGGGACTGAAGATCATCGGTACGGAGCGCCATGAGTCCAGGCGTATTGACAACCAGCTGCGGGGCCGTTCCGGCCGTCAGGGCGATCCCGGTGAGTCCAAGTTCTATATTTCCCTCCAGGACGACCTGATGAGGCTGTTCGGTTCTGAGAGGCTGATCGGTATGTTTAATACCATGGGTATCCCCGAAGGCCAGGAGATTGAGCATAGCGCCCTGACCAATGCGATCCAGTCCGCACAGAAGAAGATTGAGAATAATAACTTTGGTATCCGTAAGAATCTGCTGGAGTATGACCGTGTCATGAGTGAGCAGAGGGAGATCATTTACGACGAACGCCGCCGCGTCCTGAACGGCGAGAGCATGAGAGACGTGGTATATAAGATGATCACGGATATTACCGAGAACGCGGTGGATATCAGCATCAATGATGATGCGGATGTGTCGGAATGGGATTTCGGTGAACTGAACACGCTGCTGATCCCCACCATCCCTCTGCAGCCGGTAACGGCAGACAGGGTGCAGAATCCCAAGAAGAACAGCTTAAAACAACAGCTGAAAGAGGAGGCTGTAAAACTCTACGAGAGCAAGGAGGCAGAGTTCCCTGAGCCGGAGGCAATCCGCGAGCTGGAGCGTGTAATCCTGCTGAAGGTTATCGACCGCAAATGGATGGACCATATTGACGATATGGAGCAGCTGCGCCAGGGGATCGGCCTGCAGGCTTACGGACAGCGGGATCCGCTGGTGGAATACAAGATGAGCGGCTACAATATGTTCGACGAGATGACCCAGAACATCAAAGAAGAGACGGTGCGCCTTTTGTTCCATGTGAAGGTTGAGCAAAAGGTGGAGCGGGAACAGGTGGCGAAGGTCACAGGGACCAACAAGGACGATTCGGTGGCCAAGGCTCCGGTGAAGCGGGATAATGCAAAGGTATATCCCAATGACCCCTGTCCCTGTGGCAGCGGGAAGAAATATAAGCAGTGCTGCGGGCGAAAGGGTTAATGCTGTCAGAAGGGTTCCCGGCCGTTTACTGCAAGGCCGTCTTGCGGTGAAATCCATGTATCACTACAGCGTGTTTACACCAATTGTTTGTGCCGGCTGCGCCGGCATGGCAAAATATAGAAAAGTATAGGAAAGAAGGTGACGCAATTGGTAGAATTAGATCAGATGAAGTCTGAGATCCAGGCTTACGAAACTCCATTGGCGGAAGTGAGGGATTCACTTTGACCTCGCTAATAAGGTAAAGAGGATCGAAGAATTGGAAATGGAGATGGAGGCTCCCGGCTTTTGGGATGACCCTGACCGCTCCAACAAACAAATGAAAGAACTGAAGAACCTGAAGGGTGTGGTGGAGCAGTGCGACAAGCTTTCCGGCCAATATGAGGATATCCTTACCCTGATTGAGATGGGGTATGAGGAGGATGACGATTCCATGGTGGCTGAGATCAGGGGCGAGCTGGATGAATTTATCAGCGAGTTTGAAGAACTTCGTATCGGGACGCTGCTTTCCGGGGAGTATGACAGAAACAACGCTATTTTAAAGCTTAATGCCGGCGCCGGCGGAACAGAGAGCTGTGACTGGTGCAGTATGTTATACCGTATGTATACAAGATGGGCGGAGCGCAGGGGTTTCTCCCTGGAAGTACTGGACTATCTGGACGGCGACGAGGCAGGGATCAAATCGGTGACTTTTCAGGTGAACGGAGAGAATGCTTACGGCTATCTGAAATCCGAGAAGGGTGTGCACCGGCTGGTGCGTATCTCGCCTTTTAATGCCCAGGGAAAACGGCAGACATCCTTCGTGTCCCTGGATGTGATGCCGGACATTGAGGAAGACCTGGATGTGGAGATCGACGAGAAGGATCTGCGTATCGACACTTACCGAAGCAGCGGGGCAGGCGGCCAGCATATTAATAAGACTTCCTCTGCCATCCGTATCACCCATATCCCTACAGGGACGGTGGTACAGTGCCAGAATGAGCGGAGCCAGTTCCAGAATAAGGACAAGGCAATGCAGATGCTGAAAGCAAAGCTGTACCTGCTGAAGCAGGAAGCAAATGTGGAGAAGCTTTCTGACATCCGTGGAGAAATAAAAGAGATTGGCTGGGGCAATCAGATCCGGTCTTATGTCCTGCAGCCTTATAAGCTGGTAAAGGATCTCAGGACGGATGTGGAGACAGGCAATGCGGACGCTGTGCTGGACGGCGCGTTGGACCCGTTTATTAACGGATACCTGAAATGGATCAACACGAAGGGGAACAGCGGGACGGTATCATAAGTGCCCGTTTCCAGGATAACAGCCGGTGAAGGAAGCAGAAGATTGCGTAAGCCGGGGGCCACAAAGAATACTGATTGAAAAATCCTGCGGGAGCGTTATGCCTCCGCAGGATTCATAATATCTAAAAAGAAATAAGTATAAGTCATTTGCATATAAGGATTCAGCCACAGAAATCCGATTCCAAAGCTTAAAATACAAAGGGCCATCATGGGGAAAAAACTGAGCTGCAGATAAAACAGGCGCCCCTTGTTTCCCCTCATCACCTGGAATGTGAGCGCCAGTGTCTCTTTTGCCGTGCGTTCAGGGTAGTCCAGCATCAAGTAAAAGACCTGTGACAGACCCAAAGAAACCGGTACATACACGCAGTATCCTATGAGCATGGTTATGAGTGCCGCGTATAGCATCCGCAGATCCCTTGACTGCATATAAGCAGTCATGCAATACTGGCAGGGATACAGGCAGACGGCATTGCATAATCCCACCACGGCGGAAAGAACCAAAGCTTTCCCGGAGTCCTTTTTATATCCGTAAAACAGATTTCCTATTGTATAAGGTTGGCCGCAGGCCATATTCAGGTAGAACAGGGTGATCCCCGCCTGCAGGATGCCCATGACAATGGCAGCGGCAAGGTGGATTGCTTCAAATATGATGTTCATCACGATGACGGCAGTCCCGGACCCGGTAATGGCATAAGCAGTGGCCGCCGTCATATTGGCCACCATGCTGATAAACAGGGAGACTCCGCCTGTGATCAGGCTGTACAGGAACAGAACCAACACTGCTGCGCCGTATTTTCCCTGCAGCTTGTCTTTTGCCAGATTCTTTAGTTCATAAGGTTTCTTGTATTGCTTCATGAAATACTCCAAAGATTTTGTGTTATGGTAATCTCAGACTGCAAGATCCAGATTCATACCCGCGTATTTATCATGGTCGGTAGCCTTTAAATCTTTTTGATAAGGATTGTCTTCATTATAATATTTAATCTGGGTACTGGTAGTCCCGCCGGACACATAGCTTCGTCCGCATTCGGGGCAGACGGCTGTCTGAATAGAGACGGAGGCAGACAATACCTTCCCGTTTCCGGATGCAGCCTTTGCATATGCATTGTTTACATGTTCCTGCTCATGGGCCCGTACAGCGGAAGCGGCGCTTTCGGGAGAAATATGGGCAGGACTCTTGAAGGACACCATTTCATCGGAACCATCTTTATATTTGCGGTTCTTACAAGTCTGGCATTCTTCCGTGGGATCCTTGATGCCCAGGCGTTTGTTGCGCTCTTTCTCCTGTTTATCCAAGGAACCGGGAACGGCGATATCCTCTTTGCCATTGCCTGCACGGGAGGCGCCATAACCGGACAGAACCGAATAAGAGCCGTAATTATTTCCGTAACTGTTGTTTGCGCTTACATTCATCATAATTATAACCTTACCTTTCTGCAGTCTGAAAATTTAAATCCTCTGTTGTATTTTATTTGCCCCCAATCCATAAACTTACTTGCCTCATTTCATCAGGAGCACGAAGTGGAACAGGGATATTTTATTCTGAAGTATTGATTTCGTAACCGTAATATTCTTCCATAAATTCCGCAAAGTCCATTCCATACATCTGCTCGGTTATGGTGTCCACCTGATTCCGGAAAGCCGGGTCGTTCATCATATCGGGCAGGGTGTAGAAGGAATAAATGAGTATGGAAACACCGGTAATGATTCCCATGGTCGAAAACACGATCCCTGTCATGGCGGTGCCGTTCATTTTCTTCCCCCTGCGGTAGGTCAGCATTGCAAAGAGAATGCCCAGGGCCCCCAGAGGCAGCGAGAGGATGCCGGTACAGCATGCCGTGACGGATAAAACGCCGCATACCATGGACGCAATAAGAAATCCCTGCCCGTAAGGGCGATGGGTCGGCTGATTGTAATAGCTGCTGTTGGAGGCGCTGCTGTTCCATCGGTCATACCGTTGGTTATTCCGATTATTTGGGTCGTTCCGGTTAAAATCCATGAAATTTAACTCCGTATATTGAATCTTGTTCGTACTTTTTACTATACCATTTTATGCGGATCCTGTCAAAGATATCGATTATTTAACCGGCATGTACCATGCAGGCCGGTTTACATTCCTCAAAGCCGTTTTTCTCAAATGTAGCTGATGCATCGTCTTTTTTAATAAGGCTGTTGATGTCAGCTAATTTATCTTCCTGTAAAGCAATCCACTCAATCAATTTTTGCCAAGGCCTTTTCCGCGAAAGGCCTTATCAATGTAAATAGCACACAGACGGCAGACCGTAGAAAAGTCCGTGGCCTCCTCCTATATTGCAGGGTTATTTGTATTATATCACTTTTATATGGGATCTGCTACTATAAACTATAGGCCGCTGCCAATGTGTTTTGGCCAGTGTTGCTGCTGAAATTACTCAAAATATCAGGACTTTTTTCCTGCATGTGTTACAATATGATTACGATATCGTGGCAGGTGGAGTGGGGTACGCCGCAGCCGGCAAATGGATCAAAGGGGTTTGGAAAACGGAACATCAGTGTATCATGCGGGAGGGGATGCTTTGTATGAAAAATCTGGAAATACTGCAATCGGCGTTGGCATTTATTGAAGACAATCTCACCAGCGCCATCCATACGGAGGATATCGCCGAACACTGCTACTGTTCCAAATCCACCCTGGAGAAGCTTTTCAAGTGTATTAATGGTATATCGGTGCGGGACTATATGATCCGCAGGAGGATGGTTTATGCAGCCAGGACGCTGAGGGAAAATCCTTCTCAAAACCTGCTGGAATTAGCGGTATTGTGCTGCTATAATTCCAACGAAGCTTTCGGAAGGGCATTCAAATCGGTCTGGAATTGCAATCCGTCGGAGTTTAACCGGATTTACCAGTTTTCCGAGTTATATCCCCGGCTGCATGTGCCGACGCAAAAAGGAGGTTATTATATGAGGAATAAAAAGCAGGTTGACATCAGTGAGCTTTACGACTTGTTCCGGGAAAGAAAAGATTGTTATTTTGTGTGCGTAGATATTAAGTCTCTGGTGCCTATCAACGAAATTGCCCATAGGGCGGGGGACCTGGCTATTTTGGAGACAATGAAGCGTCTCAGTGACAGTGCGGGAGAGGAGGACATTGTGTTCCGGATCGGGGGAGACGAGTTCGTGATCCTGACCAATACCACCGACGCTGCAGAAGCGGAGGCGATCGCGGAACTGATCTGCAGGAAGAACGGGGAAGCCTTTCCCTTTGAGGAGATTATGATTCCGCTGCATCTCTATGTTACGGTGACCAAAGTAACCGTGAAGCCGCTCCGTTATAGCGAGCTGTTTACTAAGCTTCATGAGGCGATTGACGAGAAGAAACAATGCAAATAACCCCGGGACACGGGATTACGCCAATATAAGAGAATGCCGGAGGAAAGGGAGAGGCTATTCTGACCCCTGTCTGCCTGTTTTAGGTGCAGACAGGGGTTTTTAACGTGGTACAGCCCATTAGGGTTGCGCATTCAGACCTATCGCATTTCATGATTGCGGCTGAAGCCTTTTTTGGTTATAATAGATACAGCGGTCAAAACGCAAAAGAAGAAAGGACAGGTTTTAGCTGTATGGATATTATTCTGAAAATCAAAGAAGAACTGAAGGTGGAGAAATGGCAGGTGGAAGCCGCCGTAAAGCTGATCGACGAGGGAAACACGATCCCCTTCATTTCACGATATAGGAAGGAAGTGACAGGTTCCCTGAATGACGAGCAGCTGCGTGATCTGCATGAGAGGCTGCTTTACCTGCGGAATCTGGAGGAGAAGAAGGAGCAGGTGCTGGGCAGTATCGAAGAGCAGGGGAAGCTGACGGAAGAATTAAAGGAAAAGATCCTGGCTGCCCAGACGTTGGTGGTAGTGGAGGATCTGTACCGCCCTTACCGTCCTAAGAGAAAGACAAGGGCCAGTGTTGCCAGGGAAAAAGGCTTGGGTGGACTGGCCGAGTACATATTGGCCCAGGCTGCCCAGGCGCCGGTACTGGAAGAGGCGGAAAAGTATGTTACCCCGGAGGGCGTGGAGGCGGATAAGCAGGTAAAGGATGCCGCAGAAGCCTTGCAGGGAGCGAAGGACATTATTGCGGAAAGCGTCTCCGACGAGGCGGACTACCGCATCTATATCCGTGAGCTAACTCTGGAGGAGGGGATTATAACCAGCACAGCCAAAGATGAAAAGGCGGAAAGCGTCTACGAAATGTATTACAATTTTGAGGAGCCTGTGAAAAAGGTAGCCGGCCATCGTGTGCTTGCCCTGAACAGAGGGGAGGCGGAAAAGGTCCTCACCGTGAAGGTCAATGCCCCTGTGGAACGCATTTTGCAGTATTTGGCTAAGAAAACCATCACCTCTCAAAACGAATATACAACCCCTATACTGCAGGAAGTGATCCAGGATAGCTATGACCGATTGATAGCACCGGCTATCGAACGGGAAATCCGCAATGAATTGACGGAAAAGGCGGAGGACGGCGCTAT
>ERZ808040.860-NODE-860-length-23274-cov-19.908824_pt1 | contig 23274 bp, 31 predicted proteins | sample MGYA00380191_ERZ808040 | MGnify/ENA primary metagenome ERZ808040 (study PRJEB31490, sample SAMN06133395) | mouse gut metagenome | isolation source: J6 | host: mice | place: China: Chengdu | collected 2015-05 ...
GCTGGGCGTTGGTCTTTTTCCCCAGGTAGCCCACCTGCTCCTCCGCCGTGGCGATGAGCCGTTCCGGGGCCGTCATGTGCAATCACCCCCGCCCAGCTTGTCCCCCGCGCCGTCCACCGCGCTCTTGCTCGCCGCCAGCAGCTTCACCAGCCACTTGGGCACCGGGGCCCCCATGGCCGCCCCATTCTCCGCGATGCTGCCCAGCTCCGTCACGATGTACCACACCAGCACCACCGGGCACACCAGCCCGGCGTACTGGAAAGGCAGCTCCACCAGGGGCAGGTTGGCCAGCACCAGGGCCAGCAGCATATCCACCCCCGCGCTCACCGCCACCACCACAATCATGCCGCACTTGTGCCAGATGCCCTCCCGGGCCCTGCCGCTGGACCACTCCCCCTCCTTGGCCGCCGCCAGCGAGCCGGTGAGGTAATCCAGCGCCATGCACCCGATCCACCCCACCACCAGCCAGCCCCACAGGCCCGTGAGCAGGCCCACTGCTGCGGCCGCCGCCGCTTTGATGCTGTTGATTGTTTTGTCCATTTTTCAGCACTCCTTTGTTTCAAATCATTTCGGGCACGGAAAAACCGCCCCCGCTTTCTCAACTTGACAAAGCGGGGGCGGCTGGGTTATACTGAGTATGGAAGGGCGCCGTTACAGCGGTTAGCCCACACCGACTAAGGTTAAACCGTTAGCCGTCCGGGTGCCACCGGGCGGCTAACACGCTTTCTGGGCCGTGGCGATCATCACCAGCAGAGCGATGATGAAGCACACGATGTACCGCAGGGCTTGCGCCCAGCGTCCATTTCCCATAAGCACCACCTCCCCCGTTGGGTATTTGCGCGGGGTCATAACGGTGGGCTAACCGCCTTTATGTAACAGCGTCCTTCTCATGGCAGTATACCATTGTGCGCTGCGTTTTGTCAAATATTGTCGCTGCCGGCCGCCCCGCTTGGGCGGCCTTTTTGCGGTCACACCACGGGACCCGCGCTCAACACGCCGGTGCCGGCGTTGCCGTAGAACTTCGCGCCCACCAGGTCGTATAGCCCCACCGCGCCGGAGGGGCTGATGCAGGGGATTAGTTTGTTCTGCAAAGTTAGAGAACTCCCATCAAAACGGTCGAAAGCATAAAGATTTGCCTTTAACCCATTTTTTGTGGAATTCCCCAATATTTTAATATTTGGCATAGTTGTTGCTGGAAAAGTATTGTTTGTTCCTGCGGAAACAGAATGTCCATCCTCACTAAACGTTTTGCCTTTGGCGAAAATGTTAAGGCTCATTTTCCGTGGTGCATTATTATTAACCGCAACTGCTGGTGTCCTTGTTGTACCAGCGTAGCCACCCAACCTTCCGCCTGCGCCATTGGCACTCCAGCTAATATCAAAATAATACCTTACCACTGAAGTCCCACTCCCTTGTTGCAAATACGAAATAACAAAGTATTTTGTTGAGGTGGACACGCCAGCCTCCAGTGTCTCCACAACCATATCAATTTCGGTGTTTGAAGATGGCTTGACGCCAAGATCAAACCAAGACGCGCCATCCGACTGGACATACTCCACCTCAGTATACCCCTCCGGCAGACGAGACGGCTTTTTCTCCGCCCCCAGCACCAGCGTCTCCCCCAGATATGCCTTTTTGACTTCCTGCCCGCCTAAACGCAGGGCGGAGATATTCTGTGTTCCTAATTTCACCATGCCCCTACTCCTTGATGAGATACAACGTGGCGGCATCCTTCGTGGTCAGGGCGTCGTATTCGGTCTGGGTCAGGACCTGCATGGCAGCCACCGACCCTGCCGACACCGCCCCCACCTCCGCCGCAGTGGGCGTCCAGGTGTTCGGCCTGGCCCCCACCATCGCCGCCGTGTAGTCCCCGCCCTGGGGTGTGACTGCTCCCGCCCGGCCATTGAAGCTGGACACGCCAGCGGTCCCGCCGCCCCCGCCTTCGCCGGGGTCGTCGCTGTTCAGCCGGACGATGTTGTTCTTGCCGTTGTTCACAATGTTGCTCCCGGTGGGGAACAGGTTGTCGGTGAGCAGGCATTCGCTCCAGTTGTCGTCGATCTGGATGGGCGTGGTGCAGCCGAAAATGCGGTTGGAACAGACCAGGGCCTTGGAAATGCTGGTGTTAGGCATCCAATCGTCTTTTCTCAGATACACGCCAATACTCCCCGCCGCAATGTTGTTTCCAATAATACAGGGAGAGGCATCCTTCTGTACATTGCTGCCCATCTTATGAGCAATGATTGCGGGCTGGTCGGCCAGCGCTTTCACAAAATTCCCAGAAACCGTGGAGTCTCCCCACGCCAAAATACTGCCAAACATGACACTGTTGAACGATACAACCGTTTTAGGGGCAGCATGAATTTCTCCGTTGGAAACAATATTGTTAGAAAACAGACCTTCTCTCAGATCAATTTTACAGTCGGAAAAGGCGTTTCCTGTCACCGAAACCGGCCCAGTAGATGAAAAAGACACCCGGCCCGGAGACCCATTTGTCTCAATCGTGTTCCCCACAAAAACCGCATTTGACATATCCGCATCATTATCATCTGTTTGAATATACATATAGATGATTTGTAAATCAGTATTTACAAAATCAGATACTACAAAAGTATTGTTGGAAATGATAAAATTGGCGTTACTTTCGCCCAGAATTTGCAAGTTTGTACCGTTGAGACCCGATGCCTCATCCACTTCCATATGATTATTGCAGAATATGAACCTGATCAAATCATCTACCAGGTACGACCTATGGATCGACATATTCTGAAATATACAGCTGTCAATTATAATGATACCATTTTTAATACCGATACTGACCCGCACGTCAGAATTCAGTCTTCGAAATGTGATTCCATAAAGCCGAACCACAACTGATTCATCTGCCGTGCCCATATCGATCCCACCCAACTCTGCGGCAGAGAGATAGAATATGGTAGCCCCTACCTCACCAGTAATGGATAAGCTGACCCGCACTTTCGATATGTTTACCTTTTCAGCAATAAAGTACTCCCCGCCCAGCACCGCGATCTCCCCGCCGCCCTTCGCCAGCACCGCCGCAATGGCCGCGTTCAGCTCCTCCTGGTCGTCGGTCCCATCGCACAGGTAGTCGCAGTCCGCCTGCGTCCACCCGGCTGTGGACGTGCCCACTGTGACGCGGCAGGTGCGCTTCTCGGAGATGGTGTCAAAGCTCTCGTTAATGGCGTTTGCGGCCCGCTGGGCGGCGTTTACCTGCTCCATAAGGTAGTTATACCCATGCTGCTGGGAAAGCCCCACATCGGCCCCGGAGGGCGCTACCGTCTGTCCCGTGGTCCAGTTCTCGGGCAGGTCGGCGGGCAGGGGTGTGCTCAAAGGTCTATCGGCCATTTTAGGATCCCTCCTTTACGATAAATGCGTGGCGGAACGCCACGGTTTCCTCCGCGATGGGCACGTACACGGCGCTGGACGTCAGCACGGTGCCCGCCTGGTCCAGCAGCTCAATCTGCGTGACCTCCTCGGTCTGCTCCCGCAGCACCCGGTAGCCCACACTGGCCACGTTTCCCACGGTGGAGCGGGACAAGGCCGTAATCACAATGCTCCCGTTGATGCGCACAGACTTGATATCGTTGGCCACAAAGCCCGCCGCCTGGTCCAGGAACGCCTGCTGTATGCTGGGCTGTCCCGCCATTTTCACAACCTCCTCCTCGTCTCCGCTGAAGAACGGCAGCCGGCCCAACTCCCAACTGCCCAAAATGTAGTTATACTCCCCCAGGGTACGGGCAATGGACTCCGACACCAGGAAGGACGCTGCCACCCTCGGACGGCTGATATACACGATGTGGCAGGGCTTGATGATGTCCATGGTCACGGACATCTCGGAGAAATACTGCTGGTCCTCCACCGCCGCCTCGATGTACAGGGTGTAGTTGGGATAGTCCACCTCCACCTCCCAGTTTCCCGTGCCAAATAGAGCGTCCAGGCGCTGGTACAGGAAGGTGAGGGTAAAAGGCGGGTGCATGGAAAGGCGGTTCAGAATGCGGTCCCGGCGGAAGGCCAAAGTTTCCGTCACCGGGTTGGCCACGATGTGGAAGATGGCCTCCCAGTCCGCCGTGGTGCTCTCGTCCATAGTCTGAACAAAAAGGTTTGCCCGCACCCGTGCCATGAACATGGCCATGACGCGCAACTCCTCCCCCTCCGTCCGGCACAGGGCCTGAAAGTCCAGAATCTCCCGGAACCAGGGCGGCCAATACTGGCAGATGTCAATCTCTGGCACTCAGCGTCACCTCCCCTAAAACGGGAACCTGCTGGGTCTGCCCCGTCTCAATGAGCTGAAGGTCCTGCGCGGCGCCGTTCAGCGTCACATTGGCGGCGTTGACTACGCCGGGGACGGACAGGATGGCCGAAATCATCCGGGCCAGATACACCCAGCAGGAGTAGCTGGTCAGGCGGTCTGCGTCAGGCTCCGCCCACTCCTGACGAATGGCCAGCAGGTAATTTGCCACGGCGGTCTCCACCAGGGGCTGCATCTGCTCCACGGTATACCCCGCCCGCAGCGTGAGCACGGCGGACACGTCCACCGCCACGCTCTCCGGGGCGGTGACGGTGACCTTGGCCCCGATGGGGGCGGTGCCGTAGCCCAGGCCCTGGTTGGGCGGCGGGTCCACCACAGTCTGCACCGCCTCCACCAGTTGCCCGGAGGCGGGCATCCAGTCCGCCCCAATGATGGACAGCTTCACCGTCCCGCCGCCGTCCCAGGTGGGATATATCTGGAGGTCGCCTACCCCGTCGATGTCCCGCACCACACGTTTATAGTCGGCCACATTGCCCCCGAAGGGCCGCTCCCGCAGGGCGGATATGATGCGTGCACGCAGCGCCTCCTCCGTCTCCCGGTCATCCCCAGGCACCAGGATATCGGTGATTTGTGCGCTGGTAAGCCCCGGAATGACCGTGATGGGGAGAATCGGTCCCGTATAGCTGTTCCCAATGGCTCCCGGCGTCTCGCAGGTCAGCCGGTACTGCCCCGGCCCCACCCGCTCGGTGGCGGTAAAGTTCACGCTGTCCCCGCCGTCGATGGTGGAAAACCGCGCCCCAACGGGGATTTCGTCCAGATTAAATACGCCCAGGCGCACCGCGGGAGACGCGGGGTAGCGCTCCACGTTGGCAACCACCGCCCAGTTGTCCAGGTCCTCCCCAACGGCGGTCTGAATGGCCCCGCCCCGCTGCACCTTGTCCAAGTCCAGATAGAACTCCTCCAGGGAATAGGCCCCCGCCCCCAGGGCCGTCTGAATCATGGAGCCCTCCCGCTTGTCCAGGGAATTTGGCACCCGGTCCAGCATGGCTTCCAACAGGGCGCGGTAGGTTTTATTGGTAAAGTCCAGCATCATATCATCCCTTTGCAAAAAATCCCCGCCACCTCATATCGAGACAGCGAAGAAAGTTTCCTAAAATTTTTGCAAATTGTAGACAAAAGTCATTTTGAATGATATTGTGTAGATAGGAGGGGAGAAATATGGGATTCTTTCATTCGGCGCTCAGTGAACTGCAAGCGGCTCTTTCCAAGCTATTCAAGCCCTCGTCCAAAGCGTCCACTACCCGGAAAGGGAACCAGGCCGTTGAGCAGAGCTCTCCCTTTCCCAAAACAGGAAATGCGGAGCTTGATCGGACCATGGCAATCATCGACGCAATGGATGGCCATGAATTTGAGCAGTTCTGCGCCGAACTGCTGGAGCGCTGCCGTTATCAGAACATCCACGTGACCAAAAGCTCCGGCGACCAGGGCGTAGATATTATCGCGATTAAAAACGGAGTGCGATATGCGTTTCAGTGCAAGCGATATTCCTCCAAGCTGGGAAACGGACCGGTGCAGGAGGTCAACACGGGGAAAAGGATTTACTCCTGCCAGGTTGGCGTGGTCATCACCAACAGCTACTTTACATCGGGCGCTGAAATGGCCGCCAAGGCGGTGGGCGTTCAGCTGTGGGACCGGGAAACCTTGATTCGGAAAATAGGATATAAAGTGCCAAGCCGGTCTCCGCATTAATGAGCGGAGGCTGGCTTTTTCATTTTCCGCTGTCTCGATATGAGGTTGTCAAGGTTCGTTCACGCCGCGCTCTAAACCGCCAGCGCCACCTCCACGCCGGTCTTTACCGGCCCGAACACGGTATTCACCGTGACGGCGGCGGTAAGCACCGTGTCTTGGAACGTATATGAGAAATCCGCGATTCCCAGGATTCGGCTGTCCGGCGCAAAGGCGTCCGTCAGCCGGCGCTGAAGCTCGGAGGCCACAAATCCCGGGTCGTTCCCCAGCAGGCCGGCCAGTTCAATGCCAAAGTTGGGAGAGTAAATCTGCCAGTGGAACCGCTCCACGTTGACGATGACCTCCACCGCCTGACGAACGGCCTCGTAATTGTCTCCCCGGCCCCGCAGGCGTTTTGTCACCGGGTCGGCAATCCATGTGAGGGACGGCTGGTCCTGGAACACCACGCCCTGGGACAGGTCGATATCAGCCTGCGGCAGCGTCGCCATTGCGCTTCCCCCTCTCAAAAATACGGGACAGGATGATAAACTGCTGGCCCCGCATCACCCGGAGCAGCAGCACCTTGTCCCCCACGGCCAGCCCCCGGTTTAGGATGATGTACCCGCCCTCCACCGGCAGGGGCTTTCCGTCCTCATAGCAGACGATGTCCTCCAGCCGCCGGTCTGAGGTGTAGGCGTCCGGCGTCAGCCCCTCGCCGGTGGGATAGCTTCCGCCCAGGCCCTCGCCGGTCTGATAGGAGCCGCCCAGGGCTTCCCCGGTGGCCCCATCCTGGGTGGTATGGGTGTGGCCCAGCCCAGATACTCCATGGTTATGGCCCAGGCCGGACACCGTATGGCTGTGCCGGAAGCCCGCCGTAATATGCTCATGGGCCAAAACGGGAATCTTCTTTTCCACCACCGCCGCGGTGAGCCACAGCACCTCCTGGGGAAGCGGCGCCATAGATTCCCGGATGGAGACCTCCAGCGGCTCCACGCCGGTGACCGTGCCCACCGCCAAATCAGCCAGCCCATAGGCGTTCATGGAACTCTCCACAATGCCGTGCAGCGCGTCAATCAAATCCATCTGCTATGCCACCCCCAGCTCCTGTACCTCAAAGTCCATGGTGTGAACGTCGTGCTCAAAGGTGTGGGTCACCTTTTCCAGCAGCACCAGCGCGTACAGGTTGATATCCCCCAGGTTGGGCACGTCCATCATAAGCATCTGCCCCGCCCGCAGCCCCACCAGTCCCAGGGACGACACCTTCAGCGTCCGCCAGCGGCGGTTATAGTAGGACAGCATGGCCTGGGCCTGGGCCGCCGCCTGGGCGTCGTTCAGGGCCTCATCCACCGTCTGATACAGCTGCAGCAGGCCCCAGCGGGCGATGTTGGCGCTGTCCACCGCCTGGAATACATCCGCCCGCCCGGTGGACTCGTTGGGCCGAACCAGCTTAATGGAGTTGTAGCTGTGCTCGTCGATGTCCGTCTTGTAGGTGTAGTCCAGCAGCAGCGATCCTTCGCCCACCACGCCCTGGGCCACCATAGCCCCCGCCTCCCGCAGGCAGAGCGCGCCCGCGTCGTCAAAGAAGGTGTACAGCTTCCCGGTGGCCAGCAGCGTCTGCTGGATGGCGGCGGAGATGATATCCAGGCAGCTCTTGTCCTCTTTAATCAGGGTGGGAATGGGATAGCCGGTGTCGTCCAGCGCCCCCACCTTGAGCTGAAAATCCTGGGCAATCTCCTGGATAATCTGCCCCGCGGTGCGCCCCACAAAGCAATAGCTGGCGCTGGCCTTGAGGTAGCGCAGCTGGTCGTAGCAGGTGACGTCAATGACGGCGTGCCTGTCCCGGGACTTGGTGAACACCCAGCCCAGAAACACCACCTGCCCGTCCACCGACAGGCGCACGGCATCCCCCTCCACAAAGGAAATCCCGGAGGCGTTCACTGTAAATTTCAACGTTCCGGGGGAGCCGGTGCGGTTGGTGGTGTAGATGGCCTTCTGCACCTGGGGCGCGATGTCCCAGCTTTTCCCCGTCCGCTTTTCCACCACAATCAGCTCGTAGGTCATGGGCGCACCGCCTGAATCTGCTCCCCCTTCACCCATCCCCGGGCCGCCCCCGCCTGGGTGGTGATGTGGTAGGGGCAGGGCCGCTGGGGGTCGGTGGCGACGATGCGGGATATTTTCCCCCGGAACCCGGAAAAGGTGCCGTGGGGCTCCGCCCCCTGGCTGGAGGAATAGTAGTTTCCGTTCACCGTTACATCCTGGCCCACGGTAAGCTGCCCTGATGGGATGGAGCGGGTTGCCTGGGCGGATGCCTCCACCGGCTGTCCTGCCGCGCTCTGCTGGAGCGTGACTGTTTTGGCGGTGTAGTCCCGGTACTCCGTCAGGCCAAGTTCATAGTAGAAATCCCCGGTCTCGCCGCCGCGCTCCTCGGTGTGGAAGGACGTGACCAGCACCTCCAGGTTGGTGTCGAAGATGGGCGCACCGTCCTCCATATAGCGGTTGGCCACAAACCGCACCCGCGCCCGCTCGTCCATGGCCTTTTGCAGAAAGTCGATGTAAAACTGCGGGGGCCGGAAGCCGCCGGCGGTGAGCACCGCGCCCAGGTCCGCCCGGCCCGGCAGCAGGCCGGACCAGGTGACGACCTGGAGCTTGGGCGTCCGCGGGACCATGATGGGCCCCACGCCCAGCACGTTGTACTCGCTGTTGTCGTTGTCTCGGCTGATTTTGTAGCTCTCGGGATTTACCGGGAGGCGGAGGGTGGTCCCCTCCCGCGCCAGGTACAAGCCGTATTGGTTTTCCATGGCCCCTCTCCTCCCATCATGGGTAGCTCAAGTCCGTGTGGCTGGCCGCCTGCTCCACCAGGATTCTTTTCAGTGCGTTCTCCAGCCATTGCAGGTCCTCCGCGGTGTCCCCCGTATTCTGGCCGTTGATGGTGATAACCGGGGTCTGGGCGGTCAGGTTGATGTTGTTCACGTACTGCCGCTCCGCCATGTCCACCAGCAGCTTCATGCCCTCCTCGGACAGGGCCACGCTGCGCTTAATGGCCGCCGTGTCGCCCTTGATGGCGTCCAGCGAGCCCGGAACGCCGGATGCGTCCAGCATGGCGGAGAAGTCGGTGCTGGCGCCGGAGAAGCCGCCCAGAATATCGTTGACGCTGAAGTTGTCCAGGGCACGGCCCATGCCCGCCCCGATCTGGGCCCATTGGGCCATGGTGTCCTGGTAGCTAATCTGCTCCATGCGCTGGACCTTGACCTGGTTCTCGCCGAACACAGCATGAACAAAATCGTTGACATTATTCTGGAACCCCTTAACCGCTCCCGAGATGTTAGAACCCAACAGAGCGTCAATGGCCCCGGCCGCTGCGGTGACGATATCCATGATGAAATTGAACAGTCCTAAAAACAAGTTGGCGATAGCGGTCACCGGGTTGTCGAACACATTGGCAAAGAACTCCGCGAAGGTGGCGATCAGATTCCAGGCTGAGGCCGTGAGATTGTACCCCAATGCGTACAGCCACCCCAATCCCGCCCCGATGGTCCCGAATACCTCCTCGCTGCTCATACCCATTTCGTACATAGCCATGACCGCCGCGCCCATAAGGGCAATGAACAGCACGATGGGCAGATTCGCCGCCGCCCACGCCGCCGCACTCGCCAATGCAGAAACCATAGAAATGGCGGCAAATGCCAGAACAGCTCCTCCGGCAAATTGCAGCACCCTGGACACGAAGTCCCAGTTGTCCGCCACCCACTGCGCCCCTGCCGCCAGCAGGTCGATCGCCCCCGTGGCGGCGCGGCCCAGCAGCTCAAATCCAGCGATCAGGCCGTTCACCGCCTTCTTCCCCAAATCGCTGTTGAGCAGGTCGGTGAGCCTCTTCATGGCGGGCTGCATGGCCTTGACGGCGGCGTTGCCCGCCATGGTCCACGCCTGAGCAAAGGTGAGCGGAATCTTCTCAAAGGCGGCGTTTGTCTCATCCGCCGCGGAGAACATGGCGTCTTTCACCACTGTGGCTGTGATTTTCCCCTGGGAGGCCAGCTCCCGCATCTCTCCCACGGTAACGCCCATATACTTGGCGATGGCCTGGGCGATGGTGGGAGCCTGTTCCAGGATGGAGTTCAGCTCCTCGCCCCGCAGTACGCCGGAGGACATGGCTTGGGTAAGCTGAAGCATGGCGGCCTGCATCCCCTGGCCGCTGGTGCCCGCCAGGGCAAACTGCTTGTTAATCTGCTCGGCGAAGACTACCAGTTCTGCGTTGCTGCCGAATGCCTCTCCTGCCATGGTTCCCAGCTTGCCCACCAGGTCCGCCATCTCCTGGTACGGCCCCCGGGAGCGCTGGGCGGCCTGGTAAATCATGTTTTGCAGCTCGGCAGTGTTTTGCATTCCGTCGTTCATCCGCTCCAGCCGGGCGGTGGTCTGGGTGAAGGTGTCCGTCAGCTCCACAAATTTCTGCGCGGTGCGCAGCCCCAGATAGGCCTTCGCCAAAGACAGCAAGCGGCTTTCCAGGCCTGCGGCGGCGCCCATGCCCTGGCGCATCCTTTGGTTCATTTTCTCTTGAGACCGGGCCGCTCGCTCGCCGGAGTCAGCCGCCTGTGCGGTGCTCTCGTCCACCCCGCCCATGGCGGAGGCCGCGTCCAGGGCCGCCCCCGCCATCCGCACCAGCGCGTCCTGGGTTTTGCCGGAAGCCGCCTCAAACTGCCGCTGGCTCGCCGTCGCCGCCGTGCTCGCGCTGGACGACTGCCGCAGCATCCCCAGATAGCGATTAAATGTGGCGGAAAAGCGGTCCGCCAGCACCATTTCTTCCCGTATGACCGCCATTTACCCGCCCCCTTTCGGCTTTGGCCTGGATTTGATCTCCTTCAGCGCGAACAGCGCCAGCAATATCTTCTCCCGGGAGGAAAGCTGGGACACCTTACCGGGCCGCCAGCCGTGGTTGGCAAACATATAGTAGGCCAGCAGGGTGTCCGGGTCCTCCCGGCGGATCAGTTTTTTGCCTGCTCCTCCAGGTCGTCATCCAGCCCCGACAGCTCCAGAATGGCGCTGGACAGCTTGCGGTACTCGCCCACCAGCAGCATCTTGCCGGGAACCTCCAGCGGGTCCAGGGTGCCATAGGCTTTGCACAGCTCCGCGTTGGTGAAATCCGGCTCCACCGTGGCGGCCACCACCACCCGGCGGCCATACTCGCCGGCGTCCAGCTTCTCCTCCCACTGGCCGTTTACCTTTACCCGGCGGGTGGATTTGCGAATCAGCTTGTCGTTCTCCTCCTCAGACATGGGGCGTATCACGAAGGGGATGGGCTTGCCGTCCTCCCCGCAAAACCGTTTGGAAATCACAACCTCCTTCCGCTCCGGGAGCTTAACGGGGTTCAAAAACGCGCTCAAATTGCTCATGGTCTGTTCTCCTTTCTCAGGTTCCCGTCTCGGCGGGGTCGTGGAAGCTGGACAGCGGCTCGAAGTCCTCATAGCTGAAGCTCACCTCCACGGTGAGCATATCCGCCTCCGCGTCCAGCACGGACAGGGGAATGGTGCCGGTCAGCTTGCAGTTGTAGTAGGCCACCGTCTGCACCCCAACGGTGGTGGTGGGGTCATCGTTGGTGACCTGAAGGTTGAAATAGGGCATCACCCCGGTGCGGATGTACTGGGCCAGCATATCCAGAAACAGCGGGGTGCCGTAGTAGATGGTCATGGTGCCCGTCTGCTTCACCGAACCCGGCTTCTGTTGGGCTTTTTTGGTGCCAATCACCTTCATGTCGGAGGAGGAAATCTCCGCCTGGGTTTTGACGCTTTTGGCTCCGAACAGGTCCTTGACCTGCCCATTCTGGATAATAACCGCTTTACCTGCGGCCCCGTTCAGGGTGTCGCGCTCTAACAGAAAGCTCATGATTTCCCTCCTTTATGCCACAATGATGGTCAGGTATGCCTTTTCCACGCTGTCCCCCACGTAGAACGCGGCGGTAACTGCGATGCTGTCCAGCTCGTCCCCCGGCTCCACTGCCACATCGTCGCCGGTGGGCCGCTCCCGGAGGGCTTCTTTGTTGTACATCTCCAGCAGGCGGGACAGGACGGACGCCTTGAACAGGCCGCGCCCGCCCTCGTTATTCTTCACCTTTCCCCGGAAGTTCAGGGAAAAGTCCTTGTAGATGTCATTGGCCAGAGAGCAGCACACCCGCATGGTGGTGTTTTTGTGAAACACCTTCCCCACATCGGGCGTATAGGTAATGAGGGTGTTGATGTCCGTCTCCACCCGCACCTGGCCGAACTCTTGGACCAGGACGATATCGCCCGCCAGGATCGCCGCCTCAATCTGACCGTTGGTCTGCCGGGCGGCCACGTCCACCGCCCCGGGATAGGCGGCATAGGAGAGCGACTGGTCATACTGCGCCCCTGCCTCCGCCCCGGCCAGCCACCACACTGTCTCGTTGGGGGCCAGCTGTGTGCCGTCGGACAGAATCACGCCGCTGTTGGTGTTGATGACATAGGGGCTGTCCGCACTTTGCGCCCCAGACGTCACCAGCTGGCTGTATTTCCCCTCCTGCTCTGCCAGGCGCTTCACAAACGCGCACATGGCCTCCCGGATGGTGCTGTCCGTGCCGTCGTAGGCCAGGATGTCGAAGGAGTAGGGCTCCAGCGCGGTCAGGGCATCGGCATAGGCGGCGTTCTGCACCGTCCCGTCTGCTCCCCCCGTAAGGGGCACCCCCGCCGTGGCCGCCAGCGCCCCCTTGCCAGAAAACGCCACCCAGCCGTTTGCCTTCAGCCCCGACACATCCTTGGCCCTCTGCTGGTCTACCTGCTCCCCGTCCAGCAGAGTGGTGACGAGGAAGCTGCCCTCCTCGTCCACATCGGCGGCCACGGTGACGGCCAGACTGTTGCCCCGGACGCCGGGGTACAGCGCGGTGGCGGTGACCTGGTCCTCCCCGGAACCGCTGATAACAGCGGACGCGGATGCGGCCCCTTCCGCCGCCAGCCGGTACAGCAGCACCTTGCTGGGGCCGCTGGTCACATTGCTCCCCTTGAACAGCTCCCGCAGGAACAGCGCCCCCGGTTCCGTGACCGCATAGCCGATGGCGCTCCGGGTGTCATCCCCGGCGTTCACCGCAGTCACCTGCCCCACAGGCCCCCAGGACAAGGGGCGGGGAATGGCCACCGTGCCCCGGGTCCCCTGGGCGGCCGCGGGGGTCCCTCGGCTTTTAAAGTTGATATAAATGCCGGGCCGCACCTTGTTCTGCGCGGTCCATGTTCCGCCTGCCATCAGCGGACACCTCCTTTGAAGAATTTGTCCAGGATGCTCCGGGCTTCCTGAACGGTATACTCCGGCTTCGTCAGCAAAACCTTCGCGAAATCCCGCTGATATCCTGCCAGCGCCTGACTTTTCAGCAGCTGCGCGGTGGGATAGCGGACGGGGTCAGCGCCGGACTTCTCCATTTTTGCGGCCATTACGATACCTCCTCGGTGTAGGCTTGGATGGACTGCATGAGGACGGCGTCCTCCTCGCGGCTCACCCACAGCTTCAAGTCAAATTTGTAGTGCAGCGCGTCGTCCTGAATGTACCAGTTGCGCTCGTAGGTGCGCAGCAGGGCGGCCTCCCCGCCGTATGGGAAGGTGTCCAGCATCTCATCCAGCACGTCGGCCACATGGGTATACTGGTCCTCCATGTCCACCACGTTGTAGTCCACCAGGCAGACCACATCCAACCCCAGCTGCCGCAGAAAGCGCCCGCCCAGCTTTTTCGTGATGTTTGCCTTGGTCCGCTGGAGAAACAGGGCGGGCAGCTTCGTCCCCTGCTGGTTGGGGTTGTCGTAGAAGGTGACGCCGGGCAGCGCCGGGGCCAGATAGTCCGCCAGGGAGCGGGTGAGCCCCTGCATGGTAACCGTCATTGCCCGATCTCCCCTGCGAGCTTGTCCAGCTCCGTCCGCGCCGCCTCGTCGTACCTGTCCACGGCCTTTTCCGTGATGTGCAGCCCCTCCACATAGGTGGTTTTGGTTCCCACCACCAGGCCGCACTTGCGCCCTAAGTCCCGGGACAGCAGCCCGTCCGCGTCAATGTAAAGGCCTGGAACGAAGTGCTTGTCCAGCCGGTGGCCGTCGTTGACATAGCTGGCGTACTCCATGTTGTTGGCCAGAATGGTGGAGAAACCCACCCCCACCGGCGTGCAGTTGCTGTCGCTCGCCCAATGCTGCGCCATCTCGCCGGAAATCATGTTGACGCCCCGCTGCTCCCCGTCCTCAAAGGTATTGGGCGGGGTCAGCTCGACGGCCAGCTCCACCGCCCGAAGGGTTGCGCCCTGTGCGATATCGGCCAGACGGTTTTTTATATCCGGGAACCGTTTTTCCAGCTCCGCCAGCCGTTTTCTCAGCCCGTCACCCAGCTCCATCTCCCAGCGCTCCTTTCAGATATTCCCGCTGGAGCAGTCCCACCTCCTGGTGGGCCAGCCCCGGCAGCACCGCTCCAAAGGGCTCGTAAAAGTACACCGGGTCCCCGGCAAAGGCCCGCATGGTCTGCCGGACCTCCCCCAGCCGCGCTCCGCGGCGAATCAGCAGCTCATCCCCCGCCTGGACGTCCACGGCGTTGTCGCAGGCCAGCTTATCCTCGCTCTCCCCGGCGGCGGCGGTGGACTGCATCTTGGGGGCGTGGGCGCCGCTGCGGTAGACCCGGCATGGCACGTCCTGCGCCACCGGGAGGCGCTCGTGCTTGGTCAAGCTCCCCTCGTCCCGGGATTGCACCCGGTATACGTCCACCAGGTCGGTGTACCAGTCCGCATAGTTCATATCACATACGTCCCCCCCATCCCCGCCAGCCGCGCCCGTGTGGCCAGCAGCTGGCCGTACTGGGTGGCGTTCAGGTCGCCCCAGTCCGCCGTGGCTTTGGTGAGCGCGTCGGTGTCGTAGCTCACTGAGCTGTCCCCCAGGGCGGCGGACTTCACCACCCCCACCAGCGCCCCCGAGGCCGCCGCTTGGGCGGGGGTGTCGTTCTGCTCAGAGAAGGTGCGCAGATACAGCGACGCATAATGGGCCGTATACAGCCCCGCGGCATACCGCCACCCCTCCCCCCACCGGTCCGGGGTGACGGCTGCGTTGGCCTGCCGAATAAACTCCTCCAGCATGGCCGCAGGGAGCAGCGCTTCCCCGTTCCCCTGTTTGAAGAACTGGGGGAAGTCCTGCTGGAACAGCTCCACGGCATAGCTGCCCCTGCCCCGGCTGATGTTGGCCGCCTGGGCTTTCACCCCGGCAAACTGCGGCTGATTCCAACAGAACATTCCCGTGCGCCTCCTATTCTTCTTCCCCGCCGGCGCGCTCCTGGTGTTCCTCCTCCGGCCCTGTTTCCGAACGCTCCTGGTCCTCCGCTCCCCGCTCGGCCTCGCGGCCCCTTCTGGACCTCGACTTGGATTTTTCCGACACCACCAGCTTGCCGTCAGCGGCCAGCGCCTTAAAATAGGCGGTCTTGGCCGCCCAGTCGGGCACCTGGCAGATATCGCCCCGGTTCAGCCGGACGGACTCCTTCCCGTCCGGGCTGGGGATAACGATATTGCGGTTTGACATCACGAAAACGCTCATATTGCCCTCCTTAAATGCCGTCCCAGTACGTCAGCGTCTGGGGATAGAGCAGCTGAACCTGAGAGATGTTGGCCATGTAGGCGGTGTCGTAGCACACGTTGGCCACGTTAGGGCCGGACATCACCCGGGCCAGGGGCACCAGCTCGTCCATCTTCAGGTAGCGCTCATGGTTGACATAGACCGCCATGCGGTCCGTGCCGCCGGTGCCCGCGCCCTTGCACCACCGGGTGGCCCCGATGAACAGGGACCCGCCGTTCTTGGCCGCCACGTTGTTCTTCATCACAAAGTCCAGGATGGTCTCGGTGGCCAGATCGGTCACCATGGTGTTGAGCAGGTAGGTATACTGCTCATAGGGCAGCAGGATGTGGTTGGGCATGGCGCTCTCGTCGTACTCCGCAGCAGCCCAGGTGGCGGTGATGGCGGCGTTGATGTCCGCCAGAATCTGCTCCTTGGTCTTGTCCTTCCACTTGGTGGAGGGAGTGCTCTGGCCGTTGCCCGCCACCGTGGTCTCCACCGCGTCCGGGTCGTTCAGCAGGCCTGTGGTGCCGTAGGCCTCAAAGCCCTTGTAGACGTTCTCGTCCATGTGCTTGTCGTAGGACATCCGCACTCCGTCGCCGAGCAGCTGGTCCAGGGACCGGCCGATGTAGCTGGACTTCTGCATATCCACAAACATCACCCGCAGGGCGGCGGCGAACACATGGGCCTTATACAGCCCCTTGTCCAAGCTGGCCTGGACGATGGGTACGCCGTTGGCCCCGCCGGCGGTGATGGGACCCTCGCCCGAACCGCCGGTGATGCCGTAGGCCACGGACATGGCGCTGGCATAGTCCACCCAGCCGCCCCCCGTCTGAATCACGATGTCCCGGGGATAGGTGTAGCTGCTCAGGGGCTTGCGGATCAGCGGGTCCCGCTTTTCCAGCTCGGAGCTCAGGAAGGCCCCGCCGGAGGCCACCCCCGCCTCGTCCATGGTGGGCACGCCCCCCGGCATACCGGGGACAGACAGTTTGCCGGAGCTGAACACACCGGCGTTATAGGTCCCCGCATTCTGAAAATTCTGCATTCCATGTTCCTCCTTCTCAGGCGTTGTTCAGGGTGAGGATGCGCAGCTCGGCGATCCCGTTGGCGTCCGCCGGTCCCGCCCACCGGCAGTGGGTCAGCTCCACCGTGTTGGCGGCGGTGGCGTCGGCGGCGGCCTCAAAGCCGCCCACCGCAGCGGTGGGAATCGCCTCGTTGGCCGCCACCCGGACGTACACTTTGCCGCCCAGAGTGGGGGTGCCGTTCTGGCACTTCACGTTGATGCAGCCCCGCATGAACACGGGGACGGCCTCACCGGGGGCGTAAGCGCCCGCCCCCTGGTCCAGATAGTTCAAAGCGCTCTTGACCTCCCGGGCGGCCACGCCTACAAACTGCGCGGCAGTGTCCCCCTCACCCATGGTCATGACCGCGCCGCCGGCGTCATATTTCAAGGGCGCGCCGAAAGCAGTCTGCTGTACGCCCCCCGCCGGGCGTGTGTCGATAATCATATCAGGCTGCCGGGCGTAGCTGCCCGCGAAGCCGTGGGGCATGGTGGCGCCGATGTTCTGAGGATGCAGTGCCATAGTTAAACCTCCTTTTCCTGGCGCTTGTGCGGATTCCGGGCGGCGTAAGCCTGCTGGGCATCCGCACAGCGCTTTTCATAGCTGGTCATGGCCGCCTGGTCCGCGGCCTTCTGGGCGCCGGCCTGGGCCGCCGCCGCGATTTCGCCCATCTTGCCCTGGTCCCGGATGGAGGCAATCAGCGCGTCCGTCACCTGGGCGCGCACCGCTTTATCCTGGATGGCGGCCACCACGGGGCGCATGGAGCGGAGAATGGCCACAGCGGCGTCCTTCGCCCCGGGTGAAAGGCAGACGTCTGCCGCCTCATCCGCGGGGACGGTGACGGCCTTCTCGCCGCCCTCCTTTCCGGCCAGCTTATCCAGCAGGCCGTCCAGCTCGTCCTCACCGCTGAGCTTCTTTTCCTCCTCCCTTTTGAGGCTGCCCAGCAGCTCCAGCACCCGGTCCAGCTTACTGCCCAGGTCGTCTCCCTTGGGCGCTCGCTCCACCATCACGTCCGCAGCGGGTGCGGGCGCTGCGTCGGACGCGGCCGCCGGAGCTTTCTCCGCCGGCGCGGCGTCCAGCACGCTGGCCGTGGAGGACACCATGGCGTCCAGCTCCTCCGGGCTGGCGTCCTTGGCCGCCATGCCAAAGGCGGTCAGGACAGATTTCCAAAAGTCAGACATTCGTTTCCTGCCTTTCTCCGCCTCTTGGGCGGCGTCTTTTATTGATACGGAACTCCCCGCCCTGCCCCGGGGGACAATGGCGATGTGGTTTCCCAGTATCCCTTTTTGCGCGTACCCGTTCCCGTCCGGGGCATAGGTACACAGGTAGCCGCAGCTCACCTGCCGCTTCACATGGTTGAGCACGTCGGAGGCCAGCGCCGCGTCGTCAATGTGCAAATCCGCCACCACATAGTCTCCGCTGCGCCGGACGTTCTGGGCGTGGCCCCGGGCGTACGCGCTGAAGTTTTCCGCCGTCACATTCTCCGGCGGGTGGCCATCCGTCACCGCGCAGCCCTCAAAGCTGGCCAGGGCCGTGGGGGAGAACACCTCCTCCGGCTCGCGCCGCACCGGGATGATCCGCTCCGGGTCGCCGTCCAGCTGAAGCTCCCGGGCCAGATACTCCTGGGTCCCCGTGCGGGCCACGGGCACGCCGGTGCAGATAATCCCGCCGCTCGGCTTTTTCGTGATGTGCTCGGAAATGGCTGTGCCGTAATAGGCCAGCATAGCGTTTCGCCTCCTAAAACAAAAACGGGGTCAACCCCCAAGAAATCCTTGGAGATTGACCCCGATTGGTCCTTCCCGCCCGCCGATTCGGGCGTGGGTGCGGTATTTAAACTTTCAGTTCCTTCTGAAATACGAGCTGAATTTTGATTGTGCCGTCCTTGAGCTGCTTGAGCTGAACGCGGTGGCCTTCGGCCAAAGCCGACTCGATGGCGCGGATGAGCTGCTCAGTCATGGTTTATCACCCCAGAGTCCCATCTCCTTCAGCTCCCGTTTGGAGCGTTCAAACTTTTCGTCAAGTTCCTGCTTTGTTGCAAGTCTTTCGATATCCGCCTCAGTAACTGTTATATTATCCCAGTCCTTGGGGGAGGATCCAATATCCACAAAATACGTATCCGGCTCAAAAACATCTGTAATTGCGCCGATTCGCCCATCTTTCAGCCGGACCTCTGCAAATTGTTGATATTTAGCCATTATACTTCCTCCATGTGAGCTGTCGTCAGATGGACACCCCCGTCTTTTCCTACCAGCCAGCCAAGCCGAACATTTCCCGGCTTTCCCTTTCTCCCGTACAAAACAACATCCTGAGTGTATTTGTCTCCAAATTCGATGGTGGCCTTATATGTTGCCGGATATCTTTTTGCTGCCTCGAGTATTTCTTGGCGCATAAACTGCCAATTATCCGCATTATAACCAAAATGGGAGGAAAAAGCAATTCCTTTAGGATAGCCGTCTTTGCTGTGAGGATTGAAAAAATACTTTGTGAATTTTTCTTCCGCCGCTGTGGCCGTCGCCGCCCCCGGCAGCGCCCGCTCGGGGTGCCGCAGCAGCTCGTTCTGCCGCCGGTAGTCCAGCCTCCACAGCTTATACTTTTCATCCCCCGCCGCCTTGTGCCGCTGGAAGGTCTGGAACCTCTTGGGCACGGCGTTTCCCAGCGTCTCCCGGTAGCGCTCCCACTGGCGGTACTCGTTCAGCCATCGCGCCCGATTCCGCTCCTTCTTTCGGTAGGCGTCCATCTGCTTCTGGGTACGCGGGTCCCGGGTGGGCGGGTTCTTCGTGAAGCTGGAGAAATCCTTGATCTTTTTCAGCTCCTCCTCGCTGCGGCCCATGGGCGTCCAGCGAATCAGCTGGTGCAGACAGTTGGGGTGAATATTCAGCCAGGAGTTGGACAGGTCGTCCGGCCCGCCGGGGTCCATCTTCCCAAACGCCGCTGACAGCGGCGGGAAGTCCGGGTCACGGCCGCTTTTGGAGTACACCCGCCCTTCAAAGGGTGCGCACAGCTTGCAGGTGGTGCCGTGGCGGCTGACTTTGTACAAATCCCACTGCGGGTCTTGGGTAAGTACGGACAGGACCTCCGCCTGCCGGGAGGTGGTGCGCAGCACCATGGACGCATAGGTGTGCAGGCTCCAATTTCGTCCCGCCCTATCCACGAACGCGGTCACGCCCTCCCGGCGCAGCGCCTCCACAAAACCGGGCGCGGCCCGAAACGGCCCCCGGCCCATGGCCTGGGCCAGCCCCGTCTGCTCCAAGCCCACCCGGCGGAACACATCCGGCTCCGTCCGGCCAATCAGGGCGCTTTCCAGCGTGCTGTAGACGGTGGCGTGGGCCTCTACCAACTCTCCCATCAAATTGTTCGTGAGCCTTTGAACGATGTCCACCTGTTCCCCGGTGAGGACAGAGGCGTTGGAATAGCCCCGCTCGTGCTTTTCCGGGGTCTCGTTCCGGGCGGAGGGCTTGCGGGCCTCGGGGTGGGATGTGTAGAAATTGCGCTCAATCATCCGGGGCACGTATTCCCAGTCATCTGCTTCCAGCCTGCGCAGAATGGCCTGCACCCGGTCCAGCGCGGCTTGGGCGTGATAGTCCACCAAAACCATGGAGCGCAGGCGGCCCATCTCGTTGATGATGTCCGTCTCCGCTTGCAGGTAAAGCTGAACCATGCGCTGAAGCTCATGGTCCGCCATGACGCGGTTCAGGGCGGGCATTTAGTCCTCCTCGTCCAGCTCATCGTCTCCACATCTTTCCCTGAGCCTTTCCCGCCATTCTCTGGACAACTTGCAGGAGTGGTTTTTCAGTTCCTCAAAACTTGCCTGCGGATGCTCATCAACATATTTCTCCATTTTCTCCATGAATTGTCGCTGCATACTTGTAAAAAGCAGTTCATCCCAGACATGATAGCGGCTTTTCTCATCAGTAATAAACCGTGAGAGTTTTTCGATCATCCTGGATTCATATTCATCCATAGCATCCCAATCAATGTCATCATCAGAAACCACAAGGACAGGAAGCCAATACATTCTTGTGTGCTGATAAAGTTCTTCCAGCGTAACATTGGCATTTTGGGTTAGGTAGTCCGACAATTCCTCGCCCAATTCATAATCTTCGATTGTGTCAACAATAAGGCCCAGCATAAACCACACATGATCGTCCTTGAAATCCAGCTCTTTATATCGCTCCATCAAAAATTTCTGACAATCCCTCATCTACACCAGCCCCTACTTCAATTTTCTCTTGGAGAGAAAGACGTACTCACCTGGTCCGTTCACAAGCACCTGATATTTATGTGTTCCGTATGAATACGTTTTTACTGCCCCTGGCTTTAACCTCGGATGATCCGTAAAGAATCCGCTGGTCACCCGCTCGAACTCCTTCGGGCTCATCTTCGCCTTCGCCGTCTTTATTTTACCACTTTTCTTTGCCGCTGTCGAGCTTCTGCCCAGCGGGGTCCGAAGCCAGGATTGACATCACCTATTTCTTGCGCCTGTATTCTCCAAAGTATTTGACCTCGGCGGCTTCACGGGCGGCGATGGCGTCTTGGAGGTTTGAAAACCTGCCAAGGTTTATGTGCTTGTTGTCGATTTTTATTCTGGCAAGCCACTTTTTTCTGTCCGCTTCCCAACTAACACCTGCGTGACCACTTGTGTTCATCTTGCTTTTCCCGTGATTGTGATTATTCTGTTGCGTGGTTACAAATCGAATATTATCTCTGCGGTTGTCCAGACGATTTCCATTTATGTGATCCCGCACTTTGCCAACAGGGCAATCCGAAAAAACATAGACGTGAAGTCTCACATGCTTGATTGTTCCGTCGTCCATCAACATATTTGTCGTCGCATAGCCATGTGATTCATACCAGCAATAGTTTTTTACCCACTCCCAAACATCCTTATCGACTATCATCTCATTATCCGAGTTTGACATTGTAACATACACAATATCACCATATACTCGAAACACGTTGTGCTTTTTGCTGGCCTCAGAAGCTCGCTCTTTTTGCAGACACCCGCAGCTCTGTATATAGCCGCCCCGTAATTGATAGCCTGCAACAATTTTTGCGGTTCCGCAATCACATTTGCAATTCCATCGGGCTCTCCCATACTGGTCGTTTTCACCCCGTCCCACCACCGTCAGCCGCCCGAAGCGCTGGCCTGTGAGGTCAATGAACCTGCTCATGTCCGCCTCTCCGCCTCTCCGCCTCTCCGCCGCTTTCGCCGCACGGTAGCCTTTGGCGCGACCATAATCGAACGCAAGGCACACAGCGTCGACCGCATTCATGTGAGCGAGCGGCTGCATCTCACTCATGCACATCTGATATGGCGTTCCCAATGGAAATTTGCCGCTTTCACGCTTGCTGATGTATCGCTCGATTTTCTCGATTTCGCTCATTTTGAAAAACCTCCTTGAATTTCCCCGGAGGCTGTGGCATAATGGATTTACCAAACCTTCGGGTTGGGTGGATGTAGAAACAGCTTGCATTGCTTTGGTCGGCGGCAGGCTGTTTCTATTTTTTTTCAAAAAGTAAATGAATGCCTCTACGAATGGCCTCACCCCTTGTGATTCCGTGTTTTTCACAATAGGCTTTTAGCTTTTCCTCGGTTTCAACGTCAAGTCTGATGCTATACCGAATTTCTTTCGGCTTCTCTACTTTTGGCCTTCCCATTGGTGACACATGCTCACCTCACTTTCTGTCACGCATAAAGTATATATCTTGCGTGACAAAAAGTCAAGAGGTTTTTCAAAAAATTTTCGGCTACTCGTCCTCGTCCCTCCCATTGCTGTATGGAATCCCTGCGAAAATATCTCGCATCTGCGTCACATCCTGGTAAGTCTTCCCGGCGTTGGCCGCAATCTCCTCGTCGCTAATGGAGCCAAACAGCCCCGTCTCATCCGCCAGCCGCTTCAGCTCCTTTTGGGCGGTGTCCGCCTGGAGCAGCCCCGCCTGGAACACGGTGACGACGGTCTCCGCCTTGGCCTGGGCAATTTTGGCCACCTCGTCCGCCTTGGGGGACCACAGGGGCGGGAACAGGATGTCCAGCCCCTCCGGCACACAGCCCCAGGCGGACATGGCCAGCACCGGCAGCAGCTGCTGAAGAATGGGCCGCAGGCGGCTCTCCCGCAGGGAATCCACATAGTCGTAATAGTTCTGCAAATCGCTTTCGCCCGTGGCGTTCATCCCCGCGGGGGAGCGCCCGAACAGCTTGGTCATAGGGATGCGGGAGGCCCCCGATAGGTCCAGGCACATGGCCTCGTGCACCTCGTGCAGGCCGGTGAAGGTGTACTGGGTGTTTTTCACCTGGTCGCCCTTGTTCACCAGGCGCATTCCAAAGTTGGACTGGAGAACCGATTGGGCCTGCATGGTGTTCCAGAACCGCCGCTGCGCCTCCCCGGAGGCCAGGGAAAAGAGCTGGTCCAGGTTTTGCACCTCCATGGTGTCCACATTGGCCCGGAAGGTGAGCGCGGCCATATTGGCGGCCACGTTGTTGTGTTTCACCACGTCCTGGTACAGCGCCTCCACCTCGGACTCGCCCCTGTCAACGCCAATTTGAAATTGTAAGAAAACGCCGAAGAAATTTTGTAGTTTTTCGGCGGGGGGGGACAGAATCAGTTATTTCCTTGCAGGAAAAGAGTATTTACGATTTGCTGTTTCTGGCGCATGAATTCCTT
>ERZ808040.864-NODE-864-length-23220-cov-6.925550_pt1 | contig 23220 bp, 20 predicted proteins | sample MGYA00380191_ERZ808040 | MGnify/ENA primary metagenome ERZ808040 (study PRJEB31490, sample SAMN06133395) | mouse gut metagenome | isolation source: J6 | host: mice | place: China: Chengdu | collected 2015-05 ...
CAGCACCGCCACGTCGTTGAGCTCCTCGCCGCCCACCAGCTTGGCGTCGTAGGTGTCGCCGTTGTTCAGCGTCACCTTGATGGAGGTGGCCCCGTCGATCACGTGGTAGTTGGTGACGATGTAGCCGTCCTCGCTGATGATGAACCCGGAGCCCGCCCCGGCGGTGGGCTGCTGGTACCAGCCGTTGGTGGCCATGCCGGTCACCGAGATGCACACGCAGGAGTCCGCGTAGGAGGCGTAGATCTCAGACAGGTTCATGGGGGTGAGGCCGTCGGCCTGTTTCACCGTGACGGCGGTGGGGTCCACCTCGTTGCGGTAGATGGTGGTCTCCGGCTTGGGAGAGCTGGTCAGCGCGCTGTAGGCCGCCGCGCCCCCCACCCCCGCGCCGCCGCCCACCAGGGCGCAGCACAGGACCAGGGCCACGATCTTCCCCGCGCCGCCCTTCTTCTTGGGGGGCTGGGGGGGCGCAGGAGGCGTCTGCCGGTCCCGCTCCCAGGGGTCGGAGGGCTGGGCGCTGTAATTGTAGTGGTACACGCCGTTGCTGTCAAAACCATTCTGATCGTTCATGGAACGTTCTCCTTTCCAATTCCGTGTCTTAACTGTTGTGGATGGCCGGGGCGGCTGTTGTGGGCCGTTTCCCTTGCCGTTGAGCATAAGATACTACGCAATTATGTCAAAAGTATGTCATAGGGTCGAAATGATTTTGAACTTACGCTGAAAAAACGCTGAAAACTCCTCCCTGCCCAAGGAGGGGAGGCCTCTATTTTGCCGCTGTGTCCGTATCGGTTTTCCGGCCGGAGCGCAGAATGGCGTTGATATCCCCCGCCGCCAGGGCCAGGTCGTCCAGCACCGGGCGGAATATGCCCAGCTTGGCCAGGTTGATGCACACCAGCAGCAGCAGCGGGCCCACCACCATGCCCAGCACGCCCCCGGCCTTCATGCCCACGTAGATGCCCACCAGGGACAGGATGGGGGACAGCCCCGTCTGATTGCCCAGGATTTTGGGCTCCGCCAGCTGCCGGAACAGGGCGATGACGCCCCACACCGCCATCAGCGCGGCGGCCTCGCCGTACTGGCCCAGGATCATGTCCACCACCGCCCAGGGCACCATCACCGTGCCCGAGCCGATGATGGGGATGAAGTCCAGCACCGACAGGCCGAAGGCCAGCAGCAGGCCATAGGGCTGGCCCATGAGGAAGAACCCGATGGACAGGATGGCGAACACCCCGGCGGACAGGATGAGCTGGCTCTTGACGTAGCCGCCGAAGGCGCTCATGAAGATGTTCTTCACCGAGCGGCAGAAGTCCCGGGCCACCATGGGCACCCGGTCGGTGAGCTCAAACCGCAGCCGGGGGTAGTCCCCGGTGATGAAGTAGCTGCCCATCATGAACACCACCAGGGCCACGGCGAAGTTGGACACGTTGGTGACCATGGAGGGGGCCTGACCCGCCATCTCGGTGAGCCAGCCCGAGAAGTCCAGCCCCTGGACCCAGCGGATCAGGGCGTCCATCAGGTCCTCGCTGGTGGTGAGCACCCCCTGGGGCACCAGGTCCCCCAGCCCCTCCAGCCAGCCGCCCACGCTGTTGACCACCCCAACCAGGCCGTCCAGCAGCTGGTCCAGCAGGGATTGGCGGTTGTCGAACAGCATGCGCACCTGGTCCACCGCCACCCAGCCCAGGCCGAAGAGGATGCCGCCGATGACGGCGAACACCAGCACCACCAGCACCATGGACAGCGCCTTGCGGGAGAGGTTGGTTTTGCGCTGGAGCCAGCGCACCGCCGGGTTGAGCACCCAGGCCAGCACCAGGGCGCACAGGAAGGGGCTGAGCAGGGAGGCCAGGGGCAGCCCCACCCAGACCGCCATGGCGGCGGCGCCCAGGGCCAGCGCGCCCCGCAGGCCCAGCCGGAGCCAGAGCTGGCCCCGCTCGTGCCAGGAAAGCTGTGTGTGTTCCATGCCGATCCCCCGCGATCCATTCAAAATGATAATAAGGTATTATAGGGCAACTTGCGGGTCTTGACAACCCCAATTCTTTGGGCTAAACTAATCATTTAATAAAGTTTAACCCGGATGTAAAAATTTTTGAAAAAAGGAGTGTCCTCATATGGCGTCCAGCCGGTTCCGCCGGGGCTATGTCCCCATCTTCCTGTCCTATTATAAGCCCCACCTGAAGCTGTTTATTCTGGATATGTGCTGCGCCCTGGGCATCGCCCTGGTGGACCTGGCCTTCCCCGCCGCCTCCCGGACGGCGCTGAACCAGCTGCTCCCCCAGAGCCGCTACACCGCCTTTTTCACCGTCATGGCCCTGCTGCTGGCGGCCTACGCCCTGCGCTCGGTGATGTACTTCATCGTCACCTACTGGGGCCACATGATGGGGGTGCGCATCGAGGCGGACATACGCCGGGACCTGTTCACCCACATGCAGGACCTGTCCTTCTCCTTTTACGACAAAAACCGCACCGGCCAGCTCATGAGCCGGGCCACCAACGACCTGTTCGAGATCACCGAGCTGGCCCACCACGGCCCGGAGGACCTGTTCATCTCCGCCGTCACCCTCATCGGGGCCTTCTGCATGATGGTGTCCATCCAGTGGAAGCTGGCCCTCATCGTGTTCGCCGTGGTGCCCATCTTCGTGGGCTTCACCATCATCCAGCGGCGGCGGATGGTCCGGGCCTCCGTCCGGGTGAAGCAGAACATGGCGGGCATCAACGGCCAGCTGGAGTCCGCCATCTCCGGCATGCGCACCGCCAAGGCCTTCGCCAGCGAGGAGCAGGAGACCGCCAAGTTCGAGCAGTCCAACGAGCAGTTCAAAAAGGCCAAGCGGGACTCCTACAAGGCCATGGGCGTCTACCACGCGGGGCTGGAGTTCGCCCTGCCCGCCATGAACGTGCTCACCGTGGCGGCGGGGGGCTTCTTCATCATGCGGGGGGAGATGGACTTTGTGGACCTGGTCACCTTCACCCTGTACATCTCCACCTTCCTCACCCCGGTGCGCAAGCTGGCCGCCTTTGTGGAGCAGTTTCTCAACGGCATGGCGGGCTTCAAGCGGTTTGTGGAGCTGATGCGGGTGGAGCCCGCCGTTCAGGACGCCCCAGACGCCCAGGAGATGGCGGCGGCGGAGGGCGATATCCTCATCGACGACGTGTCCTTCCACTACGAGGACGGACCGGCGGTGCTGGACCACGTGTCCATCCACATCCCCCAGGGGGAGACGGTGGCGGTGGTGGGCCCCTCCGGCGGCGGCAAGTCCACCCTGTGCCAGCTGATCCCCCGGTTCTACGACGTGACGGGGGGCCGTATCCTGGTAGACGGCCAGGACGTGCGGGAGGTGACCCAGCGGTCCCTGCGCCGGAGCATCGGCATCGTCCAGCAGGACGTGTTCCTGTTCGCGGGGACGATCATGGAAAACATCCGCTACGGCCGCCCCGACGCCACCGAGGCGGAGGTGGTGGAGGCCGCCCGGCGGGCGGAGATCTACGACGACGTCATGGCCATGCCCGACGGCTTCCAGACCTACGTGGGGGAGCGGGGGGTGATGCTGTCCGGCGGGCAGAAGCAGCGGGTGTCCATCGCCCGGATCTTCCTGAAAAACCCGCCCATCCTGATCCTGGACGAGGCCACCTCCGCCCTGGATTCCGTCACCGAGGCCCGCATCCAGTCCGCCTTTGACGAGCTGGCAAAGGGGCGCACCACGTTGATTATCGCCCACCGGCTGTCCACCATCCGCTCCGCCCACCGCATCATCGTGGTGGACGACAACCACATTCTGGAGGAGGGCACCCACGACGAGCTGCTGGCCCGCGGCGGGGAGTACGCCCAGCTCTACAACGCCCAAAAACGGGTGGTGTGAGCCGCGCCCCTTCACATGGCGTACCTGTGTAGGGGCCGATGTCCTCATCGGCCCTGTTGGCAGGAACGTGATAGCGGGCCGATGGGGACATCGGCCCCTACGAATACGGAGGTTCCAATGACCAAAACCGACCTTTTGAACAAATTCTCCAAAGACCCGGAGGAGCGGGTCGTCCTGGCCCGGGCCCTGGACCAGCTGGCCCGGGCCCAGAACCGCTCCATCCCCTGCGCCACCCAGTTCCTGTCTCCCGCCCAGCGGGCGGGGGTAGAGCCGCTCATCGCGGCCATGGGCCACCCCAAGCACCTGTTTCACGGCGGCTTTGAGGGGGCGGAGCGCACGGTGTGCGTGTTTCTCCCCGACTGGCAGGACCCCGAGGACTGGGACCCGTCGGAGGAGCTGTCCGCCATCCAGTGCGCCTACCCGCCCACAGGAGCGGAGCTCACCCACCGGGACCTGTTGGGGGGGCTCATGGGCATCGGCCTCGTCCGGGAGAGGGTGGGGGACATCCTGGTGGGGGAGCAGTCCGCCCAGATCGTCTGTCTCAAGGACGCCGCCCCCATCATTTTGTCTCAGTTTGACCAGGCGGGGCGGTACCGGCTGAAGCTGAGGGAAATCCCCCTGACGGACCTGACCCCCGCCCCTGTGGAGGTCAAGGTCATCCACGACACCGTGTCCACTCTGCGGCTGGACGCGGTGCTGGCCTCCGGCTTCTCCCTGGCCCGGGGAAAGGCGGCGGACGCCGTCACCGGCGGGCGGGTGTCCCTGAACCACCGGGAGTGCCTCAAGCCGGACAAGGCGGTGGAGGAGGGGGATGTGCTCACCTGCCGGGGGCTGGGCAAGTGCGTGCTGAAAACCGTGGGGGGCCAGTCCCGGAAGGGGCGGATCATCATCGAGATCGAGAGGTATCTGTAATGGAGCAGAAAAAGATCGACCGCATCAACGAGCTGGCCCGCCGGGTGAAGGCGGGGGAGATCCTCACCCCGGCGGAGCTGGCCGAGCGGGACGCCCTGCGGCGGGAGTATATCGACAGCGTGAAGGCCAGCCTCACCGGCCAGCTGGACCACACCTATCTGGTGGGGCCGGACGGCGTCAAGCGCAGGCTGCCGAAAAAGCGGCGGGGACCTGCCGGCTGAGGGCGTGCCGGACAGACCGGCAGGACGCCGGAGACACCTTTTCTGCTGAAAAATCTGAAATTTGGAGGGATACGATGAATTACCGCAGACTTGGAAAAACCGGCCTGATGGTCAGCGAGATTGGCTTCGGCGCGGAGTGGATGGAGCGCCACAGTCCGGCGGAGTGCAGGGCCGTGCTGGACCGGGCGGAGGAGCTGGGCATCAACATTCTGGACTGCTGGATGTCCGAGCCCAATGTGCGCGCCAGCCTGGGACAGGCGCTGAAGGGCCGCCGGGAGCGCTGGTACATTCAGGGGCACATCGGCTCCACCTGGCAGGGAGGGCAGTATGTCCGGACCCGGGACCCGGACCAGTGCGCCGCCGCCTTTGAGGACCTGCTGGAGCGGCTTCAGACAGAGTATATTGACCTGGGCATGATCCACTTCGTGGACACGCAGAGCGACTGGGACCAGGCCATGAACGGGCCCTTTCTGGACTACGTGAAGGAGCTGAAGGCCCGGGGCAGAATCCGGCACATTGGCATGAGCACCCACAACCCGGCCATGGCCAGGCAGGCGGTGGAGCACGGCCTGGTGGAGATGCTGCTGTTCAGCGTCAACCCGGCCTTTGACATGCACCCGGCCACCGATGACCTGGATACCTATTTCGACTGGGACAACTACCGTGCGGATCTGGGGGGCATTGACCCCCAGCGGGCGGAGCTGTACCGGCTGTGCGAGCGGAACGACGTGGGAATCACGGTGATGAAGCCCTATGCGGGAGGGCGGCTCTTCGACGCCGCCCGCTCGCCCTTCGGCACGGCGCTGACGCCGGTGCAGTGCATTCATTACTGCCTGACCCGGCCGGGCGTGGCGGCGGTGATGGCGGGGTACGACACGCCGGAGCAGGTGGAGCAGGCCGTGGCCTATGAGACCGCCTCCGACGAGGAAAAAAACTATGCCGCCGTGCTGGCCCAGGCGCCCATGCATACGTTTGGACAGGCGGAGTGCACCTATTGCGGCCATTGCAGGCCCTGCCCCGCCCACATCGACATCGCCATGGTCAACAAGTATTACGATCTGGCCGTCATGCAGCCGGAGATACCCGCCACGGTCAGGGCGCACTATCTGGCGCTGGACCGCCGGGCGGACGCGTGCGTCGGGTGCGGAAGCTGCGAGACGCGCTGTCCCTTTGGCGTGAAGATCGTCCGCCGGATGGAGCAGGCCGCCGCGCTGTTCCGGTGAGCCGCCGCCGCGGGCAAAAAACATGATACCGGCCGGCCCCCTCGGGGGGCCGGCCGGTATCATATTGTGCGGGTCGGGCCCGGCTCCGCCGCGCCTGTCAGGGTGCGGGGAACGGCGGCCTCAATTGCCGAAGGACTCCTTGACGGGGTTCACCTGACCGGCCACCATGGCCTTCAGTGCGCTCTGGAAATGCCACATATCATTGCCCAGGATGAGCATGTTGTAGCCGTCGGCAATGGCGGTCTCGATGTTCTCCCTGGTGGGGGGGATGACGGGGCCCAGCCGGCCGATGCCCTTCGCCTTGGCCTTGTCCACCAGCACCTGGAACGCGTCGTGGACCTCATCGCCCATGGCGTAGCCCACCTTCAGGTTCTTGGAGACGGCGTAGTCGATGGGGCCGAAATTGACGGCGTCCACGCCGGGGACCGCCAGAATCTCGTCGATGTTGTCGGTGAACTCATAGTCCTCGTCCATGGGGATCACCAGCGTGTCCCGGTTCTGCCGGGCCATGTACTCGTTCCAGTCGAAGTTCCAGTAGCCGAACCCGGCGGCCCGCACGTTGCTCTCCCCGCCCCGGCGGCCCATGGGGGAGAATTTGGCGGCCTCCACGCACCGGCGGGTCATCTCGGCGGTTTTGCAGTGGGGGATGACCACGCCGTCGGCCCCCCACTCCAGCACCTTGCGGATGGCGACCTCGTCGTCGTCCGCCATTCGGACCAGGACGGCGATGTCGTGAAGCTTGGCGGCCATGATCTGCTTCTCGAAGTCCTCGCCGAGCATATAATCGGTGTGCTCCAGATCCAGATAGATGAAGTCCAGCCCCGACATGGCGATGTTTTCAATCACGCAGGTGGCGCCGGTGAAACAGGCCATGCCGAACACAGGGCGCCGGGCCATTTTTTCCTTCAAAGTCATGGTTGCATCTCCTTAAATGTTCCGGGCCCGCTCAGTTGATGGAGTAACCCAGCAGCATGGGCAGCCAGGTGGTGAGCTGGGGAATGGTGCTGATGGCGATCAGCACGATGATGTTGCAGATGATGTAGGGAGCCGCGCCCTTGAATATGTCGATGACGGGCATGCGGTTGATCTTGTTGCAGGCGTTGAGGCACATGCCCACAGGAGGAGTGACCAGGCCGATGGCCAGTCCGGTGATCATCATGGCGCCGAACTGGAGGGTGGAAATGCCGTAGTTCTGCATCACGGGCAGCAGAATGGGCGTCAGCAGCAGGATGGCGGGGCTTACGTCGATGAACATGCCGATCAGCAGGATGAGCACGTCGAAGATCAGGGCGATGGCAACCGGAGGCAGGTTCAGGGCCATGAAGAAGTCGCCCACGGTTTTGGGCACGTTCTGCATCGTCAGCACCCAGGTGAAGATGGTGGTGAAGCCGATGATGAGCATGATGGAGGAGGAAGAGATGAAGGTTTTCTTCAGCGCCTCCCAGATGTCTTTCCAGGTGAGCTCCCGATACACCAGGAAGCCCACGAGGATGGCGTAGGCCACGGCCACGCCGGCGCTCTCCGAGGCGGTACACACGCCGAAGGAGACGCAGATGATGATAAACAGCGGCATAATAAGGGCGGGGATGCCGGACAGGATGCTGTGCAGGCAGCGTCTGGCGTTGAACTTCACATGGGCGGGATGCCAGCCCCGCCGGGCGGAAATGATGTACACCAGGATCAGCTGAGTCAGGCCGATGAGGATGCCGGGCACCGCGCCGGCCATGAACAGTGCGCCCACCGAGCCGCCCGAGATCATGGAGTAGACGATCATGGGGGTGGAGGGGGGGATGATCATGCCCATGGTGGAGGAGGCCACCGTAATACCGGCGGAGGCGTCGGGGGGATAGCCCTCGTCCTGCATGGCGGGGATCAGAATGGAGCCCAGGGCGGAGGTGTCGGCCACAGAGGAGCCGGAGATTCCGCCGAAAATCATGGAGGCCACAATGTTGACCTCGCCCAGGCCGCCCCGGATGGGACGGAGGATTTCAGAGCAGAAGTTGATGATGCGCTTGGTAATTCCGCCGGTGTTCATCAGCTCGCCGGCCAGCATGAACAGCGGCATGGCGATCATCAGTTCGCTGAAGGCGCCGTTCCAGATGCGCTGGGGGAGCATTCCCATAAAAGCGGGGACGTTGGCGGCGATATAGCTGACGCAGGAGGCGCCGATGGCAAAGGCCAGGGGCACGCCCAGGGCAGCGAAGAAGATCAGCAGAATCAGCAGGATTATCATTGCCATAGTCGTATCCTCCTTCCGTCAGGCGTCGTCGGCCGTAAGAACCACGTTCTTGGGCGCGAAATAGGACTCGTCCGCGGTGACCAGCATGACGATTTTGACCACCACGCAGATGGCGCAGATGACGCCGCACACCGGCATGATGCCGTACATATAGAGCATGGGGATCTCCATGCCCATGCTGAGCTGTTTGCCCATCTGGCTGGCGTAGATGGCGCCCTGGTATACGAAAACCACGTCCACCACCAGCACAATGATGTGGTTGAGCACGGCCAGCCAGCGCTTGAGGGCGGGCTTGACGCGGTCATAGAGGATGTCGATCATCACGTGTTCGTCCCTGATGATGTTGGCCCCCATGCCCCAGAAGGTGCTGAAGGCAAAGAGGGTGGTGTTGAACTCGGTGACTTCCTTCCAGCTGAGCTTGAAGCAGTAGCGCATGACGACGGCGAAGATGACCATTGCCGCCAGCAGGGCGATGGCCACCGCCCCGATGCAGAAATAGACGTTGAAGATGGCCTTGCCGAATTTTTTCAGCTTTTCCACAGGGCCGCTCCCCCTTTCTGAATGTATGACCTAAAAAGAAGAAGGGCGGCCGCGGTGATACGGCCGCCCTTCCTGTTTGCGGCAATCTGCAAAGACGGAAGGCGCGTCAGCCCGCCTTGGACACGATGTCCTGCATCTCGGCCAATTCCTCGGCGGTGCAGATGCCCTCTTCGATGCACTGGTCGTACACGGGCATCATGGCCTCGCGGAAGGCCTCCAGCTCCTCGGGGGTGGGCTCATAGACCTCGGCGCCAGAGTCCACGATCACCTGCTTGGCCTTGCCGGAGTTCTCGTCGATGAGCTGGTCGTTGTACTCGCCCATGGCGGTGGCGCAGTTGGTGATGATGGTCTGGAACTCCTCGGGCAGGGTGTTCCACCAGGTGGCGTTCACATAGAAGGGGTCGGGATGGAACTGGTAGTTCACCTCGGTGAAATACTTCTGGACCTCATAGAACTTCATGCCCTCCACGTTGACCCAGGGGTTTTCCTGGCCGTCGGCCACGCCGGTTTTCAGGCCCATGTACAGGTCGGAATAGGGGACGCTGACGGTGCTGGCGCCCAGGGTCTGGAAGGTCAGGTCGATGGTTTTCATGCCGTTGGTGCGCATCTTCAGGCCGACCAGGTCGGCGGGCTTGGTGATGGGATGGGTGTTGTTGGAGAACTGGCGGTAGCCGCCGGCGTCGCACAGGTTGATGATGACGGTGCCGGTGGCCTCCTCCATCTCGGCGCACACCCGCTTGGCCAGGTCGCTCTGGAGCAGGGCGGTGACTTCGGAGCGCTTGGTGGTGAGGAAGGGCAGGGTGAACATCAGCAGGCGGGGGCTGAAGTCATACTGGCCGCCGCGCATGCCCTGGGCGGTGCCGGCCACGACCTGCTCCAGCATCTCCTTCTCAGTGCCCAGCTGGCCGTTGCCCATGACGGTGACTTCCACGTGGCCGTGGGTGGCCTCCTTCACGTCGGCGGCGAACTTTTCCATGGAGACATAGCGGGGGTTGCCCTCGGGCTGGGCGTGGCCCACCAGCATGGTGAAATTGCCCAGGCTGGCGTAGGGGTCGCCGTCGTCGCCGGAGCCGTTGTTCCCGGCGGGGGTATTTCCGGCGGGGGGGTTGCTGGCGGCAGGCTGCTGGCTGGTGCAGCCGGCCAGCAGGCTCAGCGTCATGACGCCGGCCATCGCGAGTGCAAGAAGCTTCCTGAATTTCATTGTGGTTCCTCCCATCATGTTACTGCCGCAGCGCGGCGGATTTTGGATGTATACATCTCTCCGACAGGGGAGCGGGCTGTTTTCCGGCGTATTCAGCCGGAAAAGCGCCTTCAGCGCCTGACCTTTTCCTGCGGCGCCTGTGCCGGGCGGATGCCGCCCCTCCGAGAGACGAAAACTTGTATACATCCTTTCTGCCCTCATAATAGCAGATTGCCTCCACAGGTGTCAAGGGCGAAGTCCATGTATTTTTGTACAAAGTGTACAACCGCTATTTGTGCATAAGGGATAAAATTGGGAGAATACCGCCCTGGTTCTTGACGGGGAAGAGACAGTCGGTTATGCTTGTATACAAATGGGGAGATGGAACGGGGGCGTCCGCTATGGAGAACCGCAACGAAATGATTTACCGGGAGCTGGAGACGGACATTATGAATCTGGACATCCGGCCGGGGGATATGCTCAGCGAGAACTCGCTGTGTGACCGGTTCCAGGTCTCCCGCACGCCCATACGGAGCGTCCTCCAGCGCCTTCAGGGGGAGCGGCTGGTGGAGATCATCCCCCACAGGGGCACCTGCGTCACCCGCATACGCTATAATATTGTCAGTCAGATCATCTATCTGCGTGTGGCGGTGGAGTCGGCCATTATCCGGGACTTTATCGGGATATACAAGCCGCAGGACCTGATCCAGGTGCGCCATTACCTCGCCCTGATGGAGGGGGAGCTGAACAGCCGCCAGGCGGGAAATCCCCCGGATCCCTTTTATTTTTATGCCGCCGACAGGGCCATGCACGAGACCTGGTACAGGGTCACGCAAAAGACCTATCTGTGGGAATATATCTACTCGGCTAAGGCGGACTATCACCGGTTTTGCATGCTGGATATGCAGGGCGGCGCCAATTACGACGGCGTGTCCGAGGAGCACCAGGCCATGGTCCGGGCGATTGAGGAGAGGGACGCGGGGGCCATTGAGGGCGTGGTGCGCACGCACTTTGAGGGCGGTGTGCGCCGTCTGGGCACCCGGGTGTACACGGACCTGAAGGACTATTTCGATCCGGACAGCCTCCGGTCGTGAGCGGTGGAGGGAATTGGCCATGGAACTGTCCGGCACAATGCCGCCCTCCCCGGAGGAGGCGCGGGAGAACCGCCTGCTGTGGGCCGTGCTGTTCACGTTTTTTGTCAGCGGGGCCGCCACCCAGCCCCTGGGCTCCTTCATTCCCTTCCTGCGGGAGAGCTACGGCCTCAGCTATAACCTGTCGGGGGTGCTGCTGTCCTGCCAGTCCGCCGGCAATCTCATTGCGGTGATGCTGGTGGGAATTCTGCCCCTCTGGATCGGACGGCGGCGGGCCGTTCTGGCCACCGCCGTTTGGATGCTGGCGGCGCACCTCATTTTTGCCTCCGGAATCGGAAGCGCGCCGCTGCTGGCGGCGGCGTTCCTCATGACCGGAATTGCCCGGGGGGGCAATTCCAACTTCTCCAACACCATGGTGTCCACCCTGCCGGGGAAGAAGGCCACCCGGGGCTACAACCTGCTCCACGGGAGCTTTGCGGTGGGGGCGCTGCTGTCGCCGCTGCTGCTGGTGCTGCTGACCGGCATATGGCCGGCCTCCGGCTGGCGGGTCATGGCCGGAATCCTGTGCGCGGTGTGCCTGTGCCAGCTGGCGGTGTACGCATCCATGCCGCTGCCCGCCGAGCCGCCCCGCAAGGGCGCCCGCGGGGTGGACTGGAGCTTTTTAAAGGTGCGGCAGTTCTGGCTGGGCAGCTCCATGCTGCTGTTTTACGTCTCGGCGGAGTACGCCATTGTGGGCTGGCTGGTCACCTATTTCCAGGACACAGGCGTGCTGGACGCCGGCTGGTCCCAGCTGATGAACAGCCTGTTCTGGCTGGTGATGTTCATGGGCCGCATGGCGGGCGCGGCCATCACGGGAAAGGTGTCCCGCGGCAAGCTGCTGATTGTGGATGGGGTGGGATTTTTCGCCTGCTTCCTGTTGATGCTGCTCAGCCGCAGCACGGCGCTCGTTGTTCTGGGCCTGGCGGGGACGGCGCTGTTTATGGCCACGGTGTATCCCACCGCCTTCGCCTTCGGCAGCGACTGCATCCGGGGCAACGACATGGGATGCAGCGTGATGATCCTCACCGGCACCGCCGGCGGCATTGCCGCGCCCGCTCTGGTGGGGCGGGTGGCCGAGCGCGCGGGCATTCATGCCGGGATGGGAGTCGTGGCGGTGGTGGCGGCCCTGCTGCTGGTGAGCATCGTACTCAGCACGGTCGGTGGGCGGCGCGGAAAATGACCTGTGCTCCCGCCGGCCTCCGAAGGGAGAGGCGGTGCGGCGGACCGGGCGGCACGGTGCCATAAATTGAGATCCCCCGCAGCCGGAGGGCTGCGGGGGATCTTTTGAGGAGGATTAACCGCACACGTACCGGATCAGGTCCTCAAAGCCGCCGTGGGGCCAGGAGTTCACATTCTTTTCCTCCCGGTTGATCAGACAGCTGGTGATGAGGAACACGTCCATGCCCAGCTCCGCCGCCGGGGTGTCCTCCGTCATGTCGTTGCCCACCATGAGGCATTCCTCCGGCCGCAGGGACAGCCGGTCCACAATGTCCCGGTAATAGTTGACATTGGGTTTGCAGAACCGGCAGTTTTCGTAGGTGGTGATCAGCTCGAAATCGTCCGGCTCCAGCCCGGCCCAGCGCAGGCGGCTCCTGGTGCCCACGGCGGGGAAGATGGGGTTTGTGGCCAGCACCGTCCGGCGGCCCGACGCCCGGATGGCCCGGACCGCTTTGGCGGCCCAGGGGTCGTACCCGCAGAACTCCCTGGCCTGCTGGAACTCCCCGGCGTAGAACGCCTCGAAAAGGGGCTGGTCCGCCAGGGCCTCCGCCCCGAAGATGCGGGCGAATTCGTCCCAGAAAACGGAGTCGTTGTTCCGGCTTCCGTCGTTGTTCACCATGGCGGCGGTGCCGGCCCAGACGGCCTTCACCAGCCGGTCCGGATCGTAGCCCCGGGGGGCCAGCTTCCGGCACAGCAGCGCGAAGTAGCCGTTGGTAAAGGTGTCCATATCCATGGGCAGCAGCGTGCCGTCCAGATCGAATAGTACGGTTTTGATTGTCATCATGGTTCTCTCCCGCTTCAGAATGATGATTCAGTATACAGGAAAACCGGCTCCGGGGCAAGGATAAAAACGCCGGGCGCTGGACAGACCGGGGGGCATGTAATAAAAGGATTGACGGATGGGGCCGGAACGTGTTAAAATCAAGGGTAACCGACAAGCTTCGAGCCTTTCCGCCAAGGAGGTAACTCAAATATGTCCCCCAAGCCTTCCCATGACGCGCTGATCCACTGCGAACACTGCGGCGAGGACTACAGCGCCACCTACCGGCGCTGCCCCTTTTGCGGCGAGCGCAACGATCCCCGCCGGGTGACGCCCCGGAACGACCCCACGTCCAGCTCCCGCTATGTCCCCATGCCCCCCGCCGCCAAGCCCGCCGCGTCCTCCCGCAATAACGAGGAGGAGCTGGACGACGGCTATGTGTTCGACGGGCAGGACGCCTTTGACGAGGAGCCGGAGGAGGAGTACTACGCCCCCCGGCCCAAGGGAGGAAAACGGCTGGCCCCCAAGCAGCCCGGCCGGTTTGACCCGCCCCCCATCAACTGGCCCCGGCTGATCACCTTCCTGTGTTCGCTGATTATCATCGTGGCGGCGCTGGTCATCGTGTTCACCTTCATCTATCCCCAGCTCCACGGCAACCAGGACCCCAATGCGGAGGTGTCGGCGCCGGCGTCTGTGGAGCCCACCATGCCGCCCATTATCACCCCCACCCCCGGCGTGACCCAGCCCTCTGAGCCGGTGGACCCGGTGGAGCCCTCCCAGACGGTGCCCGATCCCGTGGAGCCCGTTCTGTCCGGCATTGTGCTGAAGAACTCCGACGGCCGGGTGGTGGACGACATCACCCTGACCGTGGGCCGGAGCGCCCAGCTCACCGCCGAGTTCACCCCGTCCAGCTGGACCGGCCCGGTGACCTGGAGCTCCAGCAACCCGGAGTGGGTGACGGTGACCGACAGCGGCTACGTGACCAACGTGAACCAGTCGGGCGCGTTCCACAATGTGTACCTGACCGTTTCCGCCGGCGGCATATCCACCCAGTGCATCGTCCGGGCCACGGCCGGGGAGAACCCGGTCCACACCCCCGCGCCCTCCGCCTCCCAGCCCCCGGCGGACAACAGCCAGCCCCCCAGCGGCGGCGGCACCCTCACCGCGGGGACCAAGGGCACCATTGTGGGCGCCGACGGCGGCCTGCGGGTCCGCTCCGGCCCGGGCACCAGCTATGAGGTGGCGGCCAGCCTGGTGAACGGAAACGCTGTCACCATCGTGGCCCCGGCCGAGAACGGGTGGTATCAGATCAATTTCGCCGGCAGCGGCGGCGCCACCATGACCGGCTACATCATGGGCGAATATATTTCCCCCAACTAATTGACTGCGCGGAGCGCCGCCCGCCTGGGCGGCGCTCCCCTTGTGAGGAGAGAGCGCGTTGAAACGAGAGAACTTCCGCTCCCGGCTGGGCTTCCTGCTGGTGAGCGCCGGCTGCGCCATCGGCATCGGCAACGTGTGGAAATTCCCCTATGTCACCGGAGAGAACGGCGGCGGGGTGTTTGTGCTGTTCTACCTGCTGTTTCTGGTGATCATGGGCATTCCCGTGCTCACCATGGAGCTGGCGGTGGGCCGGGCCAGCCGCAAGAGCGCCGTGCTGGGCTATCAGGCCCTGGAGCCGGCGGGCTCCAAATGGCACATCCACGGCTGGTTCTGCATGATCGGCTGCTACCTGCTGATGATGTACTACACCACCGTGTCCGGCTGGATGCTGGGCTACTTCTTCAAGTTCGCCGGGGGCGCTTTCGCCGGACTGCCCAACGAGGCGGTGGACGGGGTGTTTTCCGCCATGCGGGCCAACCCCGCCGAGATGACGGTGTGGATGGCGGTCACGGTGCTGGCTGGCTTCCTGGTGTGCTCCCTGGGCCTCCAGGGCGGACTGGAGCGGGTGACCAAGTGGATGATGCTGGGTCTGCTGGGCCTCATTGTGGTGCTGGCCGTCCACAGCCTCACCCTTCCCGGAGCCATGGAGGGGGTCAGGTTCTACCTCCTGCCCGACTTCGGCCGGGCGGTGGAGCAGGGCCTTGGGAAGGTAGTCACCGCCGCCATGAATCAGGCGTTCTTCACCCTGAGCCTGGGCATCGCCGCCATGGAGATCTTCGGCAGCTACATGAGCCGGGACAACACCCTGGCCGGGGAGGCCGCCCGGATCTGCGGGCTGGACACCTTCGTGGCCCTCATGAGCGGGCTCATCATCTTCCCCGCCTGCTTCTCCTTCGGGGTGACGCCGGACGCGGGGCCCTCCCTGATCTTCATCACCCTGCCCAAGGTGTTCACCGGCATGGCCGGAGGGCGGCTGTGGGGGGCGCTGTTCTTCCTGTTCATGACCTTCGCCAGCTTTTCCACCGTCATCGCCGTATTCGAGAACCTGCTGGCCGGGTGCATCGACAACTTCGGCTGGAGCCGGAAAAAGGCGGCTCTGGTCAACGGGGCCTTTGTGCTCCTGGCCAGCATGCCCTGCGTACTGGGCTACAACCTGTGGTACTTTAAGGCCGTCCTGCCCAACGGCAGTGTGGGCCAGGTGCTGGATATCGAGGACTTCCTGGTGAGCAACCTGCTGCTCCCCCTGGGGTCGCTGGTATACCTGCTGTTCTGCGTCACTAAATGGGGCTGGGGCTTTGACCGGTATCTGGAAGAGGCCAACACCGGCAAGGGTATTAAAATGCCCCGGGCGCTGAAGCCCTATTTCCAGTTCATACTCCCGGTGCTGATCCTGGTGATTCTGATCCAGGGGCTGCTGAAATAAAACAGACCCGGCTCCCGCGGGAGCCGGGTCCTTTTCTGTTTCACGCGGTTCTACCAGAGGAGGGACTTGACATAGGGCTGCTTCAGCAGGGGCGACAGCAGCGGGCCCAGCTTTTTGCCCGCGTACTCGTACCGCCCGTCCAGCTGGAGCTCCACGGACAGCAGCCCCCCGGACCGCTCGTACTTGGCGGAGCCGGCCTCCAGGCCCAGTTTGGCCAGCTCCTGCTGGAGGCTGTCCAGCGCCTCGGGCCGGTCCTCGATCTGGATCAGGACCACGGCGGCGTGGCCCAGCAGGTCGTGGTCCCGGTGGAGGATGGCCTGTATGGTCACGATGAACACCGTGCCGAAGGTGCTGATCAGGTACATCCCCGCCCCGGTGGCCATCCCGATGCCCACGGTGGCCCACAGTCCGGCGGCGGTGGTCATGCCGGTGAGGCTGCGCCGGTGGGCGGTGATGGCGCCCGCGCCCAAAAAGCCGATGGCGGTGACCAGCCCGGCGGCGATGCGGCTGGGGTCCAGCTTGACGGTGGCCAGCTCCACCATGTCGGCAAAGCCGTATTTGGACACCATGGTCATCATGCACGAGGCAAAGGAGACGATCAGGTGGGTGCGGATGCCCGCGCCCTTCAGCCGGATCTCCCGCTCCAGCCCGATGACGCCGCCGAACAGGGCGGACAGGGCGAGGCGGAGGATGGATTCCCAGGTGCTCAGAATGCCCATAACGGCCCCTCCATTCCCATTGTTTTGACAATATTATACGCCGGAAGGGAAGGCGCTGTCAACGGTTGGGGGGGAATTCCGCCCGGACGGGCGGAACGCCGGGGCCTCTGGCCCCGGCGTTCCGTTTTGGAGAATGGAGGATAGAATGAAAAAGAAAGGATATCTCTTGCAAGAATTAGAATAGGGGAAAGAGGTTACAAAAGTTGGGGACCAAGCGTTACAAAAGTATTAAATCTTTGCCGCGGGCTGGGCCTCCAGCTCCACGGCCAGCCCGTTGACCTCCACCCCTTCCCCGGCGGGGATGAGCAGGTATTTCCGCCCCTCCAGCACCCGGGCCTCCACCTGGCCGGACAGCTCCGGCTTGACGGTGATGGTGATCTCCCCGGCCTTGATCTGGAACCGCTTGCTGTCGATGAGGTTGGCCGGGTCCAGGGCGGCCCCCTCCCCCAGCCGCTGGCCGCAGTAGTCCTGGAAGGCGGACACCCGCTCCTCCTCGATGCCGCACTCCCGCAGCATGCCGCCCACGTCCCCGGCGGTGACGGTGAGGGGCTCCGGGTCCTGGCTCTCCTTGTGGAGCTCCATCCGCTCCCGCAGCTGCTGGTGGACCGCCTGGACCAGCTCCATGCTGCACTCCACCCCCAGCGCGTCGGACAGGGAGGACTCGAAGGCCTCCTTCTGTTCCGGGGCGGACAGGGGCGGCTGGACGCCGAACACGCCCTCCAGGAATTCGCCGTGGAGGAACTCCGGCTTGTGGACGTAATAGAGGGCGCCGTACAGGTTGGCCGTCCGGTTGTCGAAGGCGGGGAAGAGAAAGCCCAGCTCCGGCGCCGCGGCCAGCTGTCCGGCGGTTTTCATATGGAGCACGTTGTCCGCCGGGAGGTAGCCCAGCCCGGGCTTGCCCTCCCGCATGGGGCAGACGGCGCACACGATGTAGGAGAACACGGTGTCCGACGCGTCGTCCAGCAGCTCGTCGTTTCTGGACCGGAAGGGCACGTCGTAGGTGTCGTGGGCCAGCAGGATGAGGTAGTTGTCCTCCCCCAGATCCAGGCTCTGAATGACCCGCTCGTAGAACTGCCGGCGGAGGGCGGGGTCCTTCAGCTTGCAGCCGCGCAGGTCCTGGAGCAGCTTGTGGTCCGCCCCCTCCGCCACCTGCTGGGTGGAGAAGGTGATGTCCATCAGGTTGCGGCCCAGAGAGCCGGACAGCGCTTTTTTCAGCAGGGACAGGCAGCCGTCGGCGTCGTCCTCGCTGAGCAGGGCCAGGGACTGGTCCGTCTCGCCGATGATCTGCTTGGTGGAGCCCACGTAGCAGCCGTACACGTGGCTGACGGCGTTTTTATGGGGACGGAGGCGGCGGCGCAGCTCGCCCACTTCTTTGGTGTTCATGGGGAATCCCTCGCTTATTTGTAGAATGCGCCCGGTGGGGGCGGGTGTATGGAGTATCATATCACATCCCAAAAGCGTTGTCACGGATTTTCCGCGGAGGACTGTTTTTGTTGCAAATTTTCCCCGGTTACAGTATAATGGGGGCAGCCGCCTCAGGCGGCGGAGAGGGGCGGTTCCGCCCCGGAGAGAAGGAGGTTTTACAGATGGAGTTTAACCGTGCTCAGCTGAAACGAGGCGTGAAGCAGGCCATGAAGGGGACCAGACCCAGCCCCATGCTGGTCACGCTGGCGTTCACGGCGCTGGTGTCGGTGGTGACGGGGCTCATCAACGCCATTCTGGGCGGCATGCTCACCGGAAACGCCCACAGCCTTTCCGACACCCTGCTGTTCTACATCCAGATGGGCTATGAGCTTGAGTACGCCATGGAGCGGGCCGTGCTGGAGTTTCTCAGCCAGGGCCCGGGCGCCATATTCGGCGCGGCGGTGGGGGGCAGCGTGCTGTCCATTCTGGTCGCCCTGTGGCAGAGCACCATGAACGTGGGCTATGAGGGCTACTGCCTGTCCATGTCCCGCCGCGAGAACCCGCCCCTGGGCCGGATTTTCTGCGCGTTTCCCCAGTTTGCCGGCGTGCTGCTCACCCGGTTCCTCACGGGTCTGTTCATCGTCCTGTGGTCGCTGCTGGTGGCGGCGGTCTGGTTCGCGGCGGCTATGGGGCTGGTGATGCTGGCCGCGGCCCTTGGCTCGGACCTGCTGGCGGTGCTGTTTGTAATGGTGTCCATCTTTGCCCTCTGGGCGGCCGCCATCTGGGTGACGGCGCGCTACGCCCTGGTGGACTACGTGCTGCTGGACAAAAATCTGACCGGCCTGGACGCCATCCGGGAGAGCAAGTGCCTGATGAAGGGCAATATCGGCAGGTACTTTGTGCTTCAGCTGTCCTTCTTCGGCTGGTATCTGCTGATGATCGGCATCATATACGCGGTGATTTTCGGCTTTGTCGGTATGCTGATGTACCAGATGTACGCGGGCGCGGTGAACCCCATCGCGGTGGGGGCTATGATGATCGTGCTGCTGGGCATCATCCCCGTGTACATCCTCAGCCTGTGGCTGAAGCCCTATGTCACCGGCTCCACGGCCGCGTTTTACGATTGGGTGCGCGCCGGCGCGCCCGCCGGTCCCGGCTTTGGCGGCGGCGCGGACGGCTGGGGCGGCCCCGGCGGCTACACCTGGACCTCCGGCGGGAGCTCCGGCCCGGGGACGGGCACGGGCTCCGGCTCCGCCCCCGGCGGCGGGGCCCAGAGCGGCGGGCTTCCGCCCAGACCGCCCAGGCCCCCCAGGGACGACCCCTGGAACTGAACAGACCGAACCCGGCGGCGGGGACGGGCATCCGCCCCCGCCTTTACCTTGAAAAGGAGCGAGAAACAATGGACAAACTGCAAATGAAAACCCCCCTGGTGGAGATGGACGGGGACGAGATGACCCGTATCCTCTGGCAGCAGATCAAGGAGGAGCTGCTGGAGCCCTATATTGACCTGAAAACCGAGTATTACGACCTGGGCCTGCCCGAGCGGGAGCGCACAAAGGACCAGGTGACCATCGACGCCGCCCAGGCCAACAAGAAGTACGGCGTGGCGGTCAAATGCGCCACCATCACCCCCAACGCCCAGCGGGTGGAGGAGTACAAGCTGTCCCAGATGTGGAAGTCCCCCAACGGCACCATCCGGGCCATCCTGGACGGCACCGTGTTCCGGGCCCCCATCATGGTAAAGGGGCTCAACCCGGTGGTGAAGAACTGGCAGGCCCCCATTACCATCGCCCGCCACGCCTTCGGCGACGTGTACAAGGCGTCGGAGTACAAGGTCCCCGGCCCGGGCACGGCGGAGCTGGTGTTCACCGCCGCCGGCGGCACGGAGACCCGCCAGACCATCCACAAGTTTGACGGTCCCGGCGTCCTCCAGGGCCAGTTCAACGTGGAGGCGTCCATCACCTCCTTTGCCCGGTCCTGCTTCCAGTTCGCCCTGGACACCCGCCAGGATCTGTGGTTCTCCACCAAGGACACCATCTCCAAGCAGTACGACCACACCTTCAAGGACATCTTCGCGGAGATCTACGAGGAGGAATACAAGGAGAAATTCAAACTGGCGGGAATCACTTACTTCTACACCCTCATCGACGACGCGGTGGCCCGGGTGATCCGCTCCAAGGGGGGCTTCATCTGGGCCTGCAAGAACTACGACGGCGACGTGATGAGCGACATGGTGTCCACCGCCTTCGGCTCCCTGGCCATGATGACCTCCGTGCTGGTGTCCCCCGACGGCAACTACGAGTACGAGGCCGCCCACGGCACCGTCACCCAGCACTATTACCGCCATCTGAAGGGGGAGCAGGTGTCCACCAACCCCATGGCCACCCTGTTCGCCTGGACGGGCGCTCTGGCCAAGCGGGGCGAGCTGGACGGTCTGCCTGAGCTGGCCGCTTTTGCCCATAAGCTGGAGAAGGCGTCCATCGACACCATCGAGAGCGGCGTGATGACCGGCGATCTGGTGGGCCTGTGGGAGGGGGAGACCCCCGCCCGGAAGGTCACGGGGCTGGAGTTTCTCCGGGCCATCCGGGAGAGGCTGTAAAGGCTGCCGCCGGCGTTCCTTTTAAAAGGTATCAACCGCCCGAACTCCTCGTGTTGTAACAGCTTCGGGGATTCGGGCGGTGATTGGTACACAAAAAGTACACAAGCACCTTGTAAGGGGTATAGGGGAATGTTAGTAAAGGCTGCAAAAAAAGATATCGAGCAATATATGGATTTCGCTTACGCGCTGGCAATGGATCAAACGAAATCTGGTTATCCTCTTTGGTCGGACGGCATTTCTACAAAAGAGGAATTTGTGGATTTTGCTTGGAAAAGTTACCGCAATGATGATCGGGATCTTCTTCTTTTTATGATAGATGGAGTAGTGGAAGGATGGATTCAGTTTTTCTATATTGAACAAGATCGGTATCTTCAAACAAACGGGTTTCTTATTAACAGGAATACTGAACAGGCTTTAACGGAGTTCTTGGAATATGCCTGTGCGCATTTTGCGGGATATGACCTGTATTTGGGATTCCCGAAGAGAAATATCAGCGCAGCCTCTTTCCTGCAAAAAAGCGGCTGCAGATTGATTGCGGAATCCTATCACGATACTTTTGTTTTTGATGGTTCTGCCATACAAGCCGAAACAGATGGAATGGTAAGGGTTACGGAAAGCAATTTTTCTGAATTCAGGAAAATACATCAGACCGACCCCGAGACATATTGGTGTTCAGAACGTATTTTTTCATCTCTGAATGAGTGGCTGATATATCTGCTATATCGAGAAGGTATGGCGGTAGGATACATCTGCGCAAAAAACGGTGAGATTTTCAGCTTGGGCTATCGGGATAATATATTTGATAAATCTGCTTACAAGGCTTTAGTGACAGTCATATTGAGAGATTTACAAGCGGCAGGGCATAAACATATGATATTTTTTAATGACGATGAGGAAAGTCAGTCCGCCGCACTGGAGCTTGGCTTCACTTGTGTCGGCGAATATGTTTTATATATTAAAAGCGTATAGTGAACGAATTCCAGTTTGCCGCGGAGCTTGTAAAATCAACATTTTTTCCATAAAAGGCAATGGCGTCCGAGCCGTTGTGAGCAGCGCGGATGGACCGGAGCGAGGGTGAGCGCGGGGCCGCGCAGCGGCCCAAGACCAGCCCGAATCGGAGGAAAACCGCGCGCCGCGAACAGGCAAGGCGTGAATAAGAGAGGTATCGTGAATTTCTTATGATTTATTTTTTGACCAGCAGCCCATGTGTGGCGGGCTCCCCGGCGCTGAACCCGGTGAACGATTTTGTAAATGAGCTGAAGAAGGCCCTCCCCGAGCCCTGTTCCGCCCTGTTTATCTGCTCCGACCCGGATCAGCCCTCCTTGACCTACGGCTTTGCCGAAGATATGCGGGACAGCTTTGCCCAGATCGGCGTGACCTTCACCGAGACGGCTGTGCTGGAACGGGAAAATCAGGACCAATGCGGGGAACTGCTCGCCAATGCCGGGCTTATTTTCCTGGTGGGCGGTCATGTGCCCACCCAAAACGCGTTTTTCCAGGAGATCGGCCTTCGGGAGCGGCTTCGGGGCTGGGACGGCGTGATCGTTGGCGTCAGCGCGGGCAGCATGAACGCCGCCGGGGTGGTGTACGCCCAGCCGGAGGAGCCGGGGGAGGCCGTGGACCCGGACTACCAGCGGTGGCTGACCGGGCTGGGGCTGACCAAACGCAGCATCATTCCCCATTACAATCAGGACAAGGATTGGTTTTTGGACGGCATGCGGCTGTACGAGGACATCACCTGCGCCGACAGCATGGGCCATCGCTTTTATGTCCTGGTGGACGGCAGCTATATCCTGGGCCGGGACGGCCGGGAGGAGCTGCGGGGCGAGGCGTACCTCATTGAGGACGGCGTGCTCACCCGGATCAGCCGGGAGGGCGGCATCATACAACTATAAGATACGTAACAGGGCCCGCGCCGGATAAACGGTGCGGGCCCTGTTATTTTGATTTTGCATTCAGTTCAGCACATTGGTTCGTTGTCGGGCGATAACCTGGTTCAATTGCCTGTATTGGGCAGCGGACTAAAAATTCTTTTTCGCTTCCTTTTTCTTATAAGAAAAGGGAAGGACCTCAATCGGTGGTGATATTCAGCGCCTCGCCGTCGGCGGACAGGCTGATCACCGTGATGGGGTCGGCGTACCGCTGGATGAGCTTGGCGGCGATGGGGTCCTCCAGGTCCTTCTGGATCTGGCGGCGCAGGTTCCGGGCCCCATAGGCGGCGGAGTAGGACTTCTTCACCAGATAGTCCAGCACGCTGCCGTCGTAGGAGAAGGCGATGTTCTTGTCCTTCATGACGGCGTCCAGCTCGGCCAGCATGATCCGGGCAATATCCTTGAAGTTGTCCTCAGTGAGCTGGTTGAAGTAGACGATCTCGTCCACCCGGTTGATGAACTCGGGCCGCAGGAAGGACTCCAGCCCCTTCAT